>TARA_B110000037_G_scaffold164655_1_pt1 | contig 20689 bp, 15 predicted proteins | sample TARA_B110000037 | Tara Oceans TARA_B110000037 (sample SAMEA4397196) | marine metagenome | biome: Polar Biome; feature: [MIX] marine epipelagic wind mixed layer (ENVO:01000061); material: water (ENVO:00002006), including particulate matter (ENVO:01000060) such as... | depth 10-100 m
AATCCAATCAATCAACAACCAGTCGCTCCGCCTCCGCATCAAGCGCCTTTCACCAAAAGATCTCATCCGCGCCTCCCTCGGCTACCGCCACTACACCGGCAACGGTCCCGATAACAAACGCATCAAAACCCGCATTGCCCTCCCCTTCGAACTCATCACCGGCAAAGTCGTTGCCGACGAGAAAATCACCATCAACACCCCGCTCGACACCACCCACACCCACACCATTAATTGGAGTAACTATCTTCCAAAAAATCAAAACAGCGGCGCTTTCTTCGTCTCGATCACCGGCGCCAAGGCCGCCCACCCCGACCTCAAACGCTCCAAGGAAAAAATCGTCCAATCCCTCGTTCAGCTCACCGACATCGGTCTCGCCTGGAAGCTCACCGACGACTCAGCTCTCCTCTACGCCTACTCCTGCGAAACCGGCAAGGGCCTCCCCGGCGTCGAGTTCGCCCTTTTCGGTGAAGATGCCCTTCCCTTCGAAAAAGCCAGCACCGAAGCCGACGGCACCGCAACCCTCCCCCGCAATGAGAAAAACCGTCAACTCCGCGCCCGATTCAAGGGCGACACCATCATCATCCCCTTCGATGACGCCCTCCCCACCGTCTCAATGTGGCGATTCCCCGTCAACTTCGAGCGGGGCAAGGCTCCCCACAACCATCGCCTCGTTGACCTCTTCACGGATCGAACTCTCTACCGCCCCGGCGAAACGGTCCATCTCAAGGGCCTTGTTCGTCATCTGAAAAAAGACAACCTCCACCTCCCCACTTCCATTAAACCAAAGATCACCATCTCCGACCCCATGCGTCGCGTGATCCTCGAGAAAGATCTGACGCTCTCGACCACGGGATCTTTCGACCTCACCCACACCCTTCCGGAAAACACCGTCGGAAACTACAAATTCACCCTCTCCTGGCCAAAGGAAATTGAAGCTGCCGAGGGCATCGAAGACTACTGGGAAAAACGAGCCGCCAAGAAATCAGCCACCTTCACCCATCGCGTCTCCGTTCAGGAATTCAAACGGAACACCTTCGAGCTAGAATCCACCCTCACCGACAAACTCGCTTACTCTCTTAACGCCAAATATTTCCAGGGCACCCCTCTCTCGAAAGGCAAAGTCCGTTGGCATTTCAACGCCAACCCCACCGGATTTTACCCGCCCAATCACCGTGACTTCCTCTTCGGCGATCATCGCGGATACGATCCCGATTACTGGAATCACTACTTCGGCTACACCGATGACAATAACTCCACCGACCGTAAAGGATCACACTCAGAAAACGGCGAAACCGAACTCGATGACTCCGGCAAGCTCGCCATGAACTTCCAACTCCCGGATCTCAAGTTCCCGACGCCACGCCGCACTTCTGTTCAAAGCGAAGTCATGGACGCCAACAGTCAGACACTTGTTTCATTTACTGCCACCACCATCCACTCGTCTGACTTCTACCTCGGCCTCCTTCGCCAGGACCAAATCACCCGCGTTAACAAGGAAATCCCCTTCCAAATCGTCGCCGTGAATCAGAAGGGCCAACTCCACACCGCCCCCATCAACGCCACTCTCACTGTCGAACGCGAGGTTAACACTCAGACCAAATCAAAAGCTCCCAACGGACGCATCGTCATTAAAAATGAAGCGTCCCTCGTCCCCGTCTCCACTCGTGGAATTACTCTCCCTGAAGGAAAGCTCGACCTTCCCTTCACCCCCACTGAATCAGGAAAACACTTCTTCACCCTCACCACCAAGGACGACTCCGACCGTGCCATCAAGACCATCGTCACCCGCCAAGTCTACGGCACCGACGAATACCCCTGGGCCTACGAAAACGGGATGCGTATCAAACTCGTCCCCGAGAAGAAACGTTACCTCCCCGGTGACACCGCCCGCATCCTCGTCCTCTCCCCCATCGAAGGCGAAGCTCTCATCACCGTCGAACATCAAAAAGTCACCCGAAAGTTCCGCACCCAACTCACCCTCGACAATCCCGTCATCGAAATCCCCCTTAAAGAAGAAGACGCCCCCAACGCTTTCGTTTCCGTCCTCGTCATCAAAGGCTCGGCCGATTCCAAACGCAAAAGCCCCGAGCCCCAACTCCGTCTCGGTTACTGCGAACTCACCGTTGATCCCTCCTCTTCCCGCCTCAATGTTGATCTCGCCACCACCCAAAGCGAAACCCGCCCCGGTGAAATGATCGAGGTCTCAGGGACTGTCCTCGGCCACAAATCCCAACCTGTCTCCGCCGCCGAAGTCACTTTCTACGCCGTCGATGAAGGCACTCTCGCCGTCATGGGATACGACAACCCGGATCCCCTCTCCCACTTCCACCAACCCCGTGCGCTTCGCATCCTAAACGGAACCTCGCTCAACAACTTCATCCCCGAGTCCGTCAAGGAACGCATGTTCGGTAACAAAGGCTTCATCATCGGCGGCGGTGAGGGCGACGCGCTTTCAGCGAGGGGCGAAGATGAGCAGGATCCAGCCCGCTCCGACTTCAACCCGACCGCCACCTGGATGCCCACGCTGATCACCGGCAAAGACGGCTCCTTCAAGGCCCGCTTCAAAGCCCCCGACACCCTCACCCGCTACCGCCTCATCGCCGTCGCCCACCACGGCACCTCCCGCTTCGGCACCGGCCTCGGCGAGGCCCTCGTCAACAAGCCCGTCATGCTCGAACCTTCACCCCCTGCCTTCGCCCACGAAGGCGACCGCATCCGGGTCAAAGCCCTCCTCCAAAACACCACCAACACCCTCGGCGTTTGGAAAGTCTCCCTCAAGCTAGACTCCACCACCTCCTCTGCTGACCAAATTCTCACTTCCGACGTTCAAGTCGAAGCAAAGGGCCAAGCCACCGTCGAATTCGACGTCACTTTCGCCAACACCGGCACCGCCAACTGGACTTGGACCGCCGTCCCCTCTGCCACTGGGTGGGGACCAACACCACCCACGGACATCGCTAGACTCTCCGACTCCGTCGAATCCACCTTCGAAGTCCGCTACCCCATGCCCCTCCTCCGCGAGGTCCAATTCGTCACCTTCAACGACCCCGCCAAACAGCACAACCTCCTCGATGGTTTCTCAAAAGAACTCGCCGAAGGCCGCGGCCACCTCGAAGTTGAATTCGCCCGCTCCCGCCTCCTCGAAGCGGCAGGAGCCATCGACTACCTCCTCCGCTACCCCTACGGCTGCGCCGAGCAAACGACCTCCTCCACCATCCCCTGGATCGCCGCCAAAAACCTCCGCCACCTCTCTCCTGGCTTCCAGAAAAAGTCCGTCACCGAAATCGACAAAGCCATCCAAGCCGGAGCCGACCGCCTCCTCGGCATGCAAACTTCCGAGGGCGGCATCGCCTACTGGTCCGGCGGCCGCACCTCCTCTGCCTGGGCCACCTCCTACGCCGCCCTCGGCCTCGTCATGTGCCAGGAAGCCGGAGCCAATGTCCCCCAATCCTCCCTCGATCAGCTCGCCAAATTCCTCTCCTCTAGCCTCCGCGGTATCACCGGAATCAAGTCCGACTACGACGCCGAAAACTACGCACGCAGCCTCTACGTTCTCGCCCGCCTCGGCAAACCCGAGCACGCCTATCAAGCCAAACTCCACGAAAAATTCAAGAACGACGAACTCCCTCGTTCCGCACGAGCTTTCCTTGCCCTCGCCGTCCATGCCTCAAAACGACCTATGTGGGGAGAAATCCTCATCCTCCCTGTGAAATCTGAGCCCGCCACCGGCTACTGGATGCCTTCCCAAAATTCCGACGCCTTCGAACTCCTCGCCTGGTCCACCGCCCAACCTGACTCACCCGAATGCGAAGCTGCTCTCACGAAACTCCTCGCCAAACGTTCCCGGCACGGCCACTGGAACACCACCTGGAATAACGCTTGGGCCCTCCTCGCCATGAGCACCTACGCAAAGACCCACGAAACCTCCAAAGAAGACATCCACCTCGTCATCCAAACCTCCGCCGGCCCTCAAAAAGTCACCATCCCCAAAGACAAAGCCTCCCACACCGTCAAACTCCCCCTCGAAGGTGGCTTCAAACTCCTCGCCACCTCCGACGCCCGCACCTACGTCCACACCACTCTCGCCTCAAAACCAAAAATCGCCCCGATCCAACCCGTCTCCAAAAACGGTCTCTCCGTCATTCGTACGTATGAGCGCGTGAAATCCGACGGAACCTCCGAACCTTTGACCGATCCCAAGGTCGGTGACCTCGTTAAAATTACCCTCACTGTCTCCCTCCCCAACCGCGATATGCGCTACCTCGCCATCGACGACCCCCTTCCCTCATCTTTTCAGGCTATCAACACCGACTTCCAAAGTCAGGCCGGTCGCGTGAAGGACAAGAACAACTGGAGCGTCTCCCACCAGGAAGTCCGCATGGATCGAGTCCTCTTCTTCCTTGATCACCCCCGACGCTCCAGCAACGCCACCATGACTTACCATGCCCGAGTCACCCATCCGGGCGAAATCTTCGTCCCCTCTACCAAAGTCGAGGAAATGTATGACCCCGCAAGCTTCGCCCTCGGAGCCACTCAAAACCTCACCGTAAGATGACCCCGCAAGAAAACCCCATGGGCAAGCTCATCGCTCCGCTTCCCTCAAAACTCACCTGAAGCCCTCTTCACAAATCCCGCCTTTCTTCTTCCACAACTAAAATTTAGTGAAAATTCGCGTCGATTCGCCATCCCTTTCATTCATAATCATCTCATGAAAGTCCTTCCTCTTTTCTTCCTGACCGCCACCGCCCTCTTCGCCGCTCCCCAAATCAAGATCACTCCCACCTTCGAAAACCAAAAACTCAAACTCCCTGTCGCCCTCGCCATCCCATCCGACAACTCCGAACGACTCTTCCTCGTCCAGCAGTTTGGCAAGATTACGATCCTTCCCACGGACCGCACTTCGTCCAAGGAAATTACCTTCCTCGATCTCACGGACCGCCCTCTCATTGAGAAGGAATTCGAAGAAGGCCTCCTCGGCCTCGCCTTCCACCCAAACTACGCCAAGAACCGTAAGTTCTACATCTACTACACCCTTCAGGATCCCAAGCACACCGTGATCAGCGAAATGCAGACCTCGGCCACCGATCCCAACAAGGCCGACCTCTCCACCGAACGCGTCCTGCTTGAAATCCCCCAACCTTTCTGGAACCACAACTCAGGTAACATCCTCTTCGGACCCGACGGCTACCTCTACATTTCCATCGGAGACGGCGGCAAATCCAACGACCCCCAGCGGTTCTCTCAAAACACTTTCATCTACAACGGAAAAATTCTTCGTATCGACGTCAACACCCGTGCCGGAAATCGACCCTACGGCCTCCCGGACGACAATCCCTTCCTCAACAAGCCAGGTCACCATCCCGAAATCTTCGCCCTCGGCCTTCGCAACCCCTGGGGCCTCACCTTCCACCCTGCCACTAAGGAACTCTGGGCCGCCGACGTCGGCCAAGGTGCTTGGGAGGAAATCAACATTATCAAGAAAGGCGGTAATTATGGTTGGTCTTTTGAAGAAGGCACCCACCCCGCCAATGCCCACGATGACAAGCCCGCTAAGGCAATAAAATTCATCGACCCCATCCATAAATACGACCGCCTCAGCGGCATCTCCATCACCGGAGGACTTCACTATCGCGGCAAAGCCGTCCCCACCCTTCAGGGCCAGTATCTCTATGGCGACTGGGGATTCGGGAGCCTCTGGGGCCTCGGATACGAAAATGGAAAAAAGACGACCAACACCAAGATCTTCGCCCGCACCAAGGAGAACGAAAAATTCCGCCCCACCGCCTTCGTCGAAGATGCTGATGGCGAACTTCTCATCCTCTCCCACGATCACAAAATCTACACCCTCTCGCCCAAAAAATAGCTCATGAAATGATCCGTCGCCCGTCCATCCCGCGCTTTGCTCCATGGCTCATTCTCCTCCCGCTCCTTCCCCTTTTGGGACCTCTGCCGGAGAAGTTGCAGGACCCGCCGGAGCCGCACGGAGTGCTTTTGGATCGTAACGGAAAAGAGCTCACCCACTTCCCGCGCGAAGACTACTTCCGCCACCAACCGGTCTCACTCGACGAGATCCCAGACCACCTCATCAAGGCCACCCTTGCTGCCGAGGACAAACGCTTCTTCGAACACCCCGGCATCGACTACGCCGCCACCGCCCGGGCATTGTACGAGAACACTCGTAGTATCCGCATCACCTCCGGAGCATCCACGATCACCCAGCAACTGATCAAGATCTCCACTCCGAAAGAAAACCGGACCTTCTGGAAAAAAACCTCTGAAGTCTTCACCGCCCGCCGTCTCGAAACCCGCTGGTCAAAAGACGAAATCCTCACTGCTTACCTCAACCGACTCGACTACGGTTCCCACCGCCAGGGCTGTGCCGCCGCCACCCGCTTCTTCTTCGACAAACCTCTCGCCGACCTTTCTCTCGCCGAATCCGCCCTCCTCGCCGGACTCCCCCAGGCTCCCTCTCGGCTCAATCCGCTCCGCAACCCTGCGGCAGCTCTTGAACGCCGCAACTGGATCCTCGACCGCCTTCAATCCGAGTTCGACTACCAGCCCGCAACCATCGACCAAGCCAAGTCCGAACCTCTGCTCCTAGCTCGGCGCGCGATTCCAAACCCCATTCCCCATCTGACCACAAGGTTCTCGGAAGGAGCCCGCCTCAGCATCGACTCGGGGCTCCAACGTGAAACTCACCAAATCCTCAACGACGAACTGGCAAAACTTCGCGAAAAAAACGTCCAGCATGGCGCCATTGTCGTCGTCGAAAATGCCACCGGGGAAGTCCTCGCCCTTCACGGATCTTCCGACTTCACCGGCAGCAACAGCGGACAGATCAATGGAGCCCTCGTTCCCCGTTCCGCCGGCTCCACCCTCAAGCCCTTCACCTACGCCCTCGCCTTCCAAAACCAAGGCCTCTACCCCGGCACCATCATCGCCGACATCCCCACCGATTATCAAACCGAGGAAGGCCTCGATGCCCCGAAAAACTACGACCGCCGCCACCACGGCCCTGTCTCCATCCGCCACGCCCTCGCCAGCTCGCTCAACGTCTCCGCCATGCGCATGCTCAACCAAATCGGTGGTCCCGAACCTCTCCATTCCCTTCTGACTGAACTCGGCCTCACTCTCCCCCGCAAAGCCACCGAATACGGCCTCGGCCTCACCATCGGAAATGCCGAAGTCTCCCTCCTCTCCCTCACCAATGCCTTTGCCACCCTCGCCCGCCTCGGCAAACACCTCCCAACCACCTTCTTTCATGGTGAAACCGGAGATCCCTCTTACCTCCTATCCCAGGAATCCTGCTACCTCATCGCTAACATCCTCTCCGACAATCAGGCCCGGGCCGGGGCCTTCGGCACCAATTCCGTCCTCCGCCTCCCCTTTTCTTGCTCCGTCAAAACCGGCACCTCCTCCGACTTTCGTGACAATTGGTGCCTCGGTTTCACTGCCGATTTCACCGTCGGCGTCTGGATCGGCAACTTCGATAACTCTCCCATGGCCGGTATCTCCGGCGTCAGCGGAGCAGGCCCCATTTTTCACCGCACGATGCTCGCATTACACGAAGAAAAGGAAGCGAGCTTTCCAAAACAGCCCGCTTCCCTCGCCTCCATCTCGGTTGACGAACGCACTGGTCACCATTTTCCCATTCCACCCGAATCATCCACCCCTTGGCACAAAAAGGAACTCTGTCCCCGAGAGTATCTCCCCCTTCCGGTCTCCTCCCAGGACTACGACCCGCAGAACCGGGCCCTCCTCTCCCGGCAATTTGCCGAGTGGTTTCAATCCGCCGACAACGTCAAATCCCACGCCTTCGCTCTCACTGACTCAAAACCCGTCACCCGCCAGAGTCTCCAGTTCCTCACACCCCTTCCCGGAGCCACTTACTACCTCGACCCCGAACTCCCCGGAACTACCAACCAGCTCCAGCTCACTTCCAACCTCCCCGATGTCACTTGGTCTTCCGAAACTCTCACGATCAAGAACGACAAAGCCACCCTCATCCCCGGCACCCACCAGATCCACCTCTCCCACTCCAAGAGCAAGCAAAACATCACCTGCAAAATTAGGGTCGAAGAACTCTAGAAGTTCCGGTTGTCCTAGCACTCGACATTCCCGGCAGTCCTGACTACCCCTCCAGCTTCTGCCCATGACTCTCTTCTCTGCCAACGAACTCCGCCTCGCCTACGGTCACCAAACCCTCCTTGATGGAGTCACTCTTGCCATCGCCGCGGGCGAAAAAGTTGGCCTCGTCGGGCGCAACGGCTGCGGAAAGACCTCTCTCCTCAAAATCCTCGCAGGGGAAAATCAAGCCGACTCGGGCGACATCTCCACCCGCCGCGGCATCCGTATTGGCTACCTTCCCCAGGAGTTCGAACTCGATTCCACCCTCTCAGTCTACGACAACATTGCTTCGGGAGCCGCCGATGTCGTGAATGCCATCACATGCTACGAGAACGGCGAGGCCACCGAGGCAGAACTCGCCAACTACCTCACCCTCATCGAGCATACCGATGGTTGGAATCTCGACGCCCGTATCAACGCCCTCGCCAACGCTCTCGGCACTCCTCCACTTGAATCAGAAACCGGCCTTCTCTCCGGAGGAGAGAAGCGCCGCGTCGCCCTCTGCCGCGCCCTCGCTTCCCAGCCCGACCTCCTTCTCCTCGACGAGCCCACCAACCACCTCGACTCCGAGTCCATCCGTTGGCTCGAGGATTTCTTAAAAACCTACGGAGGTGCCGTCATCTTCGTCACCCACGACCGCTACTTTCTCAACGTCATTGCCACCCGCATCATCGAGATCTCCGGAGGCAAAGCCTTCTCTCATCCCGGCAACTACACCGCCTTCCTCGAGTCCAAGGCGATCCGTCAAGGGATCGCCGAAAAGACCGAAAAGAAGCGACAAAAATTCCTGAAAGACGAACTCGAATGGGTCCGCGCCGGCGTGAAAGCACGTACCACCAAATCCCGCTCTCGTCTCGATGCCTTCTACGAAGTCAAAGACCAAGACGCCCCAGAGGTCGAAGGCGAAATCGACCTTCTCATCCCTCCCCCCCCTCGCTTGGGCAACACCATCGTTGATCTCGAAGACGTCTCATTTACCTACGACCTCGACAACGGACGAGAGCCCACAGGGCAAGTGTCATCCGCCCGCACCTTGTTCCGCCACCTCAATCTCTCTTTAGAGGAAGGCCAATGCACCGGCATCGTCGGGAAAAACGGTGTCGGAAAAACCACTCTCCTCAAAATCTGCCTCGACCAACTCGAACCCACCTCCGGCAAAGCCACCCTCGGCAAGCAAGTCAAGATCAACTACATCGACCAAACCCGCATGCAGCTCGATGGCACCGGCTCCCTTCTCGATGAAATCTCCGAAGGGAGCGAAAAAATCTCTTTCGGCAACGAAACCATCGGCGCCCGCGCTTACCTAAAACGCTTCCTCTTCTCCGACGAGCGCATCAACGAACGCGTCGACCTTCTCTCCGGTGGCGAACGCGCCCGCCTCATGCTCGCCAAGGTCCTCAAGACCGGCGGCAACCTTATCGTTCTCGACGAACCCACCAACGACCTCGATCTCCAGTCGCTCCGCATGCTCGAAGAAGCTCTCGCCGCCTTCCGCGGCACCATCATCTGCGTCTCCCACGATCGCTACTTCCTTGACCGCATCTGCGACCAAATCGTGGCGTTCGAGGACGATGGAGTCAAAGTCTCCCCCGGCAACTTTTCCTACTATCTCGAAAAGCGCCAAGCCCGCGAAAACGCCGAACGCGCCCAAGCCACCGCCGCCAACCGCGAAGCCAAAAAACGCACCGCCGCCAAAAAAGACAAGCCGCGCAAGCTGACCCTCGCCGAAGCCAAGGAACTCGAAACTCTCGAGGACAAAGTCATGGAGTCTGACGAAGCCGTCACTGCCCTTCAGGAAAAACTCTCTTCCTCCGAAGTCCAAACCGACTACGAACAAATCCCCGTAGTCATGGCCGAACTCAATGCCGCGAAGCAGACCGCCGACCACCTCCTCCTGCGCTGGGAATTCCTGGAAGAGGTCAAAGCAAATACTCCTTCGTAAACGAAGCTTTCGGACCTCTGTTCAATGATCCTTCGCCCTCCATGTCCAAACAGGTCCCAGTGCTTCCCAACCCTACCATTGCTCCTATCCAGACCGTTAAGGCCACCCCATGAAAAAAGGAGCAAATGAAATGGCGGGAGAATCACATGGGTAGCTACGTTACCGATAAAGCCGAGCTCATCGAAAAACGAACCCGTTAACTCCTTTCCACTCTCCATTCGCTACCTTAAATCCCCTTCCATGAGCGACATCCCAAACTGCCCCGAGTGCAACTCCGAATACGCTTACGAAAACGGCCCGCTTTTTGCCTGTCCCGATTGCGAACACGAATGGTCGGCCGAGGAAGCCACCGCTGCTGCCGAGGCTCTCATTCTCCGCGACGCCCACGGCAACGAACTCAACTCCGGTGATTCCGTCCAACTCACCAAGGACCTCAAGGTCAAAGGCACCTCCACCACCCTTAAGATAGGCACCAAGGTGAAAAATATTCGCATCTCTCCCGAAGCCGACCACGACATCGATTGCAAGGTCGACGGCATCGGCCCCATGAAACTGAAGTCGCAGTTCGTGAAGAAAATCTAGCCTCAACGAGGCGAAATTGCTCAGATCAAAGCGAAGCGACGGCCTGGGGTTTATCAACCCGATTCCAGAGTGGCCAAGCCAACCGCGTCGGAGCATCAGCTATTTGCCCGTAGGCCCTCCCTCCAACTCCGCAGCAAGGTCAGCTCTGCTTCGATCCAGCACTTGCTCCATTTCCTCACTGTCTCTCTATCAATCAAGCACACGGCTATTGTCTTCGCCCTTCTCAAAACCATCTCTGCGATCGCGGAAGTAGTTTTTCTTTTGCCCTAGTCACCTCCCTTCTCCAACCTTTCAAGCATGATCTTCCGATTCGTGCTCCTACTCACTCTGAGTCTCCCGGGTTACGCCGCTCCAGACTGTGAAGACCAAGCAATCTTCCGCATCAAAAAGATGCCCGCCCACACCGTCAAAATGCCCTTCCCCACCAAGGAGGCCGCCATGACCAAACTCCGCATGGAGTCGCCCTGGTGCCAGCTTCTCAACAGCGACTGGAAATTCTCCTGGGGCGCCCGCCCCCTTCCACAATATCAAATCAAACCCACCGGCACCTACTCCTGGTCCTTCCGCCTCCAAGGTAAATAACCCCAATATCATGCCCTCCCAACCAAAAGCCCTCATCGTCATCGGCGACGCCTCCGAAACCCTCGACACCCTCTATCCCTTCTACCGGCTCCAAGAGGCCGGCATCACTCCCGTGGTCATCGCCCCCGAAAAACGAACTTACCAGATGGTCATGCACGAAGTCCGCCCCGGCTGGACCATCACCAAGGAATGGGAAGGCTACCAACTCAAAGCCGACCTCGCCTTCTCCGAAGTCAACCCGGAGGACTACCTCGGCATCTTCTTCTCCGGCGGTCGTGCTCCCGAATACATCCGCGAAGATCTCGACCTCATTCGCCTCACCCAGTGGTTTTTTGATAACGACAAACCCATCGCCAGCGTCTGCCACGGTGTCGAAATCCCTGCCCGCGCCAATCGCGTCAAAGGCCGTCGGATGGCCACCGTCCCCAAGTGTCAATTCGACCTCGAAGTCTGCGGCGGCATCTATGTCAACGAACCCTGCGTCATCGACCGTAACCTCGTCTCAGGTCGCACCTTCCACGACAACGGCCACTACGTTGGTCCGTGGATTCAAATGCTCGAAGAAAGCATCACAACCTTAAAATGATCCCCGCTGGCTTCGAAGAAGACGGATACGTCATCATTCCGGGAGTAGTCCCCGCTTCAGCCATTGAGCGACTGGCCAAAGAAGAAGACCGTCTGAGACAATTATCCGGCTCGGCTGGCCTCCGCAATATCCGCGCCAAATAAAATTTTTGGGAGCGTTACTTTCCATAAGATCCTACCTCAAGGGTAATACCCGGTTCGAAGTATTCTCTTCGAGAAAACTGCCGAAGAAAACGGTGCTCTTCGAGTCATTCCCAGAAGCCATCTAAGCCGGATCGGGATCAACCGGCAATCTTACTCCAAACGATCATCGTCGTTCTAACAGCTAGCACGCAGGCTACCACAAATCCGACCGAACAAATTCCCAAGATCCAGCGGGGAACCTTCCGTTCTCCGATGAGATCCTTCCGCGTTCCGAGATAGAGCAAGGCTCCCGCCAGCATCGGAAGGCCCAACACCGTGAGCGCTTGAGCAAAGGTAATCAATCCGACCGTCTCAGAGGCTCCCGAAAGCGACAACGCAGCCACCAGCATACCGATCAGCAAAGCAAAGCACGTTAATCGTCGCGGCATCACGTCCGACAAACGCCATCCCTTGCCCAGACTATCTGACAGGATAGTTCCACCAATCACCGCATTCACCAGAAAGGAGCTAAAGGCACCCGCCATAATCCCTAAACTAAAAATCACCTTCGCGCTCTTTCCGAACAAGGGTTCCAATTGCCGGGCTACGTCACCCACGCTCTTCAATTCCACCGTGTCGAGCCGTCCATGGAAAGTCAGCACGGAAGTGATGAGGATGAAAGAAGTCACTCCTCCTAAAACACAGATTCCAAAGATTGAATCACGTAACCCTTCCCGCCAGTCGGCCAATTTCCACCCCTTCTCGCGGACTAGATATCCTTGGTAAAAAGCTCCGCCAATCGAGAAGGTCGTACCAATCATTCCCAACAGCGGGATCAGGTCCCGCTTCCCCTCCTTCACTTCTCCGCCCACTGTTGGAGAACCGATTGAACCATACAGGACCACGATGAAGTTGCAGGCAAAGGCCAGAATCATGACCATCACCAAAACCTTCATGAGCCTCTCGATCTGTGAGTAGAGACTGCGAATACGAAAGAGGCAGAAAACAACGAAGAGATTGATCACCAACAACACTCCAAGCTTCGGCCCAAATCGGGTCAAAAGTGTTCCGTCGCCGACATCTTCAAAGAGTGGCTCCAATCCCGCGATGATTGCCAGATTGTTGCTCGATTGAAACAAGGCCACCACCAAAAATAAAACCATCCCAACAAACAAGGAAGCCCCGCGCCCAAGACGAGCCGCCAGTTCCTCGCAGAGACTCCGCTCATAGGTCACCCCAAGGCGCGCTGCGAGAGCGACCATGCCGATCATCAGAAAAGTTGACAGAGCTAGGACGAACCAGGCCGGAAACCCAAAGTCAGCCCCTACCTTTGAGCTCGTCAAAATACTCCCCGGCCCCAAGACCACGGCCGCAATAATAATGGTCGGGCCAATCTTCCCGGTTAGCTTTTTCAATCGTTCTATCATCTTGCTTCTCCAATCACGGTTCGTGGGTTCTCAACAATCACTTTCCGAATCTCAGCCTCGCTGAATCCCAATTCTCGCGAAAGATTATCGGCAATTCGCGGCATCGTCACGGTCGATCCAATCAAGTGACTCCCGTCCGGCGCCCGTGCCACCAAATCCGATCCGATCCTCACATCCCGTCCGAGAAAGCGATAATCACCTGGACCCATGCGGGCCGCCGCAATGGCATCCGTCACCATCACGATTTTTCCAATGCCAACAAGATCCAGATAGTTGCGTAAGGTCGCGAACGGCACATGAGCTCCATCAGGGATAAAGCTGATCCACAGCTCTTCACGAAGAGCCAGCACCCGTTGAATGATATTATCGTGGCGATTCAAATTCATCGGGCACCCGTTACCGAGATGCGTAAACATCCTCAGCCCGGCATCGATGGCCCCTCGCAGCTCTTCAAGGGTGGGGTCACAGTGGCCAGCAGCCACGCATACGCCCTTTTCGGTCAAGTGCTTTGTCACCGAAAAACCGGTATCGCGCTCGGGAGCAAGAGTCACGATCCGGGTCAACCCTTCCGCCGCATCAAGAAGACGATCAGCCACCGAAACTTCGGCAACCCGCGCATGCACAACAGGATGGGCTCCGATAAAACCTAGACTCTCATTCAAGAATGGGCCCTCAATATGAAACCCTCGAATCATTTCCGACCACTCCGGATCTTTCTCCCGCAACCTCACCAAACGCTCAATACGTCGACACATGACATCAACATCGTCAGTGATGATCGTTGCCAAAACCCCACCCACTCCATCCTCTTTCAAAGCAGCGCACACAATCGCCAGACTTTCGGCGTTCAGATCATCGCCGTTAAAATCAACACCCGCATATCCGTTTGTCTGTAAATCGAAGGATTTCATTTCTATTCCCTTCGTTCAAAAAACTCCCGGGCTCGTAATTCATCAAGCGGCAAGTCTACCGGCGTTCTCTCAGCCGCTGAGATCTGAGCCGCCCAACCTAAGTCCGCCACGGCGGCCGAGTTCACAAAACTCAGAAACGATTGCTCGCCCTTCCGAATGCACTCCAAAAAATGAGCCACACATTCTCCGGTCTGATGCTTCATCACATCGCCGCTATCCGGAGTGCTTGTGTCGACCGGCCATTGATGTGCCTCCAACCCCTCTGCCTCACATCGTGAAGCATCCAAAGGATACACCCATCGCCCCTCTGTCGATTTCTCCGACCAAAAGCGAACCTTTTGGGGACGATCCAGCTGCGAATCAAAAATTAAGCCGCCCTCCGTGCCATGGATATTGTGATAGGCATCATAACCGTTTGCCTGATCGACGTTTCCAAAACACAGCCCGGCCGCTCCGTTGCTGAACTCAATGTGCAAATTCCAAATCGCGGGGATATCAAAGTCCCGGCGATGCACCGTGCTACTCGTGGCATAGACCCGCACCGGGGTAGCCCTTTGCTCGGCCATGATGTTCAACATCACCGAGAGCGAATGAATAATGCCCATTCCAATCGCATCTCCCATCCTCTCTCCCGAAAGCTTCCACACCTTGTCATCTGCGATGTTGATGGGATGCCGGTAGTTGACTTGAATCTGCGTAATAGTCCCAAAGACTCCTTCTGAAGTCATGCGCCTGATCCGATTCTCTAGCGCATCAAAATTCATGAGGTAGTCTACAAAAGTAACCTGCCCGGGATTGGCCCTCTCCAATTCGATTTGCTGTAAAAAATCATCGTAGCGCGTCGCACAGGGCTTCTCACAGAAGACATGCTTACCCGCCTTAAGGGCTGCGATGGCCTGGAGGCCGTGTGCCTCATTGGTGCTACAGATAAAGACCGCATCGAGAGCAGGTGACGACAACATGCTTTCGTAGTCGCGAAAATAAAGATCCTCACTCAAGCCCAGCTCCGTGAGCACCTCTACCGCTCGGTCACGCCGGCGTTGATGGACCCCGACAATCGAGACCTCCTCTTGTTCGGTCAGTCGCTTTAATAAGGTCGCTCCCATCCAACCCGCCCCCACCAATCCAACTCCAATTGAACTCATTGGGAAACCCCTCCTTCGTTCAGCAAAATTGCAGCCGGACCATCGAGATACAAATGACAATCCTCATGCTCCTGCAAGATCGAAGAGGGAACCTTCGCAGTGACCTCACCCTCTACCGCATTTCGCACCGCTTCAGATTTACGCTCATCCGGAACGGTGCAAATGATGGTCCCGCTCTTCATGATCTGACGAACCGACATCGAGATCGCTTTTTCAGGCACCGCTTCCAGACTTGGAAACCACCCCTCCCCGAACTGCTGCTGGCGACAAGCTTCATCCAAATCCACCACCAGATACGGCTTCACGGTGTCGAAATCGGCCGGGGGATCATTAAAGGCAAGATGCCCGTTTTCACCAATCCCAACAAAAGCCACATCAATCGGAGCTTCAGCGATCAATTCTCCCATCCGACGACATTCCGCCTCGGGGGCGTCCTCTGCATCAATGTAGTGAAAAGCTCGAACCGGACCTGGCAAGCGATCCTCAAACCTTTCCTTGAGATATTTTCGAAACGATGCCGGATGCTCAATCGACAGGCCCACGTATTCGTCCAAGTGAAATACCGTCACCTTGTCCCATTCAATTCCTACCTCCTGCGTGAGGGCCTCCAACATTTCAAACTGCGAAGCACCCGTCGCAACGATGATATTGACCTCTCCCATTTCCCGGAGAGATGCCCGCATTTTCACCGCGCCAGCGGCGGCGGCGGCTGCGCCCATCTCTTCCTTCGTATCAAACCGCTGATAGTTCATTGCCCGGGATGATGAAGGACCTCCTTGTCAGGTCAATCTCATTGCTCGACACCTTGTCTTTACAATCGACATCTCACTTCCCCACCCGACATCCTTCCATCATGACTTTTCCGCGACGACACTTTCTCAAAAACACCACCGCCCTTGGGCTTGCCGGATCACTCGGTTTTAACCTAAAGCTTCACGCCGCCCCTGCTTCAACCCTCCTTAAAATAGAAACCATCAGTCAACTGCCACATCTCTATCACGGTTGGCCAACCTTGACCCGACGAGCCAACGGCCAACTTCTCGTGGTTTGCTCCGGGGGCCGGGAACAACATGTCTGCCCCTTCGGGAGGGTTGATCTCCAAAGATCCGACGACAACGGCAAGACTTGGACTTTTCCACGGACCATCCTCGATGGCCCCATTGATGACCGCGATGCCGGAGTCCTCGAGACCGCCAAAGGTTCCATCCTCGTCACGACCTTCACCTCTCTCGCCTATGCCAGCCATATCCCCGATGACACCCGCCGTGCACGCTGGCTCGCCGCCCACAATCGCCTCTCGGAAGAAGAGCGCAAAAACGAACTCGGTCAATGGATGGTTCGCTCAACCGATGGCGGAATCACTTGGTCCGAGCGCTACCCCACCATCGTCAACAGCCCCCACGGCCCCACCCAACTCTCGGACGGTCGCATCCTCTATGCCGGAAAAAAGCTCTGGACCGAAGGAAAAGAAATCGGGGTCTGCGAATCGCGCGACGATGGCCAAACATGGAAGTGGCTCGCACCCATCCCAACCCGGGAGGGCGACCATCACCGCGACTACCATGAGCTCCATGCCATCGAAGCCGCCAATGGCAGCCTCATTGTCCACATCCGAAACCACAACAAGGCAAACTCCGGGGAAACCCTCCAAAGTGAGTCCCTCGACGGAGGCAGGACGTGGTCCATCCCACACTCAATCGGAGTTTGGGGTCTCCCCTCTTTCCTCACCCGCCTTCGCGATGGTCGTCTCCTGATGAGCTACGGTCATCGCCGCAAGCCATTCGGAAACCAAGCCCACGTCAGTGCTGACCATGGAAAAACGTGGTCGTCGCCGCTGATAATCTCCGGCGATGGACCCTCCGGCGACCTAGGCTACCCGAGCACAGTTGAACTCGAGGACGGAACGCTCCTCACTGTTTGGTATGAGAAAACCGCACAGTCTAGGTTTGCGGTCCTGCGTCAGGCGCATTGGAAACTCACGTAAAAACAACTGCAAAGTTTTAAACTGAATGCCGGCTCTCATTGAAAAAAAACGCCTATCTTCATCATCATCCCGGGTCGCGAGAACACATAAAACCATGCCCGTTGTTACACGGCACGTTGTTGGTTCCGATATACACTAGGAGTCATGCCTACGATCCTTCCAAATTGCCGGGTAAAAGAACTCTGATCACTGTAGCCGCAGGTGAGTGCAATCTCAGTCAGGGGATCGGAAGAGTTTCCGAGCAAGTGACACGCCGCATCGATCCGGCAGCGACTGATATATTGCTTCGGTGACAGTCCCAGCAGCGTCTCCATTCGCTGGTTGATTTGATACGTCGACAGACCGGTAGCTTCGGCGAGATCTCCGAGACGAAGCGGTTGATCCAGGTGCCGCTTGACGTATTCCATCACCTCGGCCAGAGACTCGAGATCCTTGGGACTTGAGGCAATCCCATCGACATCCCGCGAAATCCCGGCCAGCCCTACCACGCCACCTTCGCCACCTTTGAGCGGTCTTTTCCAGGTCAGACACCAACCCTGTCGCCCATCGGGATAAATGTGTAATTCCAGCTGGCTTCGAATCGCAGCCCCGCCTGCCAAAATAGCGCGGTCCTGTGATTCAAAATCCTTCCCCAACGGCCCCGGAAATACCTCCCCGGCCGTTTTTCCCAATAGATCGTCCTTACCTCCCCCTCCACAACGTTTCACCAACGTCTCGTTCACAAAGACATACCGCCCGTCTTCATCTTTGACAAAGTAAACGGTATCCAAGACATCATCAAAAACCTCGTCGCCTCCAAAAGGATCAGCGAGCGACTCCAAAAAATGCAACTGACTCGATTTTTTCACGCCCTAAAACCATCAAAAACCTTGTGCGAAAAATACCTCTCCATCCGGTCCGGGAATACCGTCACCACTTGCGCGTGCTCACCCAAATTCTCCGCGACCATGAGCGCCGCCGCGAAATTCAAACCCGAACTAGGGCCGACCGGAAATCCCTTGGCCCACAATTTACGAGTCAGCTCCAAACAAGCGGTATCCCCCACTTCCCATTCACAAAGATTCTCGCATTCCCATTCCGAATAAATCTCGCTGATATCCTCGGCCACTCCCGGAACGTCCGCGCTAAAACGAAGACTGCAACATTCGATATTCGGTCCAAAAAGTTCTCCCTGACGAGGAATTGCAACATGCGCGGTGACATGACATCCGGCGGCATCGAAGGCCTCATACAATCCTCGCAAAGTTCCTCCGGTTCCTACTCCACTCACGATCGCATCGACGCAGCCACCAGGAATTTGAGAGAGGATCTCCGATCCCGTAAAAAGCCGGTGGGCTTCCGTGTTGTCTGAATTGGCAAACTGCCGTCCCAAAAAATACCCTTCCTCATCGGCGGTCCGGGCCGCCTCTTGCAAAACCTCGAGCATCGTTCCGGACACTCGCCGTACCTCACCGCCATAGGCTTTGACAATACACTCCCGTTCCGAGGTCGCACTGTCAGGAATGAAGGCGATGAAGTTGAGTCCCATCTGACTGCAAGCGAGGGCAAACGCGATGCTTGTAGAGCCACTCGATGCCTCCACCACCGTGCTTCCGGGCCGCAATTTCCCGGCCCGCCATCCCTTCTCGAGAATATGCCGCGCGATCCGATCCTTGGTTGAGCCGCTGGGATTCATAAACTCCAGCTTGCACCAGATCGTCCGTCCGGCATCCAGGCTCACCGGCACAAGTGGGGTTGCTGGGATCTGATGAATGTAACGGCCCCCCGTGGGTAGGCGGTCTTGCCTCTGAGTCATAAAAACGACCATAGGCACCCACGTGATGATTCCAAGATAAGGAATGGGCCTTCTTTTGACAAAATCACAATCGCAAACTTGTTTTACAGACAAGACAAACGTATTTCTTTCGGCCATCATCTCCCCATGACCAACGAAGCGAATCGCCCGATTTTTGAAGGCTGCATCCCCGCCTTGATGACACCCTGCGATGAAGGAGGGAAAATCAACTATGACGCCCTCGTCGAAACCGCCCAAAGTCTCATCGAAAAAGGCATGCGGGGCGTCGTCTATTGCGGCTCCATGGGCGACTGGCCCCTCCTCACCGATGACCAACGCATGGAAGGCATCCGCCGCCTCGTTGAAGCTGCCATCCCAACCGTAGTCGGAACCGGCGCCCAAAATACGGCCATCGCCGCTACCCATGCCGCCCATGCCCGCGAGGTTGGCGCCAATGGGCTCATGGTAATCCCGCGCGTCCTTTCCCGGGGCAGTTCCTCAGCCGCCCAGGCCCACCACTTCAGCGAGATTCTAAAAGCCGGTGGCGACCTCCCTGCCGTCATCTACAACTCCCCCTACTACGGCTTCGAAACAAAAGCCGACCTCTTCTTCTCCCTTCGTGAAGCATTTCCCTCGCTCGTCGGCTTTAAGGAATTTGGTGGAGCAGACTCTCTGAGCTACGCCGCCGAAAACATCACCAGCGCCGACGACTCCCTCATCCTCATGGCTGGTGTCGACACCCAAGTCTACCACGGCTTCGTGAATTGCGGCGCAACCGGAGCCATCACCGGTGTTGGCAATGCTCTTCCAAAGGAAATCCTCAGATTCATTGAACTCTGTGAATCCGCCGCAAAGGGGAACACTCAGGACCGTCGTTACGCCCTCGAACTTTCCGAAGCCCTCACCGTCCTCTCCACCTTCGACGAAGGCCCTGACCTCGTCCTCTACTACAAAGAGCTCATGGTTCTCGAAGGACACTCCGCCTACCAGCACCAGATTAATTCCTACGACCAGCTTTCTCCTTCCCAAAAGCAATTCCTCCACAGCCAGCACGCCCTCTTCCGCAGTTGGTGGTCCAACTGGGAAGGCAAAGCGTAACCCAAGCCTACGGAGCTTGGGCTTTAGCCTGAGCCGCAGAACCCAAGAAAAAGGAGCCGCAAGCTCCAACTTTTGATTCACATGACTTCCATGAAAATCATCGACTCCCACACCGGCGGCGAACCCACCCGCACCGTCATCTCCGGCCTCGCCACTCCCATCGGAGCCTCCGCCACGCGAGACTTTCTTGCCGCCGAAGCCGACTGGATTCGGACCTCCCTCATCAACGAACCCCGTGGCTTCGATGCCATGGTGGGCGCTTTTCTTTGCCAACCCACCGACCCCACCTGTGTCACTGGTGTCGTTTTCTTCAACAATGTCTCCTATCTCCACGGTTGCCTCCATGGCACCATAGGAGTAATCGAAACGCTCACCCACCTCGGCCGCATCGAACCCGGCGACCACCGGA
>TARA_B110000037_G_scaffold66988_1_pt1 | contig 20680 bp, 17 predicted proteins | sample TARA_B110000037 | Tara Oceans TARA_B110000037 (sample SAMEA4397196) | marine metagenome | biome: Polar Biome; feature: [MIX] marine epipelagic wind mixed layer (ENVO:01000061); material: water (ENVO:00002006), including particulate matter (ENVO:01000060) such as... | depth 10-100 m
AAGATATGGGCGAATATTTGGAAAATGTGAATGTGTTTAAAGAAAAGGTTGGAGATGTTGCCGGAGATAAAATCACAGAAAAAATCAACGATGGCACAGTCACATCTCTATCAACAGTAAAACAAAACACCACATTTATAACGAATTTGAGTCAACAGGGCGAATTGACTGTCCATACAGGAACAGCAAGATGGTATGCTCCATTCAATTTGACAATATCAGATGTAATTCCTAAATTGAGAGTCGCGGCCGATGCGACAGTGACTATTTTAGTTAAGAAAAATGGAACTATGGTTTCTACAATAAATGTTGCGGCAAATACAACCACGATAGATGTAACTGGCGGATATTCGACTTGGAATATGGTAGAGGGAGATTATCTAACAGTCGATGTCACGACCATAGGAACTACTAACAAGGGCGAAGATTTAGTAGTCCAATTTAAATATAAACAAACATAAAAAATTATAAATAGAAATAAAACAGGAGAATACTATGGACTTTGCAGTAGTAAAAGAAGTGCGCGATATTGACGCAGATGGAAACCCCACAACCGAAAATGTGACAACAAATTATGTGGGATCGTTAGAAGATAATACCTTTACTGTCACATGCGGTGGATCTAAAAGAGTCTCACAACCTTGGAAACCACTTCCGGATGGAACTCGCGGAGAATGGGAAGATCTTGCTGAGGCCGTTTTATGGTTTCAAACCAATTCAAATCACATAACAGGAGAATAAAATGCCAAAGATTTGGGACAACCTCGGCGGATATAATTTACCGCTAGTCGTAGAAGACCCTCGCGCAGGTAACGATGGATTTTACATCGATGGCGTAAAACATGACAAGACCAGTTTGACTCCGGCATTCGGAAGAAAAATGAACATGAACTATGTAAACAGCAAAGTTTGGGAATGGCCACACGATAATCAGGATAATGATTTTTCCCACAACAGCGCTGGACTGCATTTAAGTAAAATGACTGTCACTGTCGGAAAACCCAATCCCGCCTCACCAAACGGAGGTGACCATACTAATTTTATTCAATGTCACCATTTTTCTGATACATCTTTCAATAATGGTGTGGGTGCTGGTGGGTACAAGGCGGGAAGTGCGACTGTTGTAACAGATGGCACAGACGAGACAGTCCATTTGTCTTGGAACAAAGCCAACAATATGCTTGAGCGTGCTTATCCTAAAATACCAATAACAACAGATCTGGATCAACAAAATCCAACATTGACGGACAACAATGTGAGCGAATCGTATGCCATGTCACCTCTTATTCATTGGGGCAAAGTATTCACAGAAGGAACTAGGAAATGGAAACCCGCATTAAGATATGGCAGCAGTAGTTCTTTTTATCCTAACATGAACCTGCATGTTATGTATGACGCCACTGTCGGCGAAGAATGGCCAGACATAATGCATTCCGAGTATCAAGATGTTATTCTGGGTATGGGGAATTATTGGTTTCCACAGTTTGTCGGCGAAACCATAGATAATCAGGGACTAATCTTTATAAGTGGTTATGGCGCTAACGCCCGCACCACTACTGAATCGGGTTGGATAAAAGTTGTCCAAGAAAAGTGGAACAATAACAGTCAAGACCCAATTGCCACAGAACTTTTCGAATATAAAACTACCCCACCAGCGGCGGGTAGTCACCAAGGGGGACAATTCAATGCTGGAAATAGTTTCTGGGGTACAACATTTTCCCAACAATTTGACGATCCAAGGGGAACTGCAAATACTAAGTGTATGTATCATGGTTGGTATGATTCTTATGGAAATTATGCGCCTCAACTGATAACGTGGAATACTTCAACCGATACTTTTGCTTTGGAACATGATATTACGCTTGATGTCGATAGTACAGTACATTCGGACATGCGAACATCCTCAAACACCAGTAACACTTCTAGTTATAAACACGCATTTGCAGTAACAACAACTTGGACAAGTGGTGGAAATCGGTATCTCTGCGATTTTAAAATTGATGGACGTTGCACTTTCTTTGAAAATGATGAAGATTGGAAAACTTGGGTTGTGTATAAAGTGGATGCGTCCACACCAAAAACATTGACATATCACAGCAAGGTTGTAATGCCCGGCCATGCGCGCCAATGGATTTGGTTGAACGATTCTCAGACTCTTATGGGTGTGTGGTTTCAAAATAGTTTTGTTGTTTATTCGTGGAATGATACAACAGGTTGGAATTCGACCACAACTCTCAACCATTCTGTATATGAAGTAGGTAGAGACAGTTTAGATAGAATTTGGTTCACCAAGGCAAGTTCAACAATAGAACAACGCAAAGAATTGCATCTGCTAACACCAACATTGCCAGTAACAATTTCAGTGACACCAGAACTTACCAGTTATACATATTCTGGATCTGATATTGTAACCAATTTGGCAATTAGTGCTATCAACGCATCGGGCGCAAGAATTGCGACCAGTGTGAAACTGACAATCGAAGGTTCTTCTATGAAGTTTTCGGATGACAGTACAACAAAGACTGTCACTACACTCACTACTGGCGATTTATCCGTTGCAACTAAAGTAGTTGGAGCTGGGTTTACAAATGTTGCTGCCAGTATTGAAATATAATAGGAGTTTTTAGGTGGGCATTGATTTAACGACTGTTAGTGTATCTCTTGATATATTAACAGTCAATGCCGAGGCAGGACCCGATACTCTCCCCGCAGATATTCAGGCAATAGAACCCATAGCGATATGGACTGAATCAACTGTGGGGAGAGTACCTATCGACATTGATATGTCAGATACTAATATTACTTCGAGATATGCAGAAAATTATTCTCCGGTAATTGCATATGGCACAGAAAAATTTTCAACAGATAAAATTCAAATACCCACTATAAAAGACATAGATCCCTTGAGTTTGATTAGTCAGTCTCAAGACCTTTCCATATCTACAACAAACACTGTTGCCTCGACAAGAGAAATTCCGGCAACATCCTTGTCATTAAATATATCTAACGCGAACCCTTCACATTATACCGAAAATCTTACAAACGGTACTATGATACGACTCGAAGATAAAACTGAAATAATTTCAAACAACGCAACAAAAACATCACACCTTATAAAAACAAATCTTGTACCAATTCACATAAAAGGATATGGCTCAAGATCTCCAATAATACAAAACCTGTCGAAAGTAAATATAAACACATCTGGTCATACCGATCCAACTGCCACTGATTTATTGGGTGCTGCGGGAGCGTTTGAAATGACTCTGACGAATCACACAAATCAAGTTGCTGATGCCAGCAATCCTTTATTCAACGAACTCTTTGATACGCCTGGGACACATTCTTGGACTTGTCCTGCCGGAGTATCATCTGTTTCTGTGGTATGTGTGGGTGCTGGTGGTAGTGGTGGATGGCAATGGTCGTCTGGTGGCGGCGGAGGCGGAGGCCTTGGTTGGAAAAACAATATTGCTGTCACGGCGGGACAAAGTTATAGTGTTGTAGTTGGAGACCACGGCGGCGAGGTTGCAAATGCCTATAATGCTACTACCGGAATAGGCGGAAATTCTTATTTTATATCTACATCGACCGTCTGTGGATTCGGAGCTGGTGGTGGTGGATTGGATTATGCCGGTAACACAAAGTCTACCGGCCACGGCGCGCATGGTGGTGGATATGCTGGCGATGGCGGCGGCGCGGGTGGTGATGGTGCGGTCGGTGGAGGTTGGACCACTGGCGGCGGTGGCGCTGGTGGTTATTCCGGTGATGGTGCATCCAGACAGACAAACACAACCGCTTCTGGTGGTGGCGGAGGCGCTGGACAATATTATTCTAGCACATATGGTGTCGGTGCTGGTGGTGGTGTCGGAGTTCATGGCGAAGGAACCAGTGGCACAACATTTGCTAATGGAACTGGTTATGGTGGTAAGGGCGGCTCTGGTGGAGGTGACGGCATGGCCGGAGAATCTGCCGAAAGGTCGTCAAGCAACATTTGGACACGATCTGCATTAGATAACACAACAGTAAGAAATACCATTATTGGTGGGCAATATGGCGGTGGTGGTGGTGGTTCTGGTACGACTAGAGGTGGTGGGCCAGGTGGTACAGGAGCAGTTAAACTTGTTTTTAAAACATCTGGAAGTGCTACATTGGAATTTCCTTCTACTAATGTTGGTGAAATTCCAACAGCAGGAACAACGACAACACAAGTGTCCAATCCAATTCCTGTATTTGTAGAAAATCCATCACACACATATTCCAGAGCTGAAACAATAAATTCAAATTTTGATAAAATAACCTTTGATACTAAATTATCTAAAAATTATGGTTCTAGTTATCCAATTAATAATTTAGATTCTATTTTGACCAATAATGCCGTCGATGATGAATTCATAACTGAAAAATTTCCACCTTTGCGATTTGATATAAAAAATACCATTTTTCCAGTAATCGGCAATTCGGAATTACCAAAACAACAATTTTCCAAGATATCTTTCGATACTAAACTACTTAAAAATTATGGTTCTGGATATCATTTAAAAGATTTGCCAATCGAGACCGTACCAGAAATCGGAAGAAATTCTATTCGAAGCGACTTTGAGCGATTGTCTGTAGAAACCAAAAACGAGATATTTACAAATAATATTATAAAGCTTGAAAATTTTAAAATCAACAGAGTAAGTATCATGTCCGAAACTGATAAGTCTGCTACATCCCCAGTGTTTTGTAATTCAATATCTTTCAATTTTAGAATTAAAGGATCTGATTATACAGAATGGGGTCACTTTACGGATAATCATATAAAGACTATGAAAGTCCTTACCAAATTTAACGATCCAAGACTAACATCTGTATCATCTAGTAGTTCTTCATCTAGTAGTGAAGGCGATTCAGAATCTAGTGGAAGCAGCGGAACGGGACCAGTTCAAACTTGGAACTAATCGGAGATAATTAAAAATGCCTATATCATTACCAGATAGTCCGACAGATGGACAAACTGTACAACTAGGAACTATTGTATATACATACGATGCGACGGCTGGAGTGTGGAATTCCGCATCAGCAACTGGTCCGACATTAACACCATCAACAGTTCACACATCAGACACCGCACCGTCAAATCCGAATGATGGTGATATGTGGTTTGACTCATCTATCGGGAAAACATTTATCTGGTATAATGATGGCACCTCTTCACAATGGATTCAAATGAATCCAAATACAGGTGGGGCTGGTGGAGGTGCAAATCTTGGTTCTGTTTCTGAAAGTATCATACCCGACACAGATATCACCTATGATCTGGGCAGTAGTTCCAAGAAATTTAAAGATTTGTATTTGAGTGGCAACACACTCAATTTAGGAAATCAATCTATTAGTGCAACTTCGACCGGAATTGTTGTTTCCGAAATTCAGATAGGCTCGGGTACGAATAATGTAAAACTGTCAACAAACGCATCGGGCAATCTTATAACAACAGAAACCGACTCCAGTGGAAACTCTGGGGGCGCATCTCCCGCTGGTGGTGCAGCGACAATAGTTGCAGACATGGCTGGATTAATTGCATTAACTGGAATGTCCGCCGGTAGTCAAGCATATGTAACCGCAAACAATAAACTTTATTTTTACACTGGTTCTGGTTGGTATCTAATTGCAACAGTACAAAATGATGCTCCAAGCGCAATTACTGGTGTTGACGGATCATACTCACTTGCAATAGACGGCACAGCAACCACAATCACAGCAGTATCAACAGATCCAGAAGGGTTTTCTCTTACTTGGGCATATACCGCTTCTGGACTTGGTAGTATTGCAACCGTGTCACAGGCAGATAATGTATTTACAGTGACGCCAAGTACAGATGCCGCAAATGCTGGTTCGTTTACATTGACCATTTCGGCAACCGATGGAATCAATGGCGCGGTTTCGACCATCCCTTCATTTTCATTGCAATTTTCTGTTACTAATTCAAGATACACATCATTATTACTTAAAGCAACCACAACTGGTTTACAGACATTTGATGATGCATCTACTTCAAATCATACGATTACTGCTGGTGGAAATGTAACGGCATCAACATTCAGTCCATATCGTCATGGTGGATATTCTGCATATTTTGATGGCACAGGTGATAGGCTTGATATAACAAGTGCATTATCTATTTCGGGAGATTTTACGGTTGAAGGATGGTTTATGCGTACTCCTGGCTCTGTTGGTTATATTTGGGATATGCAGACACCCAGAGCAAGTCTTTTAGTGAATTCGTCGGGAGAATTTCGCTTATATGCCTCTGGCGACATTGCAAAAGATCCTGTGGGAAATTGTGCTTTAAACGAATGGGTACATTTTGCATTAGTCAGACAAGGATCGGGCACTAATAATTGTGTTTTTTATCAAAACGGGTCGTCTATACAAACATTCACGGATACTGGTTTATATAATACATCTGGTGCTTTTGCTCTTGGTGGTAGATATGCGGAATATAATGCTACATTCTATATTTCTGGATATTTAAGAGATTTTAGAATTGTTGAAACAGCAGTATACACATCGAACTTTACTTCACCAACTGCACCACTTACTGCAATTACAAACACTAAATTCTTACTTGGCGACTTACCTTATTTTAAAGATCAATCTACATCAAATCATGCAATCGCTGTTAATGGTGATCCGTCTTTAAAACCAAAATCTTTGTTTGATAATAGCGCATATTCAGAAGCAGATCATGGTGCGTCTGCTTATTTTGATGGAAGTGGTGATTATATAACGGCAGCAGATCATGAAGATTTTAATATGGGTTCTGAAAACTTTACTGCTGAATGTTGGATATACCCGACAGCCTCACCCTCTCAACCAATTATTATGGGTCAATGGTCCGGAAGTTACTCTTGGGCTTTGGAAATGAGCAATAACAGTTCAAGACATTTAAGATTTCTTACTAATGCAGGTAGCATTGTTGACAACGTATCATCAACAGCAGTTCCGCTTAATCAGTGGTCGCATGTTGCTCTTGTTAGAAATGGAACTTCTTTTGTCGCTTACTTAAATGGGACATCGGTTGTTTCTTCTACGGTTACTGGCGCACTGGCTAACTCTACGAACGCTTTAAGTATTGGCGCTAGTGCTTCGGGTTCTTACCCATTCCAAGGCTACATATCTAACGTGAGATTAGTCAAAGGAACAGCGGCATACACATCAAACTTTACACCACCGGCCGCACCTCTAACTGCAATCACAAATACAAAATTCTTACTTAATCCAGAACCAGCTATAATAGATTTAGCTCAAAAATTCCACTTGACGGGCGGAACTGGCCCAGAAGGATCGACAACTCAAGTCGCAATTGCCGGAACTAAATCTATCATGCATACTGATTTTTCTACTGCTTACGGAGTATACATTCAAGGATATAGCCCTGAGTTTCGTTTAAATTCAACCTTCACACTTGAATTTTGGGCATATCTTGCAATGTGGAATCAAGACACTCACTTCTATGAAACCTATGGCGGGACTAATAATAGTTTTGATAATGCAACAGGAACAGAGACAAGAATTGGTATCATTGGCAGTCAATTGACACATCGCAACAATTTTGGCAGTAATGCGATTGGTAATTATTTTAAACAAAATACGGACTATTCCAATATAGTGTATCACGCAGCAAATTATGGAATTACTTTTGACAATGCTCAATGGCATCATTGGGCAATCACTCAAGACGATAGTGGAAATTGTAAATGGTATTTAGATGGGACTCAAATTTGGTCATACACAATTTCTCTACCTATCGCAATTACGAACACAAGCAATTATCGAATGAGATCTACTGCATGGGGGAATAATTCAAGTCCTGGCCCAGCTTATATCCAAGACTATAGACTCACAAGAGGTTTAATAAGATATACTTCAAACTTTACACCGCCTACAGCGGAATTAGAAGGATAAAAAATGTACGAATATAGATGCAAGGTATTACGAGTCGTCGACGGCGACACAGTAGACGTCGATATAGACTTGGGGTTCGGTGTTTGGATGCATAAAGAGCGAGTTCGTATTATGGGAATAGACACCCCAGAATCAAGAACAAAAGATCTAGTCGAAAAATCATATGGGTTGCGGGCGAAAGAATTTATGAAATATCTTATGCCGATTGGCTCTATGCAAATAATCAAAACTCAAAAAGACAAAACAGGAAAGTTTGGTAGAATTTTAGGTGATTTTATAATCGAACATAAAGATGACAATAATAATTATTCTAGCAAACTTGCATCTGTTCTGATGATGGAAAATTATCATGCGGTTCCATACAAGGGACAGAATAAAGATGACTTGATCGAACTTCATATGGCGAATAGAGTTATGTTAGAACAACTGCTCTGATATAATGACAATCTTTTAAATTATAAATAGTCATATAAAATAAGAGGTATGACTGATGGCCATCATAACTACAAGAACCGAATTCAAGAATTATTGTCTAAGAAAACTTGGTTCTCCGGTAATACAAATCAACATTGCAGACGAGCAGTTAGAAGATAGAATTGATGATGCGCTCGAGTATTATCAGGATTATCATTTTGATGCAGTAGAAGATACTTTTTTTCCATACAAGATTCTGGCAGCAGATATAACTAACAAATATATCACCGTCGATCAAAGTATCATTGGAATTAAACGGGTATTGCCATTTTATCAAAAAAATAGTTTTTCCACCAATATGTTCGATGTCAAATATCAATTATTTTTGAATGATGTTTACGACCTATCAAGCGCAGAAATGTTGACATATGAAATCACACAAAGCCATTTACAAATGGTCAACAACATAATTCATGGCAATGTTCCGATCAGGTATCAGAGACATATGAACAGACTATTCGTTGACACAGATTGGGGCTTCGATCTTTTAGAAAATGAATATATCATCATAGAATGTAGCAAAATTATTGATCCAGATGTATATACCGATGTGTGGAACGACAGGTGGCTCAAAAGATACGCGACAGCACTAATGAAAAGACAATGGGGTGAAAATCTCACAAAATATGAAGGCGTGACACTTCCGGGCGGTGTCACATTTAACGGTAGCGCAATTCTCGATCAGGCAATACAGGAAATCACAACCCTAGAAGAAGAAATGTCGTTAAACTACGAACTTCCTGTAGACATTATGGTTGGATAAAAAATGCCAGTAAATCAGTATTTCAACACTATAAATTTTACACAGGAACAAAACCTATTAGAGAATCTTGTCATCGAGTCTATTCAAATTCATGGCCAAGACTTTATTTACGTTCCTAGATCAATCGTCAAAGAAGATACAATTTTCAACGAGGATGTTTTGAGCGAATTCACAGAAACTCATACAGTCGAAATGCAAATAGAAAGCGCAGACGGTTTTGAGGGAGAAGGTGATATGTTATCTAAATTTGGTTTGGAAGTCAGAGACCAGATTGTAACAAGCGTTTCTGTTTCCAGATTTGCCAGTATCACTGGAAAACCAAAACCGCTGGTCGGAGATCTTATTTATCATCCAATTTCAGATGCAGTATTTTCAATAAAATTTGTCGAAGATGAAGAGCCCTTTTATCAGTTAGGTAAAAATTATGTTTATAGAATAACGTCAGAATTGTTCGTATACTCACACGAAAATATAAGTACGGGCGTGGTAGCGTTAGATGACAACTTTACCACATCAAGTGCCGTCGCGGCAGATGATAGCATCGACAACATTGCAGATAGTGACACAGGATTAGTTCCGTTAAGCACAACAACTGTTGATGGAGTTATAGACTTCACGACAGTAAACCCATTTAGCGAGGATTACTAATGTTAGGTAATGATTATTTCTATAGAAGCACGATAAGAAATTATGTGATTGCATTTGGTTCTATGTTTAATGACGTAGATATCAAAAGAACAAATGCGGCGGGTACAGTGTTGTCCGTCATTAGAGTTCCTTTGGCATATGGGCCGACACAAAAATATTTGTCAAGAATCAATAAAGTGACGCAGGCGGGCGAACCAGCAATTACTCTACCGCGAATGAGTTTTGAAATTTCTAGTTTTCAATATAATTCAACGAGAAAATTGCCAAACAACAACAAAATACAAAAACAAAAAACAACTACACCAGATACAAAAAATTTCACATACTCGGCAGTTCCATATGATATCGGATTTCAACTTTCAGTTATGACAAAAAACGCCGATGATGCAACACAAATTATCGAACAGATTTTACCATATTTTACACCCACATTTGTTATACCTATTAAAGAGGCAACGGAATTAGGAATTGTTAGGGACACTCCATTAACACTAGAATCAGTAGATTACCAAGACGAGTATGAAGGTGATTTTCTTTCTCGACGGTCATTAATCTGGACATTGGGGTTTACCATGTCTGGTACATTATATGGACTGCCTAGAGAACAAAAACTGATTAGAACGGCGATCACAAATACTAAGAAACTAGACAGTACCGAGCAGTTTACTCAAAACACAATTACTACCGACCCTAACGATGCGCTTAGGGGCGACAATTATAGTTTTATTAATACTTTTGATGAAGAATTTGGAGAAGTATGATGCGAGAAAGTTTGAATGATAAGTTGAGCGGATTTTTAGATATAGAGAATAAAATCGAAGAAACATCCAAAAATGTTGTAAAGAAACAAGAATCCAATATCCAAGAATTTAATAGTTCAGAAATGCGCGAACAAGATCTGGCAAACGATTACAACGAACATAGAGAAACTTTGAAAGATTTAGTTTCGCAGGGGCAGGATGCATTACAAAATTTATTGCAACTGGCTAAGGAGAGCGAACACCCGCGAGCATACGAAGTCACCGGACAACTACTCAAGACCACTGCCGACTTAACCAAAGATTTAATAGAACTTCAAGTTACCATGAATAAGATAGAAAACACAAAAGACGGCGGTAAGCCATCAAAGGTGGTAAATAATGCAGTATTTGTTGGAAACACAAATGATCTATTAGAAACTCTAAGAGGGAAAAATAGAGAAGTCGGCAAAAATGAGTGAAATTTATTTAAACAACCCCAACTTGAAATCGGCGGGGGTTGAAATCGGCTGGACAGAAGAACAGGCGCAAGAATATGTTCGGTGTATGGAAGATCCTGTATATTTTGTTAAAACATACATGAAAATTGTCAACGTCGATACCGGACTTGTAAATTTTGATCTATATCCATTCCAAGAAAAAATGATTCGTTCTTTTACAGACAACCGCTTCACTATCGCAAAGATTGGACGACAGTCTGGTAAGTCAATCACTTGTATTGCATTTTTTCTACACTATATACTTTTCAACAAAGATGTTTCGGTTGCATTACTCGCAAACAAACTTGCAACTGCGCGAGAGTTGTTGAGTAGACTGCAAATGGCCTATGAGCATTTACCTAAGTGGCTACAGCAGGGCGTTGTAACATGGAATAAGGGCAACATAGAATTGGAGAATGGTGCAAAGGTAATGGCGGCTGCGACATCATCCAGCGCCATTCGTGGTGGGTCTTATAACATTTTGTTTCTGGACGAATTTGCGTTTGTTCCAAATGAAATGGCAGAAGAGTTTTTCAATTCGGTTTATCCTACAATTTCTTCTGGTACGACTACAAAGGTTATAATTGTTTCGACACCAGCGGGCATGAATCATTTCTATAAATTATGGGTAGATGCAGAAGAGGGTAGAAACACATATAATCCCATTTCTGTTCACTGGAGCGAAGTACCAGGCCGTGATGAAAAATGGAAACAAACCACAATAAAAAATACCAGCGCTGAACAATTTCGCCAAGAATTCGACACAGAATTTTTAGGAAGCACGAACACATTAATAAATGTTTCGAAATTAAAGAGTATGGCCTACAGAAATCCTAAACAAATTTTAGAAAACGGCACCCTTAAAGTGTACGAACACCCCAAAGATAATCACATATACATTACAACAGTAGACGTGTCAAGAGGCCTCGGTCAAGATTTTTCGGCGTTTTCAGTGTTTGACTGTTCGAAAATGCCATATAAACAAGTCGCAGTTTTTCGGTCAAATGAAATGCCACCAATGGTATATCCAAACCTAATAAATAGAATTTCTACATTATACAACGATTCTCTCATATTAGTAGAGATAAATGATGTCGGGCAGCAGGTGAGTGATATATTATATCATGACCTAGAAAACACTAATCTAATAAGTATAGCGAGCGATACTAGAAAAGGACAGACTATAAGTTCTGGTTTTGGGGGCGGATCGACAACTTTAGGAATTAGGACAACGAAAGCAACTAAAAAAATTGGTTGTATGAATATGAAAAGTTTGATCGAAGAGGATAAATTGTTAATCAAGGATTTTGAAACAATCAATGAATTGACAACTTTTATTTCGAAAGGACCTAAATATGAGGCAGAGAAAGGTCGTACAGATGATCTAGTGGACACGTTGATATTATTTTCTTGGATGTCTACTGACCCATATTTCAAAAGCATGTGTGATATAGATACCAGAAACGAAATTTATGAAGAAAGAATGAAACATTTAGAAGAAAATATGTTGCCATTTGGTTTCATATCAGATGGCCTTCAGATCGAATCTTTTGTAGACGCGGAAGGGGATCTGTGGACGGTAAGAGATTGAAGGCAAGTATTTATACTGACTTCAAAGTTTTTATAAATAAATAAAAATAAGTTATTATATCAAATCAAAGGAGATAAAAAAATGGCATTCCAAGTAAGTCCTGGCGTAAACATTTCTGAAATCGATGCATCTACGAGTGTGCCCGCCCTAGTTACCAATATTGGTGCTATGGTCGGACAGTTCTCAAAAGGCCCTGTCGGGGAAATTGTAGAAATTTCGAACGAAGAAGAACTGAGAATCATTTTCGGTGAGCCCACAGAACAAAATTACAAAACTTGGTTTACTGCTTCAAACTTTTTAGCATATTCTAATGCATTAAAGTTAGTAAGAGTTGTAAACAATAGTGATGCAAACGCAGCTGCGGATAGAGCAAGAAATGCTCTGTCTGGTACTGTCTCGCTAAATATAGGTACTTTCAGCACGCAAAACGCCACAGGCGCGGCGGGCTCAACTGAAGTCATTCACGGTTCTTCTGCACAGAGTGGAACTTTTCCGGTTGGTAATTCCGCCGGTATCACTTCTATTGATCTAGGTGTGGGCGCAGCAAATACATCTGCAGCGCAAGTTTACTTGCATCCACGTTTTGCAAATGGTACAACAACCCTAGTTGCAGGCGGTGCAGAAGCTTCCAATGATGTAAACATAAGAAACCTCACTTCAAGCGATGTGACCGTTTCAGTTAGGGGTGTAGGCGAGGCCTCTGGTGGTGTTGTTCCAGCATCGCGTTGGAGTGTCGATTCATCTACAAACGGTGGCAGAGGTAAAATCGTATTAGCAAACCCACTTGCAGTATTTTCTAGCACCGGTCCGTGGTATGTACATGCCGCAGCCAACAAAGCATTCAAAGGTGATGGAACCGGCGATGCATTTACAACTGGCGGATTTTTCTCACCGTTGTATACAAAACAAACAGATGCAAATGCCGCAGATAGTGCAGCAAATCCATCTGGCGGAACTTCGCATGGCCATTATTTTGAAAAGTATCGTGGCGAATTTGACGCAACTTCTGGTGTCGATGCAACAACAGACACTATCACTCTCACAGCAGGACATGGTTTCTCAAAAGGTGACAAGGTAGTTCTCTCAACTGCAACAGATAGTGGAATGACTCAGTATACTGAATATTTTGTCGCAACCATAAGCGGCGATGACATCACATTGTCAACTGAATTCAACTTCGGTACAGATTCAGCTCCTTCCGGAACGACTTTGGATTTGTCAGTGGGAACAGTGACAGCCGCTGTTCTTAACAGAATGTTTTTCATGCCATCAACCGCTTCAGTAGCACAACATGAACTAACTACTGCAATCGCAATTGCAGGTTCGGTTTTGCCATATGCAGAAACCGGAAGAGATGTGGTGCAAATCGACATCGCACAACAAACTGCGTTCACAATGAGCACAACAGTCGGTGCTGCAGCAGCTGCTGCGACAGGTGTTGCCGGAGTTACTGCGGCGGTCATGTCACCAGTGGCTAGCGATTATTTGCGTACCGAATTCACAGTATCAGGTAATAGTGCATTGATCACTTTCGTATCAAACTTTCCAGAAACTGGCGAAACAATTAATGTGACAATTCCGGCAAGAAAATCTTTCCCACTAACACCAGCACCTAACCTCACATCAGGACAGACATTAACTGTTACTGTTGCCGGGGCGGCCGTTACACAAGGAACAGATTATACTCTGCAAGAAAACAACACAAGAATTGAGTTTACAACTGCACCAGCAGGGAGCGCACCTATTGTAGCAACCATTAATAATGCTGCGCAAAATCAATTCGCTTTCAATGCAGCAAGTCTTTTGATTAAGAATCAAACAGACTTCGAAAGCAACTTCAATTTTGCCGATTCGGCTTGGAATGGTGTTGAATTTGCTGCGAAAAACCCAGGCACTTGGGGCAACGATTTACATGTTTATCTTATCGACGAAAGTTCATATGAAGATTTTGTAACTGCAAAACCTGCGTTAGCCAGTTCGCTTACCGGAACTCCAAGGGCAGATGACCTAACAGTAGATTCCGCAGCATCCGTTGTCGCGGGCAGTGAAAATACACCACAAGGTATTTCATTGGTTGTTACAGACAACTCAAGTGGACAAGAAAGAGTTGTCGAAACATTGGAAGGACTTTCCAAGGCTGCGAACGGTAAAACAAGTAATGGTAAAAATGTTTACTATGTAAACGTGATTAACAATACTTCGCGGTACGTTTTCTGTGTAAATCATCCAGCCGGTGTTGATTGGGGTGGCAATATTGTTACCCTCGAAGGTGCCACAAAATTTGTGACTTTTTCAAAATTGAACGCAAGCGGTACTGCTGATGGAACCGAAAACTTTATTTCACGACCCTTTGGTGGTGGACAGATTGGTGCCGGTCCAACAGGAACACAATACATTGCAGGACTAGAGCACTTTGCTGATAACGAAACTGTAGATATTGGTTTTCTAATGCAGGGTGAAATTGCCGACGCCGGTGATGTTACTTCTGCCCGCGCGGCAGTCAATAAATTAATTGATGTTGCAGAGTCGAGAAAAGACACAATTGCATGTATTTCACCTAGACAAGTTGATGTTGAAGCAGACAGAGACAATATGAATACCGCAGCGACAATAGCATTTTATAATCTAATTAGAAAAAGTAACTATGCATTTGCAGACTCAAACTACAAATACGTTACCGACAAATACAATGATACTTACAGATATATCCCATTTAACGGAGATACTGCTGGATTGATGATTAGAAGTGAAAATGAACGTGATGCATGGTTCTCGCCAGCTGGTTTCAACCGTGGTGTGTTTAGGGGTGTTGTGAAAACAATGCAATCTCAAGGCAAATCTGATCGCGATTCACTATATAAATTGGCTATCAACCCGATTGTCAATTTCACTGGACAGGGCACCGTCTTATTTGGTGATAAAACCTTTACTATGAAACCATCCGCGTTTAACAGAATTAATGTTAGAAGGTTGTTTATTGTCCTCGAAAAATCTATTGCGACTGCTGCCAAATTCACATTGTTCGAATTCAATGACGAATTTACAAGGGCGCAATTTACCGCCTTGATTGAACCTTTTCTCAGAGATGTTAAAGGTCGCAGAGGAATCTATGACTTTAAAGTTGTTTGTGACGAAACCAACAATACTGGTTCCGTTATTGACAGAAACGAATTCATCGGTGACATTTTTATCCAGCCTGCGAAATCTATCAACTTCGTTCAACTCAACTTCGTTGCAGTAAGAACAGGTGTTGATTTTAACGAAATCGTTGGCGCGGTTTAATATAAATAGATAAAATAGGAGATAAAAATGGCATTTAACATAGAAACATTCAAATCAAACTTTAGCGATGGTGGTGCTCGCCCGAATTTATTTCGGGCGCTAATCACCATGCCCAGTACCGTTTCCCAGCTGCCGGGCAATGGTTCATACTTGATTAAATCGGCGCAGATTCCATCTGCCACGGTTACTGCAATCGACGTTCCATATTTTGGTAGACAAGTAAGAGTTGCCGGAAATAGAACTTTTGAACCTTGGACTGTAACTATTATGAACACTGAAGGATTTGAAATCAGAAACGCGATGGAAGAGTGGATGAGTAAGATCAATTCGCACAACGCGAACGGAGCCGCGCTCGAAAATCTGATTGATTATAAAGCAGATGCGACCGTGGAACATCTCAAGAAAAGTGGTGTCGAGGGTGATATCGCCGCGAAGTATCAATTTTTCGGTATGTTCCCAACTGAAATCTCATCTATTGAGCTTGGTTGGGAGAATAACGACACTATTGAAGAATTTACTGTTACTTTTGCATATGACTATTGGCACCACACTGGCGCCGTAACTAATTAAATTATTGTGATCGGAATACATAATGGAAGTGAAATTATTTGGGTTTACCCTTTTAAAAACTGATGAACAGAACAAAGAACTGAAATCGTTTGTACCTAAAGAGAGTATGACCGATGACGGTTCTTTGACTGTTTCAAGCAATTTTTATAACCAAACCCTAAATTTAGAGAATACAGCAAAGAGCGATTCTGAATTAATAGACAGGTATAGAGATATGTCTGTCTATCCAGAAGTCGAAATAGCGATTGATGATATCGTGTCAGAGGCGATAGTAAATGAATCTGACGACAATCCTGTAAAATTACTAACAAAAAATATCAATCAGTCGGATACCGTCAATAAAAAATTGGTGGAAGAATTCGAATCTATTTTGAAGCTTTTAAATTTTAATCGCAATGGATATGACATTTTTAAAAGTTGGTACGTTGATGGTAGAATATTTTATCATATTATAATTGATGAAAAGAAACCAAAAGATGGCATCAAAGAACTTAGAAAAATTGATCCACGAAATATTAAAAAAGTCAAACAAATTGAAAAAGATCAAAAAACGCAAGGCAAACTTGTAAAATCTGTCAAAGAATATTACATATACAACGAAAAAGGTTTGTCTTTGGGAGACAAAACGTCTGGTATTCCCATCACCACAGACGCGATTGCACATGTTCCATCTGGCCTGAAAGACGGCAGACGCAACCATATTATCGGACATTTACACAAAGCTATTAAGGCATTAAATCAACTTAAAATGGTTGAAGATTCTGTTGTCATTTACAGATGGACACGAGCCCCTGAGCGAAGAGTATTTTATATTGATGTCGGAAACCTACCAAAACTCAAGGCAGAGCAGTATATTGCCGACATCATGAATCGGTATAAAAACAAAGTCGCATATGACGCGACTACCGGCGAAGTCAAAGATGACAGACGCCATATGTCTATGTTGGAAGATTTTTGGTTCCCGCGCCGCGAAGGTGGACGTGGTACTGAAATCGAAACCTTGCCCGGCGGCTCTAATTTGGGCGAGATGGACGATGTTATATATTTTCAGAAAAAATTATATAAATCTTTAAACGTACCAATTTCTCGCCTTGAGCCGGAGGCCTCGATTGCTATCGGCCGAGCGCAAGAGATAAATAGAGATGAATACAAATTTAATAGATTTATTGTAAGACTTAGAAATCAGTTTAGTGAGTTATTTTTAGACTTACTGAAAACACAGGTATTATTGAAAGGCATTGTCACCCCAGAAGAATGGGAAGTGGTTGCCCAACAACTTATCTTTGACTTTACTCAAGATTCTTATTATTCTGAAATTAAACAAACGGAAATGATCAGAGACAGAATTGATTTGTTGTCTAATATGACCGATTATATGGGAAAATACTATTCCCACAAATGGGTGCAACGCAACCTGCTGAAATTCAGCGATGAGGAAATTGCACAAATGAGAAAAGAAATTGATGAAGAACAAAAAGATAAAATCTTTAAAAATGTGGAAGAAGAGGAATAATAATGACCGAAGATAACATAAATAATAAATATCTGGATATAGTAGATAATGCAGTAATGGGTCAGGGTGTCCAGGCTCAAGATCAAATCAAAGATATTTTACGAAACAAAATATCTGACGAGATCGAAGATTTTAAAAACGAGTATGCACAGGGACTCTTTACAGAGCCGGCATATGAAGATGATAATGAAGATTCTGAAGAGGATAGCGAGTGGGACGCCGACACAGTACAACCAGAAGCAGAGTATGACGAGTATTCTGACGAAGATTAGAAAAGGAATTAAAAAATGTTATCATTTGAAGAATTTCAAAACGCGAGCGACGAGGAAATAGCTGAGGCCGTCAAACGAACAAAAGTTATTCGTGGTGGCACCCGAAAAATTAAATTTAAAAGTAGTCGGGCGGGTTATAAGGTTGTTGGTAAACGCGAAGTTAGAATCAACCCCGTTGATGCTAAGAAAATGAGTATTAGAAATACACGGTCGGCCCGTAAAAGAAAAGGCAGAATGAATATTTCTAACATGAAAAGAAAAAGATCGATGAATAAGAGGACTGGCATATGAGACTTATCACAGAAGTTGTAGAGGATATTTTAGTAGAAGAAAAGGGTAACAACCTTTTTATCGAGGGCGTATTTTTGCAGTCTAATATTCAGAATAGGAATGGGCGGGAATATCCAGCAGAAATAATGGATAAAGAAGTTACTAGATATACGGAAAAATATATCGACAAAAACAGGGCGTTTGGTGAATTAGGTCATCCAGACGGACCTTCAATAAATTTAGAACGTGTTTCTCACATGATCAAATCTCTCAAAAAAGAGGGAAATAATTATGTGGGTAAGGCTAAAATAATGAAAGAGACTCCATATGGAGCTATTGTGTCAAACCTAATAAAAGAGGGTGCATCGCTCGGTGTTTCTTCTAGAGGTATGGGAAGCGTTAAACAGTCCGGTGGGAAAAATATTGTGCAAGATGATTTTTATCTCGCAACTGCCGCGGATATTGTTGCTGACCCGAGCGCACCAGATGCGTTTGTGAACGGCATTATGGAAGGAAAAGAGTGGGTATGGGATAACGGCGTTGTTGTAGAACGTCATATATCCAATATGCATAAGGAAATGGTTGCGGCACCATCTAAGGAGCTCATGGAAACCAAGATAAAACTTTTCAAAAATTTCATGTCAAAATTGTAAATATTATAAATAAATATAAATTAAATCCTATAGGAGTAAAACAATGAGCAAAGACTTAGAGAATCAAGAAGTGGTTTCTGAAGATATCATCGAAGAAATCGAAGTAGACGAATCAATCGTGACTGACGAAGAGTTGGTAGTTGCAGAAGATCTCGAAGAAGAGATCGTTGCAGAAGATACCGATCTGGAAAGTGACGATGACGATCTCGAAATCGACGAAGACGTCGAAGAGGATCATATTGAAGAAGTAGTCGAAACCAAAGCACAAACAATGTCTGCACAATACAGAGTTGAAGCAGAAGATATCGACGTACAGGAGCATGTAGACGCCATGCTGCAGGGACAAGATCTTACAGAAGAATTTCAAGATCAAGTTTCTACTATTTTCGAGGCTGCGGTTGTCGAAAAAATCAACGAAAAATTAGAAGAAATTTATGTTGACTATGAAGAAGAACTTCAAGAAAACGTTGCCGATATTCGTCAAGAATTGTCGGAAAAAGTTGATGAGTATCTTTCTTATGTTGCAAAGGAATTCGTAAAAGAAAACCAAGTCGCAATCGAAAGTGGACTTAAAGTGGAAATTATGGAATCATTTATGACTGGGCTTAAAACGGTTTTCGAAGAAAACTATGTTGACGTTCCAGAAGAAAAGGTAAACTTGTACGGTGAAGCCCTTGCGGATTTGGAAGAAAAAGACGCAAAATTGAATGAGCAGTTTGAAGCAAACATTCAACTCTCCAACATGGTTGAAGAGCTGGAAAAAGAGATCATCTTGAAAGATGTAACAGAAGGACTTACAATTTCACAATCTGAAAAAGTACGTTCTTTGAGCGAAGGCCTTGAATATACAAATCAGGAAGATATGATGAATAAGATTACATTGATCAAAGATAACTATTTTCCATCGGACACAATCGTTGAAAGTGTAGTTCTCAGCGAGAGCGCCACCACAACATCTGTAGAAGATTCACCAGTGGTTCAAGAAGAAAATAAAACCCAATCTATTATGGATGTTTATGCAAGAGCGCTAAGCAAGCCGAAAGATTAAATTTTTATAAATATAATAAGATAGTCAAAAAATTAAAATCTACTAAGGAGAAAAAAATGCACGACTTTAATCAAAATAACATTCAGATGTTGAAAGAGAAGTGGAAGCCAGTTCTTGACCACCCTGATCAAGTCGCAATCACTGACAACTACAGAAAAGGCGTAACTGCTGTTCTTCTGGAAAATACAGAGAATGCAACCCGCGCAGAGGCTGCTCTTGGCAACGCCAATGTAACTATGCAGTCTTTGAACGAAGTTAACATTGCCCCAACTGCACCAGATGGTGGCGCCCTCAAATATTCCGACCCCGTAATCATTTCTATGATTCGTCGTTCTATGCCAAATCTGATGGCATACGATCTTGTCGGTGTTCAGCCAATGACAGGTCCAACCGGACTTATCTTTGCAATGAA
>TARA_B110000037_G_scaffold38150_1_pt1 | contig 20575 bp, 23 predicted proteins | sample TARA_B110000037 | Tara Oceans TARA_B110000037 (sample SAMEA4397196) | marine metagenome | biome: Polar Biome; feature: [MIX] marine epipelagic wind mixed layer (ENVO:01000061); material: water (ENVO:00002006), including particulate matter (ENVO:01000060) such as... | depth 10-100 m
TTGATTCAAGTATTTGTTTTTCTGTTAGTCCGCCAAGTGGTAAATCAGGATCCCATACCGGCATATCCTTTATGGCAATACCCATTTTATGCCCTGTCCATCGTCCTAAATTTTGATCAGGAAAGAATAAGACTTTCTCTCTTTTTTTAAAAGCCCAATCAAGAACATTCGGTGCATTTGTTGAGGTACATACAATGCCATTATGTTCCCCGCAAAAAGCTTTAAGGTCTGCAGCTGAATTAATATAAGTAATTGGTGTGATAGTTTTATCAAAATCTAAAACTTTAGAAAGCTCTCTATAGGTTCTTTCTACCTTTGCTAAATTAGCCATATCAGCCATAGAACATCCAGCTGAAAGATCTGGTAATACTGTAATCTGTTCTGGTCTTGATAAAATATTAGAAACTTCTGCCATAAAATGAACGCCTAGAAAAACAATATATTTGGCATCTAGGTTCTGAACGTACTGTGCAAGCTTAAGGGAGTCCCCAGAGTAATCCGAGTGCCTATAAACAGTTTCATTTTGATAGTGATGCCCTAAAATAACAATTTTATCGCCTAAAGTTCTTTTGGCTTTAATGATACTATCTTGGCAATCCTCATTTTTAAGGTTTTCAAAAGAATCGAATTTAATAGTGGCTGTATTCATAATATATATTTTAACTTGCTAATAGCTTAATCTCATATAATTTTTCTAGGGCTTTAACGTTGGTCCAGGAAAATACGGTTTTCTTAGCTTCTTCTAAAGTGACCCATTTGAAATCAATATGTTCATTAGGAGAAAGAGTTACAGGCACTTTTTTTGGTAATTCTAAACCAAAAATATGTTCAATATTATAATCAACGCCCGGTCCATATCGATATTGCCAATGAGAAAATATTTTATACTTATGACTTAAATTCCAATCTTGTAAGTGATAATTTTCGCAAATAATTCCAGTTTCTTCCAGAACTTCTCTTTTTGCAGTTTCTAACGGCGATTCATTATGTTCTAAACTACCAGTGACTGATTGCCAAAAATTACTCTTATCAGCACGACTCAGTAATAGTATATCAAGCTGTTTTGTATAAATAACAACTAGTGCTGATATTGGAATTTTATAATGAGGTAGTTTCAAATTTTTGGAAGCTTGAAAACAGTAGTTTCTTGAATGCCTTTTATTTCTGAAATAGATACCTTTGTAATTTTTTTAATTTCTTGGATGAGGCTCTGAACAAGAATTTCTGGGGCTGAAGCACCAGCTGTAATACCTATATTTTTTTTATTTTTTAGCCATCTAGATTGAAATTGTGACATATCGTCTATAAGGACAGCATCTATACTTTTATTTTTGACCATATCTAAAAGTCTATTTGAATTTGAACTATTTTTTGACCCAACAATAAAAACAAGATCATGTTGCCCAAACATTTGTTTAACAGCTTCCTGTCTATTTTGTGTTGCGTAACATATATCGTTACTTTTTGGCCCAACAATTAATGGATATTTTACTATTAATGCATCAATTATTTTCTTGGTATCATCAATAGATAGCGTGGTTTGGCTAACATAGCTAAGTTTATTAGGATTAGAAACTTTTAATTTATTAACATCTTCTATATTTTCAACTAAATAGATTTGGCTGTTTAAAGAACTTTTTTCAATTTGCCCCATTGTTCCTTCTACTTCCGGGTGGCCTTTGTGCCCAATCATGATAATTGTATATTCATTATTACTTAATTTATTCACTTCACGATGCACTTTAGTTACCAATGGACAGGTTGCATCTATTGAAATAAGATTAAATTTTTTAGATTCTTTTACTATTGCTTTAGATACACCATGAGCACTAAAGATAACATGACTTGATTTTGGGATTTCTTTTAAGCTTTCAACAAAAATTACACCTTTTTCCTTGAGCTCCTTAATTACAAATTTATTATGAACAACTTCATGATGCACATATACTGGAGCCCCATACTTATCTAATGCTTTTTCTACAATTAAGATTGCTCTTTCGACTCCCGCACAAAAACCTCTGGGGTTAGCTAACGATATATTAATCATCTCATTTGGCATAGTTAATTTAGGGTAGTAGTTGCTCACCATTGATTAAGTCAGCAAAAGTATCACGATTTCTTATTAGATATAATTTATCACCATCTACAAGTATTTCTGATGCCTTTAGCCGAGAATTATAGTTGGAGCTCATTGACATTCCATATGCTCCTGCATCCAAAACAGCTAATATATTCCCTTCTTCTGCAGATAATAAACGATCCTTACCAAGAAAGTCACCTGTTTCACATACGGGGCCAACAATATCATAGTGTTTTTGATCAGAGTCAGATGAAGATAAATTTATAATTTCATGAAAAGCTCCATATAATGCAGGCCTCATCAGGTCATTCATAGCTGCATTAATAATTATAAAATTTTTATCTGAACTATTTTTTATATATTCTACTTCTGTTATTAAAATACCAGCTTTACCAATTAATGCTCGACCTGGCTCAAAAATAATTTTTAGATTACGACCCTTAAGAATATTTTTTACAGTTTTAGCGTAATCAGAAAAAGTTGGGGGTACTTCATCAGAGTATTGAATACCAATTCCGCCTCCAATATCAATATGTTTAATTGAGATATCAATTGATTTGAGATGGTCTATCATTACAAGAAGTTTTTTGATTGAATCTTCAAAAGGCCGCAATTCTGTTATTTGAGATCCTATATGACAATCAATACCTTTAATTTCAATTGAATCAAGTGCATTGGCAATTTTATACATTGAAATTGCATTCTGTTCATCAATACCAAATTTATTATCTTTAAGTCCAGTTGAAATATAAGGATGTGTTTTAGGGTCGACATCCGGGTTTACTCGGATCGATATTCCAACTACCTTACTTAATCTTTTTGCAATACTTTGAATACGAAAAAGTTCTGCTTCTGATTCAACATTAAACGTGAGGATGTCATGTTTGATAGCTAGTTCAATATCTTCTTTAGATTTTCCAACACCAGAAAATACAACATTTTTTGGATCTGCTTTTGCAGCAATTACTCTTTGAAGCTCGCCCCCAGATACAATATCAAATCCAGCACCATTCTTTGCTAGCAAATTTAAAATAGCTATGTTTGGGTTGGATTTAACTGCAAAACAAATGAGATGGTCTATATCATTAAATTGACTTTTAAAATTTAAGTAATTTTCTAAAATAATTTTCTTAGAGTAGATGTATGAAGGTGTGCCATATTTCTTAGCAATATTTTCAACTAGAACATTCTCAATATAAAATTTTTCTTCCTTTGATTCTAAAATATTTTCAGTCATTTTAGATTTAACCTATTCCTGATTTAAGATTTATAAGAATATTATTCTTAACCTTTGCTTGAGGATATTTATCTTCAGGAATATAAAGCGAACCCTTTGTACCACAGCTACTTACTAATAGAGAAATAGCCAGTAAATAGAATATATAGTTGATTTTCATAATTAATTCCTCGTTTTTCTTATTTTATCATTAATAAAAATTATTTTTTCGTGTTTAATTGAAGTAGCTTGTTTGTAATTAGTGCAGTAACTAACCCAAAAATAAATGCCGATAATATAAAAACTGGTAAAAGATAGAAAATTCCATTATGGGGAATTATCCAAATTCTTACTATAATAAACTGTCCAAAGATATGTGCTAATGAAGCAATTAAACTTAAACTAATTATACTAAAATATTTGCGATTCAAATTTTTAAAAATTATAAGTGATAGTAGGCTAAATAGCGCACCACTTAAACTTAGAAAAAATGTGGGACTTAAAAATGAACCTAGAATAATGCTTGTCACAAAAACCCTGATAAGAGAGACCCATATTCCCATTTTGATATCAAATTTAAAGATAGTGTATAAAATTATTATGTTTGCTATGCCAGGTTTGACTCCAGGGATAGGGCTAGGAAAAAAAAATTCAACTAATGATAGTGCAACAGCTATAGCAGATAACTTTGCTATGCGATGATCCCTATCTGTTATTTTAATAGTTGATGGAGTCATATCCACTTTTGGGCCCTACTATAGAAATAGATATTTGATTTGGAATACAAATAATTGTTTGATTTGCTTTATTTATCCATCCTTGATGAATACAGTATTTTTTAGGGCAAGGAGAAGAAGAAAATCTAACTCTTCCATTGTCAATTACAATTTTTATTTCACCTTTTGTCCCATTAATTATTTTAGTTATTTTTTGATTCAGAGTATAAGTTGCTAATATTTCATTATTTTTATATATCTCCAGGTATTCTCCTTGAGGGAGTGCCCATAGGAATTTTGTACTAATAACAATTAGTACACAGAATAAAATAATAATAAACCAGTCACCAGCTTTAATTACTTTATAAGATTGTAATAATTTTTTTATCAATATCTTCTTCCCAATGTATTTTCTTATTTAAAGATTCACTTATAAGGATTGATTTATCATCCATAACAATTAAAAAATTTTTAATATTTAGTAATTTAGCTATATTCGCTTTATTTTCTTTACTAGTAATAAAGAGAGGTTTAGAAAAGACATCTGATAGAACTCCTGAATATTCTGAAGGAGCTATTAAAACAGTGGCGGATTGAGTTTTGCTTCCAGGGTAGCCTGTTTGCGGATTGATTAAATGCGAATACCTCTGATTATTAACCATAATATATCTTTGATAATCACCAGAGGTCCCAATAGCCCAACCAGGCTTAAGATTAATCGTAGCTAATGCATTGGGTTTTCTAGGATTTTGAATTCCAACCACCCAATTGCGCTCGCCATGCTTACCAAAAGCTAGAATATTTCCCCCAATATTTATTAAAGCATTTTCAACATTATTCTGTATAAGTATTTTTTTTGCTTGATCTAATGCATAGCCTTTTGCATATCCACCTAAGTCTATCTGAACATTTTTATTGTTACTTTTTAAAACTCCATTCTCAATTTTAATTGATTGCATTGAGGGATTTGAGGATACTAATTGTTGAATTGTTTCTTTATTGGGAATTGTTTCTTGATCATAATTATTTGAATGGAATCCCCATAACTTAATAAGCTTACCTATAGATGGATTAAATAAATTTTGGGTTTGATTTTCAAGACGTTGAGCATCCCTTAAAATAGTTATGACTTCATCGTTATTAATAGATATGAATTTTTTTTCAGAGATTGCATTATTAATATCTGTAATAAGACTTTTATCCCAAGGGTGAAGTAATTTATGTAAGCGATGAAATTCATTAAAAATATCATTAGAAACTTTTTCAGCATTAATTTTAGATTCACCATAAATCTTAATATCAATTAGAGTCCCAAATATAAAATCTTTGCTGTTATGAATTTTATTATCACTGCAGCCAAATAAAAAACTTATTAAAAAATATAAAAGTAAGCTATTTAAACGCATTAACAATATATTCCGCAACTTTAAAATTTGTTAGCTCTTCGATCTCAACAATTCCAGTTGGACTAGTAATATTTATTTCGGTTAAATAATTACCAATAATATCTAAGCCTACAAAATTTAGTTTATTCTTAATTAGGAAGTCTTTAACCCCCATCACTATTTTTTTATCTGCAATGGTTAATTTCTGAGCTTTTCCTTTGCCACCCTTTGCCAAATTAGCCCTAATCTCACCTTTAGCTGGGATTCTCGCTAGGGAATAGGGAATGGCCTCACCATTAATTATAATGATGCGCTTATCTCCATTCTTAATTTCAGGTAAGTACTTTTGTGCCATGATAGTTTTTTTTCCATTATTTGTCGCAGTTTCTAAAATAACATTTATGTTTTTATCTTTAGGAGTAACCATAAAAATTCCATTACCTGCCATACCATCAAGCGGCTTTAGGATCACTTTTTCTTCTTTTTTAATAAAATTAATTATGTCTTTAGCTTCCGATGAAACAATTGTAGATGGGATTAAATTTTTAAAATTAAGTATTGATAATTTTTCATTATGATTTCTAATTGAAACAGGATCATTGATAACTTCAACATTAAAATTCTTAGCATGTTCTAGTATGAAAGTTAGATTTAAATAGTTATTATCAAAAGGAGGATCTTTCCTTATAAAAATTTTTGTAAAATATTGAATTTTATTTTTTATTTTTCCTTTATACCTTTCAACGATTAATTCCTCGATACTATTGATGGCTAATTTAGAAATAAGATAACTCTCAATAATTACATTCTGTTTTTTATCAATAGATAACGAACTGATATTCGTAAAATGAGCTTCTATACCTTGACTAAGACATTCTTTAATTAAGGCTATAGTAGTATCTTTATAAAAAATTAATGTTTCTGGTTCATCAATTATAAATAAATATTTCATTATTTTTAGTTTTGAAGTTCTTTCGCAGCAGCAAGTAAGGCCAATCTTGCTATAACTCCATAAGCATAAAATCTATTGGCTTTATCATCACAGGGCCTGCCTTGATCTGGCATCAGGCATGATGTTTCAAAAGCAACAGGTACAAAATGCATCCCTGGGGAGTTAAGATTTTCATCCTTCTCTTTATTTGTATGTACTCGATAAAAACCACCAACAACAAAATGATCAATCATATAAACAACAGGCTCAGCTACAGCATCATTAATAGTCTCTTCAGTATGAACCCCTTCTTGAATAATAACTTCTGTGACTTTTAGCCCTTCTTTAACAACAGACATTTTTTTCCTCAATTTTCGATTAAGATTTATAACCTCTTCACTATTCTTAATTGTCATTATCCCCATTCCATAGGTACCAGCATCTGCTTTGATAACTACATATGGTTTATGAGCTATATTGTATTGAGAATATTTTTCTTTTATTTTTAATAGAAGTTTGTCAACATGCTGAGCTAATTGAATCTCTCCTTCTCGCTCAAGAAAATTTAAGCCATCTAATTTTTCAAAATATGGATTAATTAACCAAGAATCAATCTTGGTAAATTTAGAGAATTCTTCAACAACCTGATTGTAATAATTAAAATGCGTTGATTTTCTTCTGGTTGGCCAACCTGCTGAAAGAGGAGGAATGATATTCTGATCAAGCTCTTTAAGTTTATTGGGGACCCCTCCAGAAAGATCATTATTTAGGATAATTGCACATGGCCTAAAGGTTGTAGAATCATCATTTTTTAAAAATATGTAATCATTTTCTCTATAAATAGGCTCAATTTTTAAAGAATGATTATCATCAATTTCGATTATTTGAATTTCATTTATATCTTCATCAGCACTTCCAATCCTAACTTCAAGCCCAGAATTTTTTAACATCTCTGTTAAATCAAATATATTTTTTAAGTAAAACTTATTTCGTGTGTGACTCTCAGGAATAATTAGGACTCTCCATGCATCCGGACAAACTTTTTCTATAGCAACAGAAATGGCTTGAATCGTTAGTGGGGCAAAATCAGGATTGAGGTTATTGAAGCCACCTGGAAAAAGATTGGTATCTACAGGTGTTAACTTAAAGCCAGAATTTCTTAGATCAACGGAGGCATAAAATGGAGCACTATGATCCAACCATTGGGTTCTAAACCAATGTTCAATATCACAGCTATGATTAATTATGTAATTTTCTAAATTAAATAACTCAGAACTTAACTCGGTTTTTAAAATAGGATTCATGGACTCCTTGCTCCTTGCGCTTGTTCATCTGCATGGTAACTACTTCTTACCATTGGGCCACTCGCAACAGATGTGAAGCCTAATTTTTCTGCTTCTTTTTTAAGATTATCAAAATCAATTGGCAATACATATCTTTCTACAGGAAGGTGGTAAGGTGTGGGTTGTAAATATTGTCCTAATGTCAACATATCCACATCATGTTTTCTTAAGTCTTTCATTACCTCTAATATTTCTTCATTTGTTTCACCTAAGCCAAGCATTAGTCCAGATTTAGTCGGAATTGAAGGCATATTTTTTTTAAAGTCTTTTAAAAGTTTTAGAGAGTGTTCGTATCTAGCCCCTGGCCTTGCTCGCTTATATAACCTAGGAATTGTTTCAAGATTATGATTAAAAATATTAGGTGGTTGCTTAAACAATATTTCTAATGCTTTCTCTATTTTCCCTTTTCCTCTAAAATCAGGTACAAGAATTTCAATTTTAATATTTTTATTATTTCTCCGAATTTCTTTTATACATTCAGAAAAGTGGTTGGCTCCTCCATCTTTCAAGTCATCACGGTCAACACTTGTGATTACTACATAATTCAATTCGAGTTGTGCAATTGTTAAGCCTAATTTTATAGGTTCATTTTTATCAGGCTCAAGAGGAATTCCACTTGCAACATCGCAAAAAGGGCATCGTCGAGTACAAATCTCTCCTAGAATCATAAAAGTTGCAGTCCCTTGACTATAGCATTCCCCAATATTTGGGCAGCTTGCTTCTTCACATACTGTATGAAGTTGATTCTCATTAAGGAGGCGATTTACCTCATGAAATTTATCACTGTTGGGTAACTTCATTTTTATCCATGAAGGCTTTACCAACTTATCTTTTTCAATAAATTTTATTGGCAATCTCGAAGTTTTTTCTTTACCAACTTCTTTAATATTTATTATTTTGCTCATAATGTAGGTTTAATTTTTTATTAATAATTGATGCAATTTCTTTACCTGATTTTTCAACAGTACTTTTAATATTGTAGTCTGATAATTGTGCCATTTTTAGGTCAGTAAAGCCACAAGGATCAATCATTGTGAATGGCTTTGTATCCATGTCAACATTGAAACTTAAGCCATGATACGCGTAATTTTTTTTTATTCTTAAGCCAATAGAGCAGATTTTTTTTTCATCTATAAAGACACCAGGTGCATCTATTTTAGAATAGGAGCTAATTTTATATTTTTTTAAGAACTCAATAATAGAATCTTCAAGAATTGATACTAATTGTCTAATCTTCAAATTCTGTTTTTTTATATTGATTAGTGTATAAATAATTAATTGGCCTGGTCCATGATAGGTAATTTTCCCACCCCTATCAACAAACAAGTGAGGAATATTGTTATCTGGAATTTTACAATTTTTTTTATTTACACCTGTGGTAAAAATAGGTTGATGTTCCGTAATCCATAACTCATCATTTATTGGTGATTGCCCAATAAAATATTTCATATTTTCTAAGGTGCTTAAGTAATCAGTACAACCAAGATGCTTTATAGTTATTGGCATATGCTATAAAACAAATTTAGTCATTGGGCTTTTTGATAGATCAATATATATTTTATCAAGTTGACTCTGAGAAGTGACATATATATTACAAGTTAAGCTAATATATTTCCCATTGCTACTGCCCTTCATTTCAATCTTTGTAGCATTAAAATGTATATAGTGCTTTTTTATTATTTTAATAACGGACTCAGAAAAACTCTCTTTTGCTTCTCCCATAACTTTTATTGCAAAGTCACAAGGAAATTCAATAAGTGTTCTTTTTTCGCTTTGGGTCATGGGTCTTATTATTCTGAAATAATAAAGCTATTAAGTTGAATTTTTTTTGAAATATCTTTTAAAGCTTTCTCAGCAAATTTTTGAGTATCATAAGGCCCAATTGTTACCAAATATAAAGAATTTTTATTTATCTTTCTTATATTTAATGAATTTTTAAATATAATAGTAGTTAACTTATTTATTAAGTTGGTCGCATTATCTTCACTTGAGAAAGCGCCTGCCTGAATATAAAAATCTTTTATAGAAGGATCTGCTGATGAAGTGTTATCAGATTGATCTAGATTTTTCTTGGCTAAAGATGGATTCAGCATTTCAATTTTTACTAACTCACTCCCTTTCTCAATAATACGAAGCCTCTGAGCTGCTGCATAGGATAAATCAACAATTCTTTCATCAATAAATGGGCCTCGATCATTAACTCGAATTATTACTGAGAGTTTGTTTTCTAAGTTGGTTACTTTTATATAGCACGGGAGAGGAAGAGTTTTATGGGCGCCAGTCATCTGGTACATATCATAAGTTTCCCCAATAGATGTTTTTCTCCCATGATATCTTTTACCATACCAAGATGCATAACCCTCTTCTTCAAAAGGAATAATTTTTTGCATAGGAACGTATTTCTTATCAAAAGCGACATAAGGACGATTTGCTCTTTTTGAAAGTGCTTCATATTTTGGTTGAGCATCTGGAATTTTATCTAGATTCTCTGGTGGATTATCCTCCGGTCCATCATCCAAGTAGTAAGCTCCCGATTTTTTATTAGGCTCTACTTTGAGGTCAGGCACAATTGATTGGCAACTAGAAAGTAAAAAAGTAATTATTAATGTAAAAACATATTTATTCATTAGTTAGCAATTAAAGATTTGTGTGAATGTAAGCTCATAATAATACCAATCATAATTAAAGATACAACCATTGATGTTCCTCCATAACTAATAAAAGGTAATGGCGCACCTACTATAGGCAACAACCCGCTGACCATTGCAATATTTACAAAGCTAGAAAAAAATAAGGTAAATACTAATGAGGCAGCAGCTAATCTAGAAAAAGTATTTTGCATTTTTTGTGCCATAACAACACATCGAAATAATATGAAGAAATAAATAATAAAAATTGTAATAATCCCAATCAAACCAAACTCTTCCCCATATACTGAAAAAATAAAATCAGTAGATGTTTCAGGTAAGAAGTTAAGTTGTGTTTGTCCTCCATAAGACCAACCTTTTCCTAAAAATCCACCAGATCCAATTGCAATCATTGATTGAATACTGTGATAACCTGTCCCCAGAGGATCTCGACCAGGATCAATTAAGCTAAGAATTCTATTTTGTTGATATAAATGCAATGTTGACCAGAGGTAAGGTAAAGCAAGAAAAAAACTAAAGCCAGTAACCATCATAATTCTTGATGATAGCCCAGCCAGAAAAATAATTGTCCAGCCAGAAAAACCAATTAAAATAGCAGTTCCTAAATCAGGTTGCTTTAATATTATTAAACAAGGAATAGCTAAAATAATAAATGCTATCGTGTGGATTTTGTAACCTATATTATTTTGGCATCGATGATATAACCAAGCAAGCATTAGAGGAATAGTAATTTTAATAATTTCAGAGGGCTGTAAATTAAAAAAAATTATATTTATCCAGCGTTTTGCCCCATGACTCTCAAATCCAAAAAAGGCAACAAGTAATAATAGAATTAAACTTGCTATATATAGGTATGGGGCGTAAAAAAGAAAACGTTTCGGATTTATATGGCTTAATAATATTAAAAGAGTAATCCCAATTAAAATATTGATTATTTGATTTCCTATTAGACTAACATTTTGATGGGATGCACTAGCAAGCGTAATTAATCCAATGAGCATTAAACATAACAGAAGTGACATTAAGATTTTATCAATATTTTTAAAAAATTTACTAAATATAAATTTATTCATTAGTTATGCTCATTTAAATAGGCATCAAAAACTTTTTTAGCGATTGGGCCAGCAGTAGACCCACCATGCCCTCCATTTTCAACTACAATAGCTATAACAAGCTTTGGATCTTCTGAGGGAGCAAAGGCGATAAAAAGAGCATGATCCTTGAGCTTGTCTGGTAGTTTAGATTCATCATAAACCTCACCTTTTTTTAAGCCGAATACTTGAGCTGTGCCTGTTTTTGCAGACATATTATAACTAGAAGTCTTACCAATAAATGCTGCAGTGCCTCCTTCTTTGGTAACAAGAGACATCCCTTTTTTAACTAAATCTAAATCATTTTTATTTATTGAATTGTCTATCCTGTATTGCATATAGTTTGAAGTGCTAGATTCTTTTAAGAGATGAGGACGTAAATTTTTATTTGGGTTAATTAGTTTTGCTGTAGCCAAAGCTAACTGAATAGGCGTAGTTTGAGTATACCCTTGACCAATTGCAGTGATTGCAGTTTCACCTTGATACCATTTTTTATTATAATTTCTTTTTTTCCATTCAGCTGAAGCAATAAGACCTTTTTTTTCATTAGGCATATCAATATTTGTTTTTTTACCAAAGCCGAACCTTTTTAATACATTATTTAATTTCGGAATACCTAACTCAACTCCTAGCCCATAAAAAAAAGTATCACATGAAACGGCTATAGCTTTTATAAGATCGACTTCACCATGCCCACCTTTTTTCCAATCTTTAAAAGTTTTAGATTGATTAGGCATATTATAAAATCCTTTGTCAATAATTGAGAAAGGTGGGCGTCTTATATTATTTTCTAATGCTGCAAGTGCAACAAAAGGTTTAAGTGTTGAGCCAGGGGGATAAATACCTGACACGACTCTATTGATTAAGGGTTTATGAACCGAATCATTGAGCTTTCTCCAATTAGTTTCGTCAATTCCATTTATGAATAAATTAGAATCAAAAGATGGCTGGCTAACATAGGATAATACTTCACCATTATTTGGATTAAGTGCCACCATTGCACCCTTATATTTCCCAAAAGCTTTTTCAGCTACTTTTTGAATTTTATAATTAATATTTAGAATTATATCTTTACCATGTTGCGGGTCTATTGTGCTGACTGTTCTAATGACCTGGTTGTTGACGTCAACTTCAATTGTTTTATACCCAGGTTTTCCATGTAACCTATCTTCATAAAAATATTCAATCCCTGTCTTTCCTATGTGATCTAAGCCCCTATAACTTTCAAGTCGATTTAATTTTTTTAATTCTTTCATATCTTTTTTATTGATTCGGTTTAGGTAGCCAATAAAATGGGCACCTGATTTTCCTTTAGGATAAAATCTTGCAAATTTTTGTTTTAAATAAATCTCAGGGTATTTGTACTGGTTAGCTATAAACTTTGCTACTTGAATATTCGTTAGATTTATTTTGATAGGAAGAGTTGAGGAATAATAGCTCTCAGAAAGTATTTTATTATATTTTTTAATATCGTATTTTGTTATTTCAACAATATCACTTAATTTTTGTTTTATAGTTTTTAAATTATTTTCATTTTTTGGATTTATCTCTAAGGTATAAATTAATTTATTTTCTGCTAGTATCTCTCCATTACGATCCAAGATTTGCCCTCTTATTGGGGCTATCGGAATAACCTTTAGACTATTATTTTTGGCAAGAGCAGAATAATTTTCAAATTTTATTACTTGTAAATAAAATATTTTTATTAATAAAATAAAAAAAATAAATATAATTGCACCAAAGAGAAAATTTAATCTAATGGAGAAAATGTGTTTAAATTTATGTTGATTCATGATGTTTGTTTTATAAATTAATTCTTTGTAAATCTTTTCATTAAGACAGTAAAAATTAAGGATGCGATAATAGTTAAGATGAATTGAATTAATAATAAGTTAAAGGGTATAACTAATCCGTAACTTAATGACGTTGCCCATAAAATAAGAAAGCTATATACAGTCAAGAAAATATTTAAAGCTAATAATTGTATTGCAGCTTTAATAATTAAAATTTTGTGGCAAATAAAATATGCAAGATAAATATTTATAAATATTAATCCATATTGCCCTAGAAGCTGCCCAACAAATAGATCGACTATCAGACCAATAATTAATAATTTATATAAATTTAAAAATGAATTCTTATTTAAAATGCAAGAGATAATAAGCGCTATAAAATAATTAGGCATCATATTTGATTCTTCTATCCCAGGAGTCCCTAAATTTGAAAGAAATATTAATATAATAAAAAGAACAACAAATAAGTATCTTTCTTTTCTTCTTTCAAGTGTCGTTTTTTTAATCATTTACTTCTTTATATCAAGAACTGTTATTTGAGAGAAAGTGGTGGGCTGTGAAAATGGAGTTACTATGATGGAATTAAATTTTGGGGAGTTAGTAGTTTTTATTTCAGTGACTCTACCAATATAAATTCCTTTTGGATATAAATTATCAGTACCAGATGTAACAAAATTATCATTAATTTTAATTGATGAACTTGCTGGAAAAAGTGGAATTTCTAGTTCCCCATTACCATTGCCAAAAAGAATTACATTTTCTTTGCCATTATCAATAATTGCCGGAACAGCATAGGATTCCGAGGTGATGGGTCTTATCTCACTATAGCTTTTAGAAATATTGATTATTTGGCCGACCAATCCTCTATTGTTAATGACTGCCGAGCCAGCTTCAATATTATTTTTTAACCCTCTGTTAATTGTTATTACTGAATGTCCATTTTTAACAGTAGGTAGAATTATCTCAGCATGCACGCCTAACATATTAAAGTCTTTATAAATCTTTAGGCTATTCCTGAGTAGTTTATTTTCTGATGCTAGGAGTTTATTTTCTTGAGCTTTGATAGATAATTCGTAGTTAGTTTGTTCCAAGTTTATAATTTTTTCTTGAAGGATTTTTTTTGTTATGAAATTATCTTTCGAATCCCTAAATATTTTTACTGGTAAATTTATTAAATAAGTTATTGGAGATGATATTACAAATGCTTCTTTTTTAATTTTTTTTAAAATTTGTTTACGGTAGTCAGTAGCCATTAATACTAAACATAAAAAAAATAATACAACAAAAGGAATTAAAGGAAATACATTTCTATTAAAAAGGCGTAAGTCGCGGCTATTTATTTTTGCCATTTTTATTCAAATGTAAAAGCATTTTGAAATAGATCAAGATTATCTAGAGTCATTCCACATCCACGAACGACACATGTAAGGGGTTCTTCGGCTACTATTACGGGAACACCTGTTTCTTCCATCAATAATCGATCTAGATTGTGCAAAAGAGCCCCACCACCTGTGAGCACCATACCATTTTCTGCTATATCGGCTGCAAGTTCTGAGGGAGTTTTTTCTAGAGCTGCTTTAACTGCTCCAACTATTGCTTGCAAAGGATCAGAAAGGGACTCAAGGATTTCATTGCTACTAATAGTTATTTTTCTTGGAAGACCTTCAGCTAGATTTTTGCCAGTTACTTCCATTTCCATAAGATCTGTCATAGGAAAAGCACTACCTATTTGGTTTTTAATTTTTTCAGCTGTTGGCTCCGATATTACTGTTCCATAATTTCTTCTCATATAATCAATTATTGCTTGATCAATTTTATCTCCACCCACCCTGACTGAGCTTGCGTATACAATTCCACCAAGAGATAAAACACCTACTTCTGTTGTTCCTCCACCAATATCGATTACCATAGAGCCAACAGGTTCATTAACTGGGAGACCAGCACCAATTGCTGCTGCCATAGGCTCTTCGATTAAATAAACTTGCTTTGCACCAGCCCTTTCCGCAGATTCTCTAATAGCTCTTCTCTCAACTTGAGTAGCCCCATAGGGCACACAAATTACAATTCGTGGATTTGGAGTAAACCAATTTACACGATGGACTTTATTAATAAAAAATTTAATCATTTCCTCTGTAATATTGAAGTCAGCAATGACTCCATCTTTCATGGGTCTTATTGCTTCTATATTTTGTGGTGATCTTCCAAGCATAGTCTTTGCTTCTTTTCCTACAGCAAGTATCGACATTTTTGAGTGAGGCCCATTAGGTCCATTTTCCCTTCTCATTGCAACTACTGAAGGTTCGTTTAGAGTAATGCCTTGCCCTTTTAAGTAAATCAGGGTGTTGGCTGTCCCTAAATCAATTGCTATATCGTTATCAACATATTTTTTAAAGAAATTTTTTACCATTAAATTTATCTCGCCATCTATATAAAGAAGTTATAAGAAGTTTTTCAAGGCGCCTATTAAATAGGCGCTAAACCCATGTATAATAACCGATTATTTGAAAATAAAGAACTGAATTTATATAAATATGAGCATAAACAAAGAAGAAATCAAAAAAGTTGCACATTTAGCGCGGATTAATGTTTCTAAAGTAGAAGTTGATCAAGTTGAAAAAAAACTTGTTGGAATCTTGGCTTTGATTGAAAAAATGCAAGAAGTAAATACAGAATCAATTGAGCCAATGTCTCATGCTCTTGATATTAATCAACCCCTAAGGGAAGACAAAGTGACTGCAAAAGATATTAGAGATAAATCTCTTGCTTTAGCCCCCCATTCAGAACAATCCCTTTTCATTGTTCCTCAAGTTATAGAATAAAAAATGCTTAATTTATCTTTAAAAAAACTTTCTCAGGCTTTAGAAAAAAAAGAGTTTACTAGCGTTGAATTAACTCAATTTTTTCTTAATCGAGTTAAGAAACTTAACCCTTCATTGAATGCTTTTATTACAGTTGATGAAGCCAAGAGTATGGCAATGGCAGAAAAGTCTGATCAACTTATTCAGGCTGGAAAAAAAACTATGTTAACTGGTATACCAATAGCTCAAAAAGATATTTTCTGTTCAGAAGGATGGAAAACAACGTGTGGCTCTAAAATGCTAGAAAATTTTATATCTCCATATGACTCAACAGTGATTCATAAATTTAACGATATTGGTGCGGTTAATTTAGGTAAGACAAATATGGATGAATTTGCAATGGGCTCATCCAATGAAACTTCTTATTTTGGCCCTGTTAGAAATCCTTGGGATCTTAATTGTGTTCCTGGAGGAAGTTCAGGAGGGAGTGCGGCAGCAGTTGCCGCTAGGTTAGCCCCAGCGGCAACTGGAACTGATACTGGTGGGTCAATTAGGCAGCCTGCCTCACTTTGTGGTTTTACTGGACTTAAGCCAACTTATGGACTTGTATCTCGTTATGGAATGATTGCATTTGCATCCAGTCTCGATCAAGCAGGACCTATGGCAATTAGCGCTGAAGATTGTGCATTAATGTTAGATGTTATGACGGGCCACGATGAAAAAGACTCTACTAGCCTTGATAGAAAAAAGGAAAATTATTCAAATTTTCTCGATAAAAAAATTGATGGTCTTAGAATCGGAATTCCGAAAGAATTTTTTGAAGATGGTTTGAATTCAGATGTTCAGAAAGTAATTCAAGAGGCGTTAAGGCAATATGAAAAGTTAGGAGCGAAAATTATTGATATATCTCTACCAAATAATCATTTAGCAATTCCTGCTTATTACGTTATTGCGCCAGCAGAAGCATCAAGTAATTTATCTAGATATGATGGAGTTCGTTATGGTTACAGAACCAAAGAATATGATGATTTAATGGACATGTACTTTAAAACCCGACAGGAAGGTTTCGGGGATGAGGTAAAAAGAAGAATACTAATTGGTACTTATGTTTTAAGTGCTGGCTATTTTGATGCTTATTATCTTAAGGCTCAGAAAATCAGACGATTAATTTCAAATGACTTTAAACTTGCATATGAAAAATGTGACATTATTATGGGCCCCTCAGCTCCTTCGGTAGCATTTAAATCTGGAGAAAAACAAGAAGATCCTCTTGCAATGTACATGCAGGATATTTTTACAATTTCAACAAATCTTGCTGGATTACCAGCTATGAGTATTCCAGCAGGATTTATAAATGAGCTCCCTGTTGGACTTCAGTTGATAGGAAATCATTTTGAAGAAACCAAGATTCTTAATGCAGCACATATTTATCAAAAGAATACAGATTGGCACTTAAAATCTCCAAAAGGAATAGATTGATGGATTGGGATATTGTCATCGGAATCGAAACACATGTTCAGCTGAAAACAAATACTAAGCAGTTTTCAGGGGCATCCACAAAATATGGAAGCGAACCAAATTCTCAAGCATGTTTGGTGAGTATGGCTTACCCAGGGGTGCTTCCAGTTCTAAATAAAGAATCAGTTAATAGTGCAATTCGTTTTGGTTTAGCAATTGATGCCGAGATTTCACCTAGATCTATCTTCGCAAGAAAAAATTATTTTTATCCAGATTTGCCCAAAGGATACCAAATTAGCCAGTTTGAATTACCAATAGTGGGCAGAGGAAAACTATCAATTGATATTGATGGGCAGCCGAAAGATGTAAGAATTTTGAGGGCACATTTAGAAGAAGATGCTGGTAAGTCTTCCCATGGTGTAATAGAAGGTAAGTCTGGTATTGATTTGAATCGTGCAGGTACTCCTTTACTTGAAATTGTAACTGAGCCAGATTTGAGTTCGGCTGAAGAGGCAGTTATTTATGCAAAAAAACTTCATAATTTAGTTCAATGGATAGGTATATGTGATGGCAATATGCAAGAGGGAAGTTTTCGATGCGATGTAAATGTATCAGTTAAGAGGAAGGGGGCCTCTGAACTTGGAACCAGAAGAGAAATTAAAAACTTAAATTCTTTTCGCTTTATTAAGCAGGCAGTTGATTATGAGGTAAATTGGCAGATTGAAAGACTTGAAGATGGAGGAAGAATAGAGCAGGCAACTATTTTATTTAATCCAGAATCAGGCGAGACAAAATCAATGAGATCAAAGGAAGAAGCTAATGATTATAGATATTTCCCAGACCCAGATTTATTACCTTTAATTATTACTGATAAAGACATTGAAAAAATAAAAAAAATAATGCCAGAATTACCTGAAGAAATGAAAACTCGCTTTGAAAAAGATTTAGGTTTGTCAGGCTATGATGCTAAAGGGATAACCTCAAGTCGGGACGTTACTAAATACTTTCTAGAGCTTATAGATTTAGGGGCAAATGCTAAATTAGCAGCTAATTGGGTTCTGGGAAACTTATTTTCTCAATTGAACAATAAAGATATTGATATTCTAGATAGCCCTATCTCCCCTTCACAATTGAGCTCACTTATTAATCGGATTGAAGACGGTACAATTTCAAATAACGCTGCTAAAAAAATATTTGAGATTCTATGGGGGAATACCGGAAAAAAAGTTGATCAAATAATTGATGACTTAGGGCTAAAGCAAATATCTGATAGTAATGAAATTGATGGGATAGTTGATGAAGTGCTAAAAAATAATTTAACGATGGTAGAAGAGTTTAAGTCTGGAAAGGAGAAAGCTTTTAATGCTTTAATTGGACAAGTGATGAAGGCATCTAAGGGAAAAGCAAACCCCGCTCAGGTTTCATCAACGTTAAAAGAAAAACTTTCTAAATAATTCCGTAAGTATTTTGATACTTTTTAATCAATTCTAATTCATTAGTAAAGCCACTAGCCGTTTCTAGATATTTAATAATATCTTGTAAATTGATAATTGAAATGACAGGTATTGAATATTTATTAGCAATTTCCTGAGTTGCAGATAATGCGCCACCCCCTTTTTCCTGTCGGTCAATTGCAACGACCACACCTGCAAGTTTCGCCCCATTGGCACGAATTGAGTCATAAGATTCGTTAATTGAAGTCCCAGCAGAAATTACATCATCAATAACTAACACTTTACCTTTTATTGCTGAGCCAATAATATTTCCACCTTCGCCATGATTTTTGGCTTCTTTTCTATTAAACGAGTAAGGTATATTTGTACTTTTATTTGATAATGCAATGGACGTAGAGCTAACAAGGGGAATGCCTTTATAGGCCGGTCCAAAAATCATATCAAATTCTATTTTTGTATCAATAATTTTATTAGCGTAGAATTCACCTAGGTATTTAAGGCTTTGTCCGTCGTTAAATGCACCAAGGTTGAAAAAATAAGGACTGTTGCGCCCTGCTTTGGTTAGAAAATTACCAAATTGCAACACTTTTTTTTCTAGTGCAAATTCAATAAATAATGAGGTAGATGATGTCATATAAAATAAGTATTTTATGAAGATTATAACCCTAAATTTAAATGGAATTCGCTCAGCCTCAAGAAAAGGTTTTTTTGATTGGCTCCCACGTCAAAAAGCAGACTTCGTCTGCCTTCAAGAATTAAAGGCACATGAGGTAGATTTAGATGACCAAATGAAGTCTCCAAAAGGCTATTTTGGTAATTTTAGCTACGCGAATAAAAAAGGTTATAGTGGAGTAGGTATATATTCTAAAGAAAAACCTAACAAAGTTATTAATAAAATTGGCATTCCAGAGATAGATGACGAAGGTCGATATATTGAGATTGATTTAGATAAGATCGTTATTATTTCAGTATATCTACCATCTGGTTCTAGCGGCGAAGAAAGACAATTATTCAAATATAAAGTCTTAGATAGGATGTTGGGGATATTAAAAAAGAAAATAAAAGTAAGCAAAAGTATCGTTGTCTGTGGAGATTTTAATATTGCTCATCACGAAATAGACTTAAAGAATTTTAAAGGTAATAAGAAAAATTCTGGATTTTTACCAGAAGAAAGGGCGTGGCTTTCTCATTTGTTTTCAAACGTAGGTTGGGTGGATGTATACCGTAATCTTTATGCTGACAAAGGGGAAGATGGTTACACCTGGTGGAGTAATAGAGGGCAGGCTTGGGCGAATAATGTAGGGTGGAGAATTGATTATCAAATTGCTAATTTTGAATTAGCAAACAAAGCAAAAAAAGCAACGATATTAAAAACACAAAGATTTAGTGATCATGCCCCACTGATAATTAATTATTCTGATTAAGATTTATTCCAGGGAGCAATTTTAATAAGAAGAATAATTCCTGGAATTGCAATAAAAGAACAAAATATAAAAAAGTTATGCCACCCAAAAAATTCTACTAAATACCCTGTTGAAGCATTAGTAATAGTTCGGGGAACTGCTGAAAGACCTGTAAATAATGCAAATTGAGTCGCAGTAAATTTAGGATTCGTAGTTTTTGCAATGTAAGCAAGAAATGCTGTAGTCCCAAGTCCTGCAG
>TARA_B110000037_G_scaffold221375_1_pt1 | contig 20545 bp, 20 predicted proteins | sample TARA_B110000037 | Tara Oceans TARA_B110000037 (sample SAMEA4397196) | marine metagenome | biome: Polar Biome; feature: [MIX] marine epipelagic wind mixed layer (ENVO:01000061); material: water (ENVO:00002006), including particulate matter (ENVO:01000060) such as... | depth 10-100 m
TTTTTTTATGGATGCTAAATAACTATTCATTCTAAATTTTCACCTATGAAATTAAATAACGTTGTTGCCTTTTCAAATCGTTTTTCGAGACGCCGTTTACATTCAAGGTAATCAACCTGAATGTCTTTTCCAATTTGACGTAGAGCAAATATGTTGCGCATTGTAATAATACCATCCTCTTCTCCATGGTAGTTCCCTGCACTTAATTTAGAACCATAAGTATACAAGTCTCTATTAATCAACTCTTTTCGTATTTCATCTAATTCCATAGGCGTTTGTCTAACATACGCCGTATCTTGACGCTTGTTTAAAACTCATTATCCTCTAGTGCATATTCGACCTTATTCGCTTCCCAATAAGCTTCTACTTGTTCTAAAAAACCTTCAGGAGCAGTTTCAAATTCATTACCTAGTTCATAATCTCCTCCATAACCGATTGCCACAGCTTCACCCCTTAGAATATACTTATCACCATTTTCAAAGAGCAATACTTTTTGAGTACTAGGGCTAACATCACTCGTGCATGCTAATCGATATCCAAAAACAATTTCTCCGTAATTATCATTATCAATATCACTCAACATAACCGCATCAATATGATTCATAATTAAATCGAACATACAATCTTTGATAAAATCCGTTAGGTCGCGAAGTAAACGAACCTCACCATCATCACCTTTCGCATAATGGTAAACATGTAAATATTGATCGTATAGTTCATCTCCATCAGATTCAGGATATTTAAATTCTGGTTCACCAATTGTACGAATAAGATAGTTGGCCCCGTTTTTATCATCCCAGTTCCAACAATCGGTTAAGTTGCCGCTATAATCTAAATCCGGAATGTCAACGCCATCAATTGTCCTTAAACCAAAATCCATTGGATTAGAGGTGTCCGCGATTTCAGATTCATCTGGCTGGCCAACCAAATCTTCAGAGGCATCAGTTGAAGGTTCTAAGCTATTTTCGCCCTGCTCTTGACAAGAAATCGCAAGGAGTAAAAAGAGTAAAGGAAATATTTCATTGGTCCGTTTTTCCTTTAAAAATAATGAAATATAAATTCCTTTAATATTTTAATTTGAAATTGCTTACAAACTCACTTTCATTTGAAGATAATTCAAAAACTCTTTTCTAGTTTCTGGGTCCTTAAATTTACCACCGAATTCACTGGTTACAGTACTACTTTGAAAATCTCTAATTCCTCTAGAGTTCACGCAAAGATGTTTCGCATCAATAACACAGGCAACATCATCTGTTCCTAAATACTTTTGCAAATGCTTCACCACTTGAATCGTTAATCTCTCCTGCACTTGCGGACGTCGTGCATAGTAATCTACAATGCGATTCATTTTTGATAAACCAATCACTCTCCCTTCTGAAAAATAAGCTACATGTGCTTTTCCTACTATAGGTAAGAAATGATGCTCACAGGTTGAGTAGACCGTAATGTCTTTTTCAACCAACATTTCTATGTAGTTATATTTGTTTTCAAATGTGGAAGCCACTGGCGCCTTATCAGGGTCTAGCCCTCCAAAAATTTCTTTCACATACATTTTCGCCACTCGTTTGGGCGTACCTTTTAGGCTATCATCAGTCAAATCTAAGCCGAGTGTTTGCATAATTTTTTCAAAATGCAATTCAATTTCAGCTATTTTTTCTTCGTCGGACAGTTCAAAGGCGTCACTCCGCATTGGAGTGTCTATAGAGGTCATCATATGATTGTCCCCCACCTCTTCAATTATGTCTAAACCGTTTTTCATTATTTATTTTATTGGTAGTGATTTGTTTGTTTACTCTTCATCACTAGATGCAAATTTACGTATTATTTTGTTCCCGTTAAGTTAGACGCAAAGATTGTGCCTCGCTTACATCACATGTTCTATAACAATCATTCTATTCCTTTGTTCAAACATAGAATTAATTTTATTTAGGATTATATTTATCCAAAGCCATCCAACCTTAAAAAATACTGAGCTTATGATTGCAATTGCAAAAGTTTTTGGAACCTCACTTGATCAAGACAATTTTAATTTAACAGCATCTGTCTTAAATGAAAATGGGTTTATAAAATCGGGACATCCCCGTTAAATGGCCCGACTGAAATTTGTAATTCTTATGGAGAAAACATGATTGCTGGTCGTAAAAATTGAACGAATTGGAATGGGTTATGAGCAAAAATACACGCATATCAGAACATGAATTTTTTGTTCATTTTGCAGATAATCTCAAACTAAAAATGAGAAATACATTAACCGTTGTAAACAAAAGCTAATCATTAACGCTGCAGGAAAAATAAATAAATTTGAGCACGCCAATAATCCTGATGAACAAGACCGATTAGATACCTATTATCGGTCTGTTCGTTTAAAATAAATGCAATAATTTGCTCTTAATTAAGTAAAAGAATTAGGTTTGCAATTAACATGCAAGACATAAAACATAAACTTTATAATGCTTCTGCGGCCTATGTGCAGCAAAGAATCGAGACTGCTAGTCATGCGGTTGAGGATGCCCAAGCATCTGCTAATTCAGAAACAAATAGCACGGCAGGAGACAAGCACGACACGGCACGCGCAATGATGCAAATGGCAGCCGAGCAAAACACGAAGCATCTTGCGGCTGCAAAAAAACTGAATCATTCTTTGACCTTAATTGATCCCAAATCGGTTCATGACACCGTTGGTTTAGGAAGTTTAGTCATTGCTTCTAATGGCAACTTTTATATTGCAATTAGTGCAGGTAAAATTGAACTAGGCGATAAGTTATACTTCGCCATTTCTCCAACATCACCAATGGGGCAAGTGTTAAACGGTTTAAAAAAAGGTGACGAAACATCATTTAACGGAATGAAAATTGAAGTGAAGGATGTTTTCTAGCACAAATTAAATTCTGCCTAATAAATAATTACCTTTATGTCTTTTAGACAGCAAACACGAAATAATATGAGTTTCAAATTGAAGCTGATCGTCTTTTCCATTCTTTTTCTCTCAATTTGTGCTACAGGTTTTTCTCAAAATCACCCAGATATTAGAACAAGAGATGTCATTTATTTGAAAGATGGACGAGTCTTGAAAGGAGAGATTGTTAAGATTGATGAATCTGACGGTAAAATAATTTTTGCCTCCAAAAATGGCAAAATAATTGAGATTAAACGCATTGAATATGAGTATTATATAGAAGATGAAAGGCTAAATATGAAATTTTCAGATACACTCGTTATCAATACGAGAAAAACGAATGATTTTGAGTTCTCTTTTGGTTTGTCAACCAGTGTTTTTGAAATGAATGGTGTCGCAGGTTCAGATTATGACGTATCGTTAGGAACTTCTCCTTGGTATATCCCCTATAATATCAGAATTGCAGGTGGGCGCTATTTTGGGCACAAACATTACGTCGGTTTACGATTGGATTATGCCTTGGGCGGAGTAGATGAGTATATTTCGCCTGCCCTAAAGTATAAATTTAAATTTGATGGATACCGTAATAACCGCGTGTGGCAATCTACCTTTGAAGCGAAATATGAATATTTTAAAGATGAATTTATGAGCATAGCAGAATACATAGATTTTGACGGAAATCTCAAGTATTCCCAAAGGTATCGTCAACAAGCTTTTAATACTCTTGGCGTTGTTTTAGGACCGGGCTATGCCTATACATTTAATAATAAAAAATCTATTTGCGTTGAAGCAACCATTTTCAAAAACTATAGGCTGAGCAATGCTTTTGAAGATTCCGAAGCAGGTATTCTACTGAACAGTTGGAATAGCAACGGAATTGGATTAGCGGTTGCTTTTAATATGTAATCACCGAAACTTAAAGCGACAATTTCCCTGCCCACTCTTTAACAAACCCCTTCAATTCCTGATCCATCATAGGAATTTTACCGATACAGCTTATTCCGGTTGTTGAAAGAATAATAGCTTCTGTTTCTGGGTTGGAATCTCCGTTGAATATTATTCCTTTAATTGGAATATTGCGTTGTTTCAATAATTCAATGCTTAACAATGTATGATTGATACTGCCCAAATAATTTTTGGAAATCAATATCACTTCATCTGCCACTTTCGGAATTAAATCGACTAACATATCTCCATCATGATTGAGTGGCACCATTAATCCCCCTGCACCCTCTATCACTAGATCGTTTTCAGTTGCTGGAACTTTAAAATTTTCTACTAACAACCTAATTCCATCAATTTTTGCCGCCACGTGAGGCGACATGGGTTCGGTTAATAAATATTGTTCCGGGTGAATTTTAGTTTGGTTATTTGAGATGGCATTTCGCACAAAGTCCGAATCAAGCTGATCGAGTTCCCCGGATTGCACAGGTTTCCAATAATCTGCTTTTAAAGCCTCCGCAATGACGGCAGAACAAAATGTTTTTCCAATCTCAGTCCCTATTCCTGTTACAAATATTCGTTTCATAACAACGCTTTTATCAATGTTCTAATTTCTTGTTTCGTATTATAATTGTGCAAACAAATGCGAATTCGCTCCTGCCCTTTTGAGACGGTTGGGGAAAGAATTGCTTTTACTAATAACCCTTCTTCATTTAGTCTATTCGCCTTTTCCTTAACTGCTTCATTGGTTGGAATGATTATACCTTGAATAGCTGAAGTACTTTCTAATACATGCAAACCTCGATCACTGGCTTCCTGCCTGAAATAAATAATATTTTCCTTTAATTCTAATCGCCTATCTTTCGATTTAGCAACCGTTTGGATAGCAAACTTTATGCGCGCTAAACTACTCGGCGGCAATGCAGTAGTATAAATTAACTGGCGAGAAAAATTGATCAAATAATCTTTTAATTCGCTACTTCCCAAAACTATTGCGCCATGGCTGCCAAAGGCTTTGCCAAATGTTATAATTTTTGCAAAGGCAGCTCCTTTTAATAAATGATTTTTTTCATATCCTTCAATCAACCCTTCTCCATCATTTCCAAAAACACCGCCCGAATGTGCCTCATCCACAATTAAAAAAGCTCCAAGGTTATCACAGATGACATTTAGCAGCATCAAATTAGGTTGATCGCCATCCATTGAATAAATGCCTTCTACTATAACGTAAACCTCTCCTTTTGCCGCAAGAATTCGTTCTTCCAAATGATCATAGTCATTATGCCTAAACTTGAACGCATCTGCTTTACTTAATTGAACACCATCTCTTATAGATGTATGACATAATTCATCATAGATGATCGTGTCTCCACGCTGCGGCAAACATGAAAGCAAACCTGTATTGGCAGCATACCCAGAATTAAAAAGCGTTGCACTTGGAAATTTAAAAAACTCGGCGGCCTCTTTTTCTACTTGCTCAGCTAAAGCCGAATTGCCTGAAATTAAGCGCGAACCAGTTGATCCATCTAGCCGATAACTTTCATTTTTCAACTTTGCAATCCCTAGGTAGTCATTTGAATAAAAATCAATTCCATCAGAAGCAATAGACAATGAGCGAAAAGAATCGGCTTCCTTTCGCTTATTTAGTTTTTTTAATATTGCTTTTGGTGTTTTCAATGGAAATATATTATTTCTCGTTCTTTTTTAAACCAAAATTTACCATGCATGTAAGCAAGTTGTTCAATCCAATTGCCACGATCATCAAAAACGTACTCATAAAATGATTCGTCATGTAACTCATCAAACATAACGTCAAATTTCATATAATATAGTTCTCCAAATTCGTAAAACACCATCTTTACATTGTCTTTTAATATGCCGTCACCTGAAAAACAGCTATCTATAAAAACAGTATCTGATTCATTAAAGGTTTTGCAATAACTCTCCACTTTTTCACTTTTCCCAACCCCATAATTCCGCAACTCTTGTCGCCCTCCATCAGAATAGTAATAATTGGTACGGTTCGAAATCTTACCATTTTTATCCTTATTCAGAACTAAAGAATCCTTTCCATCACTATTCAAATATTTTACTTCAAAAGCGTAAAAAGTTCGGTCTGCATTGAATTTTTCTTCAATTATTCGTTTAGCAGAATAGGTATATTCAATTACAAAGTGAGGTTGAGACTCTGACTCACGTTGCGTCGCCTTACGAATAAGTCTGCCCTCCCTATCATAAGAATAACTTTTAAGAGTTGTATCCTTATCATCATTGGAAAAATACTTCCCCGTTGAAATGAGACCATTCTGGTTATATGCAATTATGACCTCCTTTTTAAAAGAATCTGATCTTTCATAAATAACGCTAACAGCTCGACCGTTAGTATCGAAAAATGTTCTTTTGACAAACCGAGCAATGCCTGTTGTATCTTCATTCCATTCGGAAATCCCTACAGATGCTACGTTTCCATTCGTTTTATCTATTTTACAAAGATCAATGTGTTGACTGAAAACAGTTAAATGCCCGCAAAATAAAACGATTGTCAATAAACAATGTCTCATTCAACACTTACCTTTCTCGGTTCAAAATCGGCAGACTTTGGTTTTGCATTGGCAATTCTTTCTTCCTTTTCTACACGAATCTTTTTGGCCGCTTCCACCTTGTCATCCACCTTAGTTTCTGGTTGTTCACCATCTTGAAATGGTGATTTAGTGGTTAAACCTAATATTTTAAATAAGCTAGTATCCTCGTTGAATTTGGGATTCGGTGTAGTCAATAATTTATCACCTGCAAAAATAGATGAAGCTCCTGCCATGAAGCAAAGCGCTTGTCCTTCTTGCGACATTTCAGTTCTACCAGCCGATAATCGAATAATAGATTGTGGGAACATAATTCTTGACGTGGCTACCATACGCACCATTTCCCAAACAGGAACTGAATCTTGCTCTTCAAGCGGCGTTCCTTCCACAGCTACCAATGCGTTAATTGGAATAGATTCAGGTGGTTGTTCCATGTGCACGTACGTCATCAACATTCCAATGCGATCTTCTGACGTTTCGCCCATTCCAATAATACCGCCTGAACAAACTGAAATACCAGCGTTTCTCGCATTTGCAATGGTATCAATACGCTCTTGATATTGGCGCGTCGAAATAATATCCTTATAAAATTCTTGAGACGAATCTAAATTGTGATTATAGGCATATAGACCTGCGTTTTTCAATCGCTCGGCTTGTTTTTCATCTAGCATACCTAGTGTCGCACATACTTCCATTCCGATACCATTAATCTCTTGTACCATTTCAACTACTTTGTCAAAATCGCGGTTATCTCGCACATTACGCCAAGCTGCTCCCATGCACACTCGCGACGAGCCATTGACTTTGGCATTTTTCGCCAAGTCCACCACTTCCTTTACTGGCATTAAGGCCTGCACCTCTAAGTGCGTGTTATACTTCATAGATTGCGGACAATAGCTACAATCTTCTGGACAGCCACCTGTTTTAATCGAAATCAAGGTGCTCATTTGCACTTCTAGCGGGTTATGAAACTCACGGTGAACCGTTGCCGCTTGATAGATTAACTCCATCAGTGGGCTGTTATACAGTTCTAAGGCGGCTTCTTTTGTAGTATACTTCGGATTTATTTTCATGTCTCTTCAATTCTGTATTAATATCAATCTGCTTCAACTTTTTCGTCGTTTTCATACGCCTCAGTCACTTACCGTTCTCCTAAATCATTATAATAATTAAATGTTCCCTTCTTTTTTCCATCAGTGAAGGTTCCTTCCATCCGTTTTACACCTTGTTCATAATAACAAGTAAAAAGGCCCGACTCATGTCCATTGACATAATTCCCTTCATAATCTATTGCCCCATTTCTATGATAGGATGTTGACTTACCGTTCAATTTCCCATTATCCCAAATAGAGATGTCCTTTAAATGACCCTGATAATACCAAAATGTCCATTCTCCATAGCTATTCCTATTGACATATTGCCCTTTGGAATTTTGTTGTCCATTATCAAACCAACTTGCAATGGGACCATTAAAAACGCTATCCTCATAATGTATAAACTCTTTCAATTTTCCGTTAGAATAATACCATTCCCATTTAGCGGTCCTCAAGTTGTTGGAATAGATTCCATTTGTTTCAACCAATCCGCTGGTATCATACCAAGTCCACTTGCCATCAAACAAATTGTCGCGGAAAAAACCTACCGCTTTAAGTTGACCATTTTCATGATAAGTTTTATAGGTGCCATTTAATTCTCCAGCGCTCCACTCACTTTCTTCTTCTAATGTGCCATGCGGATACCAAAATTGCCAAATTCCTTCTTCTAAATCATTGACAAAACTACCTGCAGAAACTTTACTGTCATCAGCGCGATAAAAAATCCATTCGCCTTTTCGCTCTTCTCCATCTTTCTCCCCAATTCCGAATCCACCTCCAACGGTTTCATGCCTGTTTGCATCACCGCAAGAATGCATGAATCCAATAAAAATGAGATATGTCAATTGTTTCAACTTCACGGTGATAAATAGACTCCTAAAATAAGTAAAAATTTAGTTAGTTCAGCTTCTCCCAGATCAAATCTTTCAACTCTATTAATCCAATTTGAGCAACAGATGAAATGAATAGATACGGCAAATCAGGTAGATCTTTTTTTATCTCATCCTTCAACTCTTCATCCAACATGTCAGACTTAGAAATTGCCAATAACCGAGGTTTATCTCCTAACTCTGGGTTGTATTGAATCAATTCGTTGACCAAAATATCATATTCCTTATGGATGTCATCTGCATCAGCAGGCACCATAAATAAAAGCAAGGAATTTCGCTCAATATGTCTTAAAAATCGCAGCCCTAACCCTTTTCCTTCGTGCGCTCCTTCTATAATTCCGGGAATATCTGCCATCACAAATGAACGGTGATCACGATAGGCTACAATTCCAAGGTTTGGCGTTAAAGTTGTAAAAGGATAGTTTGCAATTTCAGGTTTGGCAGCTGAAACCACTGATAAAAGCGTTGATTTTCCCGCATTTGGAAATCCAACTAATCCAACATCTGCCAACACTTTTAACTCCAATACATACCAGCCTTCTTGTTCAGGAATACCCGGTTGTGCATATGACGGTGCTTGATTGGTAGATGTTTTAAAATGTACGTTTCCTCTTCCGCCTTTTCCACCATTCAATAAAATAATCTCTTCTTGATCTTCTTTTATTTCTGCTATAAATTCACCTGTCTCAGAATCTTTAACAATTGTACCCAATGGAACTTCTAAATAAACATCAGCTCCCTCACTACCAAATTGCTGGTTTTTACCACCAGGTTCGCCATGCTCTGCCTTAATGTGTTTTTTATATTTTAAATGCAAAAGAGTCCAAAGTTGAGCGTTCCCTTTTAGTATGACATGTCCGCCACGACCACCATCACCGCCAGCGGGTCCACCTGCAGCCACATATTTTTCGCGGCGCATATAACGCGAACCTGCTCCTCCTTTACCAGAACGACAGTGTATTTTTACGTAATCTATGAAATTGGACATTAGTTCCTAATATGTTTAATGAATAGGTTTATATCACCTGCTCAATAGAATCGAATAAACGGCTCGTAACACTATCCATTTCTCCCATCCCATCAATTCGGACATACTTATTTTGTGCTTCATAAAATGCCTGTACTGGAGCAGTTTTAATATTATAGACATTAATTCTATTTTGAATAACTGCAGGATCCGCATCATCTGCTCGTCCGCTTGTTTCTGCACGTTTCAGTAAACGCTTTTTCAATTCTTCTTCTTCAACATCTAAACCACACATCATGCTGATGCTCGTATTTCGTTCAGGTAGTATTTTATCCAAAGCCTCAGCTTGCGGGGTTGTTCTCGGAAATCCATCAAAAATAAACCCTTTCGCTTCAGGGTGTTTGTCCACTTCTGAGATTAAAAGTTTAATGGTAACTTCATCAGGCACCAATTGACCTTTGTCCATATAGCTTTTTGCCAATACTCCTAATTCTGTTTCTGCTTTTATGTTAGAACGAAATACATCTCCTGTTGATAAATGAAAAAGTTGATATTTTTCAACTAATCGCTCTGCTTGAGTTCCTTTCCCTGCGCCGGGAGGTCCAAATAATACAATGTTTAACATATGCTGTTTTTCTTCTTGAATTTGATAAATCTCTCCATAGTTCCTGCCCAACTGATCATAATCGAGACCAAAACCTATTACAAACTTATTGGGAATATTTTTACCGACGTAGTCTACAGGGTAATTTTTATTAAAAATTGCAGGTTTTAAAAGCAGTGTCGCGATCTTAACACTATGCGCACCCATTGATTCAAGTATGTTCAAAACTTTTTCAAGCGTTTGTCCTGTATCAACAATATCTTCCACAATTATGAGGTCCTTTCCTACTATATCACGATCAAACCCAATGAGCTCATTAATTTCTCCTGAACTTTCCGTTCCTTGATAGGATGTGAATTTTACAAAACTCAGTTCGCAAGGCAAATCAATTTTTTTAACCAAATCAGATGCAACCATGAACGATCCATTCAAGATCGCTACAAATAGAGGTTTCTTATTCGCGTAATCAGCATTAATTCGATTGGCGATATCCGAAATAATCGTGTCGATTTCTTCTGCTGAAATGTAGGGTACAAATGTTTTGTCGTGAACTTTAATCAAGTCGGTAATTTTATACAAAAATACCAATTAACTCGGTTAAGTTGTTGCGATATGACGGAAATTGTAAAATGGCCTGAAAGCACTGAAAATATGGCAGTTTAAAAAGCCTAAACATGCGATATTTTCAGATTTTATGCTGCAAAACCACTTTGGTTCTTAATTTGAGCGCTATTGTTCAAATAGAAATAAGAAATGGACATTGATAAATTAACAACCAAAACACAAGAAGTCATACAAAAAGGGCAAGAGATTGCTAAAGGCATGGGGCATAAAGTGCTAGAACCAGGACATTTGCTCATGGGCATGTTCCAGTTAGACAATCATGTGCTTCCATTTTTAATGGGAGATTTGAAGAAGGATATCGATCTTATGAAGAAAACCGTGACGTGTATTGTTAAGGCCTACCCAAAGGTTGATGGAGAACAAATCTATATGTCTAACAAGTTATTTTCTAAAGCGTTTGATGAAATGAAAACGTTTAAAGATGAATTTCTTTCAATGGAAATTCTTTTCTATAGCTTATTGATTGGTAATGATTCAATTGCGAATTATTTAAAAGACATAGGAATAAATAAAAAAGAACTGAAAAAGTCAATTATGGAATTACGAAATGGACAAAGTGTTAATTCTCAGGGGCAGGAAGACACTTATAAAGCACTGGACAAATATGGTAATAACTTAAATGAAATGGCTATTGCTGGAAAACTCGATCCAGTAATTGGTCGAGATGAGGAAATCAGAAGGGTCTTACAAATATTAACACGAAGAAGAAAAAACAACCCGATATTAATTGGGGAAGCAGGGGTAGGTAAAACTGCCATTGCTGAAGGTATCGCTCATAGAATAGTAAACGGTGATGTACCTGAGAATTTAAAATCGCGTAAAGTATACTCATTGGATATGTCTGCATTAGTTGCAGGTGCAAAATTCAAAGGTGAGTTTGAAGAACGACTAAAAGCGGTCATCAAAGAAGTGACAGATTCAAGTGGAGAAATCATCCTCTTTATTGATGAAATTCACACCTTGGTTGGTGCTGGAGGTGGTCAAGGCGCAATGGATGCGGCCAACATTTTAAAACCCGCCCTTGCAAGAGGTGAACTCCGAGCTGTGGGTGCCACGACATTAGATAAATATCAAAAGCACTTTGAAAAGGACAAGGCATTAGTGAGACGTTTTCAAACCGTACTCATTGATGAACCAACAAGTGAAGATGCAATTTCAATTTTACGTGGAATCAAAGAGAAATATGAAACGCATCACAAAGTGCTCATCAAAGATGAGGCGATTATCGCCGCCGTGGAATTATCTCAACGTTACATCACAGAGCGACACTTGCCGGATAAGGCCATTGATTTAATTGATGAAGCCTGCTCTCGCTTGCGAATGGAGATTAATAGTAAACCAGAAGAGCTGGATGAAATTGAGCGCAAAATCATGCAGTTGGAAATTGAACGCGAAGCCATCAAACGTGAAAAAGACGAACGCAAATTAAGCGTATTGAAAGAGGAGTTGGCGGAACTAAATGACAAACGAACTGAATTTTTAGCAAAATGGCAAGCCGAAAAAAACGTGATTGATTCAATTCAAAGTGGAAATGAAGAAATTGAGCACTTCAAATTCGAAGCCGACCAAGCTGAGCGAGAAGGTAACTATGAAAAAGTGGCCGAAATCCGCTATGGTAAAATTAAAACCATTGAAGCCGAACAGTTAAACTTAAAGGATGAACTGATCGCGATTCAGCAGAATTCAAAGATGATTAAAGAAGAGGTTGATGCGGAAGAGATTGCAGATATTGTCTCCCGTTGGACTGGAATTCCAATCTCAAAAATGATTGAAAGTGAGCGCGAAAAACTTTTGCGTATGGAGGATGAATTAAGCAAAAGAGTTGTTGGTCAGAAAGATGCGATTACTGCAATTTCAAACGCCGTTCGAAGAAGCAAAGCTGGGTTGCAGGATGAAAAAAGACCAATTGGTTCTTTTATATTTCTAGGAACAACGGGCGTTGGTAAAACTGAATTAGCCAAAGTCTTGGCGGGTTATCTATTCAACGACGAACAATCGATCACAAGAATTGATATGAGTGAATATCAAGAAAAACATTCCGTAAGCCGATTAGTTGGGGCACCTCCAGGCTACATTGGTTATGAAGAAGGCGGTCAATTAACCGAGGCGGTGAGACGCAAGCCTTATTCGATCATCTTAATGGATGAGATTGAAAAAGCGCACCCTGATGTGTTCAATATACTCTTACAGGTATTAGATGATGGGCGTTTGACCGATAATAAAGGTAGAACGGTTAATTTTAAGAATACAATCATCATCATGACGTCCAATTTAGGAGCGCATATTATTCAGGAAAGATTTGAGAACCTGACAGATCGGAACAAGGATGAAATAGTTGAAAAAACGAAAGCAGAAATATTTGAATTGTTGAAAAAAACAATTCGACCTGAATTTTTAAATCGAATTGATGAAACTATTATGTTCCAACCATTGACCAGAGCTAATATTTTAGAGATTGTTAAAATTCAATTCGACTTATTAAAAGACCGAATTAAGCAATCTCGAATTGAGATAGAAGCATCAGCCGAGGCGCTAGAATGGATAGCGTTGGAGGGATATGATCCTCAATTTGGAGCACGGCCCGTGAAAAGAGTCATGCAAAAAATAGTAATGAATGAACTTTCTAAAGCCCTATTGAGCGGAAAAATTGGGTCAGACAGTAAAGTCTTAATTGATTTGAAGGACGGTGAACTGCATTTTGTGAATGTAGATCCAATTACTACCGAATAGGCTCTAAAAACTAAACAAAAAAATCCCGTCTTGGATAAACCGAGACGGGATTTTATATATTAAGATTTCGCTCTTATTTCTTTCTAGAAATTGCTTTCGAAATATTAGTCAACTCAATTTGTTGAGTTTTAACTTCTTTATACTTAGTATAGTCTGCTTTTCTGTATGCGTCACATCCTCCGTGACCACCACCACAACTTACCACCCCGAGAGCAAATACTCCCACAACTCCTGCTACAACTGCTTTTTTCATAATAATAATTTTTTACGGTTTTTGATTTCTTTGTATTACTCTCCAGTAACTCTGTTCTGGACGAAAATATATAAAATAAATTGCATGTCAAAACATGTTTTTCTATTTAATTAACGATTTCATTTTGAAAAGGTTACAAAAACTATCCTTAACCCCTTAGTCTAACCGCAATAATAGCGCTAATAATTATTGTTGATAAGTCTATCAGAAAGATGGATTATTAATGGCTAGCTGTATGCTTTCTTGATTTTTTCAAGTAAAACTAGGCTTAACTTCTGATAAGACTCGACCGTCCAACCACCAACATGAGGTGATAAAATAACCTTTTTAGAATTTAAAATATGTTTACAGGCTTGTGGTATTTGATCATCATCATCAAACATCTTTTCGAAAGAAGATTTTTCATATTCTAAAACATCTAAACAAGCCCCGAGCACTTTTGCATTATCTATCCCGTCAACCAAATCAGCCGTAATCACTAAAGATCCTCTAGAAAGATTTAGTAAATAAAATGGATGATCCATCTGACTTAAAAATCGTTTATTTATCATGCCTTTAGTAACAGGTGTTTCAGGTACATGCAAACTAACAACAGTCGCTTGCTCCTGAATTTGAGAAAGTGTCACCTCTTCTACGAAATCATCTCCAAAACCCGTTTTATATTTGTCATAGGCAATCACTCTGACATCAAATCCACGTAGCTTTTTTGCAAAGGTTGATCCAGTATTGCCATAACCTATTATACCCACAACTTTACCGTCTAGCTCCAATCCTCTATTACCCTCTCTATCCCAAATACCATCCCTTATTTCTTGATTTCCTTTGGGCAAATTATTGAATAAACTCAAGATCATTCCTAACGCATGTTCTGCAACAGCATTTCTATTTCCTTCAGGAGCATTAAATAAAGCGATATTTCTTTGTGAGCAATATGAAGTGTCAATATTTTCCATACCAGCTCCTGAGCGAGCTATAAACTCTAATTGATGTGCTTTGGATAAAATGGATTCGTTCATTGGAAAACGACTGCGAATAACAATTCCATGATAGTTCGCAAGTGAATCGGAGATTTCACTTTTTGGTACTTTAGTCAAGTCATCACAAATCCAGTTCATGGATTCTAGGCCTTCTTGCAATACGGGGTGAACTTTATCTATAAACGCAATTTTTTTCATAACGAGAGTCGGTAGTTTAGTATGATTCAATACAAACGCTTAGCGCAAATTAAGTTACTAAAAATAAACGAGATAGGCGACTAAAAAATAAATCGACAAACCAATAATATCATTAGCTGTAGTAATAAATGGACCAGTTGCTAGCGCTGGATCAATTTTTAAACGATCCAATACCAATGGTATTAATGTTCCTAAAACAGCCGAAAAAAGTACAACTACAAATAAAGAAGTAGCTAGCGTTATGGCTAACTTATCATCTCCTCCAAAAAAGTAACTAAACCCAAAAATAACAAGTGCGCAAATCGCCCCAACTATCATCCCAATTAAAGACTCTTTCCCTACCCGCGTCATGATTCCTTTCATTTGAAAGTCATTACTTGCTAAACCTTGTACCACAATCGCAGATGATTGAACTCCGATATTACCCGCGGTTGATGCGATAAGCGGAATAAAAAATGCTAAACTTGGTATAAATGATAAGGTGCTTTCATACCCCTTAATTATCTGAGAACTCATAATACCTCCAGCCAGTCCAATGAGTATCCATGGCAAACGCGATCTCGTATTTTTTAGAATACTAGAACTTGATTCTACATTTTCTGAGATTCCTGACGCCATCTGGAAATCACGCTCTGCTTCTTCTCGAATAACATCCACAACGACATCAATCGTAATTCTTCCCACTAATTTCTGCTGCATATCCACCACAGGAATCGTTACCAAATCATATTTTTCCATGATTTCTGCAACCGTTTCCTTTGATTCATTCGTGCGCACGTAGTGAATGTTTTCACTACTATAAATCTCATTAATTAATGCATTTGGCTCTGCAAATAATAAACGCCGTAACGATAAAATACCCATTAAACGATCTTCATCATCAACCACATAGATTGAATAAACTTTTTCCACTTCCTCGGCTTGCTTGCGCATTTCAATCACGCAACGCTTTACATTCCATTTTTCTCGGGCAATAATATACTCGATCTGCATTAGTCCCCCAGCAGAATCCTCGTCATAACGTAAAAGGTCAATGATTTCTGAGGCGTGTTCCTGATCCTCCATTTGAGAGATCACCTCTTGTTTGGCTGAATCCTCTAGTTGACCCAATAAATCGGCTCCATCATCCGTGTCCAGTTGGTCGACTTGCTCCGCAATTTCCTGAGTAGAAAATAATTTTAAGAAACCTTGTCTGAAATCATCATCAAGCTCCATTAAAGCAACTGCAGCCTTCTCTTCATCCAATAACTCGTATACGAACTTGGCTTCAGACTCGTCTAAATTTTCTAGAATATCAGCAATGTCAGCTGAGTGAAGTTGATTAAAAAATTCTTGAATTGACGCCTCCTCCTTTCGCTCAATTTGAGCCTCAAGATCTTCGAGATATTTTTTCGTCAATTCAAATTTCACGACAGTAAATTTTAGACAAAGATAACTACTTTTTCAGAACCTCTTTTACAAGGTTGAATCATAATAATTCTTTAATCCAAGAAGAATGCAACTAGCCATTAAATTCAATCGAACCTAAATCGCATTAAATAAACCATAAAGAGTTATAGGTTACTAGGGCAAACGAAGACAGTCGTTGGAATATCAGTCGTTTCCTTAATGCTTCCAAACCCCCCTAAAACATCAACAAAGTTGTGATATCCTCTTGATTTTAAAATCGATTCAAAAATCACTGAACGATAACCTCCTGCACAATGGATATAAAACGTTTTCTCATTATCGATTTTATCCATATTCGCATTGATAGTATCCAAAGGTTCGTTAATCGCATCCTCAATATGCTCGGAAGTAAATTCACTTTCTTTGCGGACATCCATTATTTCAATCTTCTCTGATTGTGCCTTTTTTGCAAAATATACCGCTGAAATTGTTTCAATTGTGTCAATTGAATTCCCAGCTTTTACCCATGTATCTATGCCACCTTTTAAAACACCATTTGAATTGTCATACCCAATGCGTGACAATCGCGTTACTGTTTCTTCTTCTCTCCCTTCCGGAGTAATTAATACAATTTCTTGCTTAATGTCTAAAATCAATGCTCCAACCCATGGCGCAAATCCACCGTCAATTCCAATAAAAATAGAACCTGGTATATGTCCTTTAACAAAATCAGATTGGTGACGAACATCTAGCATTAAGGCGTCGTTCTCTACTCTTTTTTTAAATTCATCAAGCTCAATCAAGCGCGCTCCGCTCGCAATTATCGAATCAATGGTGTCATTAACACCTTTGTTCATCATTACATTTTTTGGGAAATATTGTGGCGGTGCTGTCAATCCAGTCAATACCTCTTCTACAAACTCAACCTTACTCATGTCAATGCGCAATGCATAATTATTCGCTTTTTGATTCCCGAGAGTATCAAATGTTTCTTTACTCATTTTCTTTCCACATGCCGAACCCGCTCCATGTCCTGGATAAACGGTTAACTCATCCGAAAGAGGTATTATTTTTCCGCGTAAAGAATCAAATAATAATTCTGCTAAGTCCTTTTCTGTCAACGTTCCTTGTTTCAAAGCTAAATCTGGTCGCCCAACATCACCAATAAATAACGTGTCTCCTGTAAATATACAATGGTCATTCCCTGCTTCGTCCTTTAATAAAATTGTACTCGATTCCAATGTATGTCCGGGTGTATGTAACCATTTAAAATTTATATTTCCAAGCTCAAATATTTCACCATCTGTTGCTTCATGAAATTCATAATCCGCTTTTGCTGTTGGCCCAAAAACAATGGTTGCACCTGTGGCATTAGCTAAATCAACTTGACCTGAAACAAAATCTGCATGAAAATGCGTTAAAAAAATATATTTAATTTGAACATTATCCTTTTTCGCACGCTCTAAATAGGGCGCCGTTTCTCTTAAGGGATCAATAATTGCTGCTTCACCGTTTGAGCGAATATAATAAGCCGCTTCGGCTAAACATCCTGTGTATATCTGTTCTACTTTCATTCTCTAATTTTTAATGGTGCAAAGATAAGGTATTTTAATGGCTAAATAAAACAGCTAATCTTATAATCTTTTTCCCGTTAAATTCTTTATCCGCATCCCAATCAATATAGTATCTTTGGAATAAATATTGAGGTCGTCTCTTACGGGTAATTTCGGAATGAAAAAATATGTAGACATAAATTCGAGTATAAATTGGCGTAAATTATTACCGTTAGTTCAAAATGAGAATGTTGTCCTACTAAATAAACGGAATAACGAGTTTATTTTAGCATGGGGTTCAATGAATAGAATTACGGTTAACGCTAATCGCTATGATCCTGATCGTGTGCAACATTTTATTGATACTTATCCTCGGGATTATATCCTCGGTTATTTCGCTTATGATCTAAAAAATAACGAAACACGTAACTCGTATCTTACAGAAAGTATTGACTCAGAGAATGACTTATTTCTTGTCGTTCCAGAACATGTTATCATCAAAACCACTAAATCCAATCTTTATTTTGGTTCATCAACTCTTCAGTTTATAAATCAATTCATTTCAGATTCAGAATCAAAGAGTAATGCGGATGAGAAATCGCCGAGTCTTGAATTAAAAGCACAAACAAAAAAAGAGACTTATCTTAATGATATCTTAGACATCAAGGCACAAATTCAAAACGGAATCATTTATGAAATGAACTATTGCGTGAATTTTAGAAATCAATTCGAACAATTCAGTCCGGTAGATACTTATATAAAACTCACGAATATTGCTGATGCCCCATTCTCAGCATTTGTTAATGATGGTCAGAATTATATTTTGAGCGCTTCACCCGAGCGTTTCTTAAATAAGCGAAATGAGCTTCTTACAAGTCAGCCAATAAAAGGTACTGCTAAACGAGGCTCAAACGCAGAAAAAGATCTTGAAATCAAAAAGCAACTCGCTGCGGATCCTAAAGAACTCTCAGAAAACGTCATGATTGTTGATTTAGTACGCAATGATTTGGCGAAAGTGGCGAAGAAAAAATCCGTTAGGGTTGAGGAACTTTGTCAACCTTACACATTTAAAACTGTACATCAATTAATTTCTACAATATCCTGTCAACTTCGACCAAATATTTCTTTTACCGATATGCTTCAAGCTCTTTTCCCTATGGGGTCTATGTCTGGGGCACCTAAAATTAGTGCCATTTCAAACATTAATCAATTTGAATCGTTTCGGCGTGGAATTTATTCAGGAGCAATTGGCTATATTGCTCCCAATGGAAATTTTGATTTTAATGTGGTCATTCGGTCAATTTTAGCAAATATGGCTACAAAACAAATTTCTTGTGGAGTCGGTGGTGCAATTACTATCAATTCCGATCCAAATAAAGAATATGAAGAATGCTTACTTAAACTAAAAGCCATTCAAAACGCACTATGTTAGAAAAATTTAAGTCCATATTAAAACATGAATTTGATAATTTTCAAGGCAAAGAATTGTACTTGGCAATCAGCGGAGGTAAAGATTCGGTTTGTTTAAGTCAACTTTTATTAGCTGCTGGTTTTTCGCATACTTTATTACATTGCAACTTTCAATTAAGAGAATCTGAGTCCGATTTAGACGAAGACTTTATAAAGAATTATGCCGAACAACATCAATTGCAGTTTTTTGTAAAAAAGTTTGACACGGCTGTAGTTGCTCAAGAACAAAACCTAACAATTCAAGTAACAGCGCGCAATTTACGTTATGGTTGGTTTGATACTTTCTTAACAACTTCCAATAAAATACTATTGACTGCCCATCACGCTGATGATGCGATAGAAACCTTTTTCATTAACCTAATGCGCGGCACAGCGTTGCAAGGCTTATCTGGAATTAAACGTAAAAATGGTCAAATTTTTCGGCCTTTATTATCGTTTAGTGTAGATGACATGAATTCATACATTACTCAAAATAATTTGGAGTTTCGGCAAGATCAAAGCAACGCCGACATGAAGTACCTGCGTAATTATGTACGCCACCAAGTAATTGCAGCGTTCGAGAAAAAAAGTGACAATTTCAAACCAAAAGTTGTCAAAACAATCGATTCATTAAGCCAAGTCGATAAGTGGATTCATAAACAAGCAAAATCTTTTTGCGAAGAGCACTTCACTTCCAACAACAGCGCTATTAGCGTCGGTAAAAAAACAGTACTCAATCAAGACAATATTTTCCTTACGTATATTTTCGCCCCCTTCGGAATTCACCGATCAAATGTCGAAAATCTTCGTACCGTCCTTAATGCAAAGACGGGAGCCAAGTTTTTAACTGATTCATTTCAGTTCAACGTCAATCGTGAGCAAATTGTGATAAGTGAATTAATTCAAGAGGTTTTTGCGTTACACAGCAAGCAGATTCATGAACAAACAAAGGAAATCAATAGCTTCCCACAAATTATCTCAATCGGTAAAACAAAACTCTATTTTCAAATCATCCCTAAAATGCTACCTTTTTCAAATGATCAATCCCAACAATTTGATTTAGATAAAATCACCCTACCAATTTCAGTTCGATACTGGCAATATGGTGACCGCATTCAACCACTTGGTATGGAAGGATCAAAACTCATTTCTGATATTTTAACAGATAAAAAAATCCCGTTATTCCAAAAATCAGAAACACTCATTCTGGTAGATTCAAACCATACCCTAATTGCCATTCCTGGGATTCTCATTTCCGAAAATGTTAAAGTTCAGTTCAATACAAAAAGTATTCTCCACCTTAAAGTAACTTCCCAATAAAAACACCATAACTCCTTGGCGCACAATTGTATTTTTCTCCAAATCATAACTCGTACCATTTCACGGTTTAATAATTATAG
>TARA_B110000037_G_scaffold2992_1_pt1 | contig 20477 bp, 19 predicted proteins | sample TARA_B110000037 | Tara Oceans TARA_B110000037 (sample SAMEA4397196) | marine metagenome | biome: Polar Biome; feature: [MIX] marine epipelagic wind mixed layer (ENVO:01000061); material: water (ENVO:00002006), including particulate matter (ENVO:01000060) such as... | depth 10-100 m
CACCCATACCGGCAACATCACCAACATTGTCACCAACGTTATCTGCAATTGTTGCAGGGTTCAATGGATGATCTTCAGGAATACCTGCTTCAACTTTTCCAACCAAATCAGCACCTACATCCGCAGCTTTTGTATAAATACCACCACCAACTCTTGCAAAAAGAGCAATAGAAGATGCTCCTAATGAAAAACCAGACAGTACATTCAACACCAAACTTAAATTTTCAGCACCAGGCCACATTGATTGGTAAAGCATGAATAAAACACTAAGACCTATAACACCCAAACCAACAACACCTAATCCCATTACAGCTCCACCTGCAAAAGCAACTTCCAAAGCTTTTCCCAAAGAAGTTTTTGCAGCTTGAGTTGTTCTAACATTTGCTTTTGTAGCAACCTTCATTCCTATGAATCCAGCTAAGGCTGAACAAATTGCACCAACCACAAAGGAAAGAGCAACCATGCCGTGCGAGCCTTGTTCATTACTTCCTTTGAAAAACAAAAGAATGGCTACGGCTACAACAAAAATTGCAAGAATTTTATACTCTGCCTTTAGAAAGGACATAGCACCATCTGCAATACTTTTGGCAATCCGAGCCATTTTGTCGCTACCGACCTCTTGTTTGGTTACCCATGCATTCTTCCAAGCCACAAAAAGGAGGGCGACTACCCCGAAAAGAGGCAAAAATTTTACGATTAATTCCATAATTATAATTTAAAAAATAGGGCGGCAAAGATATATTTTAAAGGATAAGATAAAAATCATTTCACTTTAAAGATAGACGCATCAAATCAAATACGCAAACATCACCACTTAACAAAATGAATATCAGAAAATTAAGACTGAAAATAAAGTGACTATCTACTTCGTTTACTTATACATTAACCCTTTACACATCTTAATAACATCACCAACATTTGGTAAGGCAGCTTCAATTAATGAAGGTGAAAACGCGAAAGGAGTATCGCTTTGAGTTAACCTCATTACCGGTGCATCTAAATAGTCAAATGCTTCCCTTTGAATTTGATACGCTATTTCACTAGAGATAGACGCTACTGGCCAAGATTCTTCCAATACCATACATCGGTTGGTTTTCTTTACTGAGTTTATAACAGTATCAACGTCCCATGGTCTGATTGTTCTTAAGTCAATAACTTCTACTGAAATATTTTCTTTTCCCAATTCGATAGCGGCCTCAAGAGCAATCTTTAATATTTTCCCGAAGGTAACTAAGGTAACATCCTTACCTTCTCTTTTAATATCTGCTTTTCCAATCGGTAAGACATACTCGCCTTCTGGAACTTCGCCTTTATCGCCGTAAATTTTTTCAGACTCAAGAAAAACAACTGGATCGTTGTCGCGAATTGCAGCCTTAAGCAACCCTTTGGCATCGTAAGGAGTTGCAGGAGTTATTACTTTTAATCCAGGAACATGTGCATAAAAAGCTTCAAAACTTTGTGAATGTGTAGCAGCTAATTGTCCTGCTTGTCCATTACCTCCTCTAAACACAATCGGGACATTATATTGACCACCGCTCATTTGCAACATTTTAGCTGCAGAATTGATTATTTGATCTGCTGCTAGGATAGCAAAATTCCAAGTCATGAATTCTATAATAGGTCGTAAGCCATTCATTGCGGCTCCAACACCAATGCCAGTAAAACCCAATTCAGCAATAGGAGTATCAATCACTCTTTTTTCGCCAAATTCAGCCAACATACCTTGAGTAACTTTATAAGCACCATTGTATTCGGCCACTTCTTCACCCATAATGAGAACACTTTTATCCCTTCTCATTTCTTCGCTCATTGCTTCATTTAAAGCGTCTCTATATTGTATTACTCTCATGTTTTCAAATTATTAATAGCCTGCAAAATTAATGAACACAAGTATATCAGCAAATATTAAAACATAAGATAAAAATCCAGTTGATGTTCGTGCCTTTTTTAACTAGATTATTACCTAATTTTGCAACTTCAAAAATAAGGCACATGAAGTATTTAGTTTGTATTAGTAAAGCTCCTGATACCACTACCAAAATTACATTTACTGATAACAACACTAAATTTGCAGAATCAGGAGTTCAGTTTATTGTGAATCCTTATGATGAGTGGTATGCTTTAGTTAGAGCAATCGAATTAAAAGAAAAAAACGGAGGCACTGTTACTACAATTACAGTTGGGGGAGCTGAAAATGATCCGATTATAAGAAAAGCTTTAGCAATTGGTGCTGATAATGCAGTAAGAATTGATGCTCCTGCAACAGATGCCTATTTTGTTGCATCTCAAATAAGTAAATATGCTACCGAAAATGGTTTTGATGTTGTTCTAACAGGTAAAGAAACTATAGATTACAATGGTTCTCAGATGGGTGGAATGATTGCCACACTGGCAGAATATCCATTTGTTTCATTAGCAACAAAATTAGACTTTGAAGGCAGCAAAGCAATCATCGAAAAAGATGTACAAGGCGGGGTTGAAATCGTTGAAGTTAATACACCTTTTGTATTAAGTGCTGCTAAAGGAATGGCGGAGCAGCGCATTCCAAACATGCGAGGGATTATGCAGGCAAGAACAAAACCTTTAACTGTTGTTGCCGCGACTGATTGTGATAACTTAACTGAAGTGGTGGATTATGAACTACCTGCTGCAAAAGGAGATGTTAAATTGGTTGACCCTAACAACCCAGAAGAATTAATCGAATTATTAAGAAACGAGGCTAAAGCAATTTAAGATGAGTGTATTAGTTTTTACGGATAGTTTAAACAAAGAAATTACAAAATCGTCTTTTGAGGCGGTAGTTTACGGAGCTAAAGTTGCTTCAGATATAGGTACAAGTTGTATTGCGGTTAGTTATGGAGATGTTACTGAATCTTCATTATCTGCTTTAGGTAAATATGGTGCTTTAAAAGTTTTACACGATACTTCTATCGCATCGGGAGACATCCAAAACCTGCACCTGTTGGTAAAACAAGCTTGCGAAAAAGAAAGTTCAAAGGTAGTTGTTTTTGCGTTAGACTTTACAGGCAAATCAGTAGCGCCTATGGCAGCAGCAGCATTAAAAGCAGGTTATATTTCAGGAGCAATTGATTACCCTTCCAGCTATCAACCTATAACTGTGAAAAAGAATGTGTTTTCAGGAAAAGCGTTTGCAAATGTTCAAATAAACACCCCAGTTGGTGTTGTTGCAGTTTTACCAAATTCAGTTAAAATTACTACTACGGATGCTTCAGCAAGCATTGAGTTATTTAAGGCACTATTACCAGGGTCGAAAATAAAAACACTTGAAACTAAATTGAAAGGTGGAGAAGGCGTTACCTTAACTGAAGCTGAAATAGTGGTTTCAGCGGGCAGAGGAATGAAAGGCCCAGAGAATTGGGGAGATGTTGAAGAATTAGCTAGACTTTTAGGTGCTGCTACAGCCTGTTCGAGACCTGTTGCAGATATTGGATGGAGGCCTCATCACGAGCACGTAGGGCAAACTGGAGTTGCTATTAGACCTAATTTATATATAGCCATTGGAATTTCGGGTGCAATTCAACATCTTGCCGGTGTTAATGGAAGTAAGATAATTGTTGTTATAAATAAAGACCCTGAAGCTCCTTTCTTTAAAGCTGCAGATTATGGTATTGTAGGGGATGCTTTTGATGTTTTACCAAAATTAGTAGAAGCTGTCAGAAAATTAAAAGCTGCCTAACCCTATGGCCGACAAGATTAAACTCAAAATTATTGGACTTTCATATAGTCAAACCCAAAGTGGAGCGTACGCGCTTATACTAGGAGAGGAAAAAGGCAAAAGGAGACTGCCAATTATTATTGGAAATTTTGAAGCTCAAGCAATAGCAATTGAGCTTGAAAACATGAAATCTAGTCGTCCTTTAACGCATGATGTATTTAAAACCTTCGCTAAATCATTCAAGATTAAAGTAGCAGAAGTTATTATCTATAATTTGGTGGAAGGGATTTTCTATGCAAAGCTTATATGCCAGCAAGAAGGCTCTGAAGACTTGGTTGAAATTGACGCTCGAACCTCAGACTCGATTGCTCTTGCTGTCCGATTTAAATGCCCTGTTTTTACCTATGAATTTATACTATCAAATGCGGGAATTGTGCTTGGAGATGAACCCAATTTGGGGATTGACGACAACATAGATATTCCAGACACGGATCTTGAAATTGACGAAATCACTGAATATGATGAGTTTTCAATGATGAATGAAGAAGACTTAAACAATAGGTTGAACGAGGCCATAGAAAATGAAGATTACGAAAAGGCAACAAGAATTAGAGACGAGCTTAACCAGAGGAAATAATTCATTACTTTGGGCGTGAAAAATTAACTATGGTTTTAACGTCTATTTCTCTTTTAAATATTGGCAAAGGTTTTATTGGATTAGCCTTTTTGGTGTTCATTGCGTGGCTTCTAAGTACTCACCGCAAACAGTTTCCATGGAAAGTTGTTTTGTTCGGTTTAGGCTTTCAGATTGTTCTAGGGTTTTCAATTTTAAAAATTGAATTTGTTCAAATGCTCTTTGAATGGCTGGGACAGTTTTTTGTAAAAATTCTTGATTTCACTAGAGAAGGCTCCATTTTTCTATTTGGAGATATTATGAAGATTGACAGCTTTGGATTTATTTTCGCTTTCCAAGTGCTACCTACCATTGTATTTTTCTCTGCTTTAACTTCTGTGCTCTTTTATTTAGGGATAATTCAAAAAGTAGTGTACGGTTTAGCGTGGGTTTTCACCCGGTTGCTTAAAATTTCGGGTGCAGAAAGCCTTTCAGTAGCTGGAAATATTTTTCTTGGTCAAACAGAAGCTCCTTTATTGATTAAGGAATATTTACCCAAAATGAATAAATCTGAAATTCTATTGGTAATGATTGGTGGCATGGCAACAGTTGCTGGCGGGGTTCTTTCAGCTTACATAAGCTTTTTAGGTGGGGATGATCCTGTAGAAAGGTTAAAATTCGCAAAGCACTTATTGGCGGCTTCTATTATGGCAGCCCCTGGCGCCATTGTGATAGCGAAAATATTAATTCCTCAAACAGAGGAAATAGATTCGAATATTGAAATATCAACGAATCAAGTTGGCTCCAATTTTCTTGATGCTTTATCAAACGGAACTACTGAAGGATTAAAACTTGCTGTAAATGTTGGCGCAATGTTGCTCGTGTTTTTTGCCTTTATAGCAATGATAAACTACGGGTTTGTTCTTATTGGTGGTTGGACAGGCTTAAACGAACAAATTGCAGCAGGCACTGATGGGCGTTTTAACGAACTTAATTTACAATTTATGCTTGGTTATACTTTCGCTCCTTTAATGTGGATTATAGGTGTTAATTCAGCTGACATCACCTTGGTTGGTCAACTCTTAGGAGAAAAAATTATTGCTTCTGAGTTTGTTGGGTATACGTCACTTGCTAGCTTAAAGCAATCGGGAGCATTTTTTGAAGAACGCTCAATCTTTATGGCTACTTATGTTCTTTGCGGGTTCGCCAACTTTGCTTCTATCGGAATCCAAATTGGTGGCATCGGCTCTTTGGCTCCATCGAAAAGAAAAATGTTATCAGAGTTAGGGTTTAAAGCTTTGGTTGGAGGAACAATTGCCTCATTACTCTCAGCAACCATTGTTGGAATGTTTATGTAATCAACAAATTGGTTTTCAGTATTTTAATTTTGCCTCTAACTTTTCAATAGTAAGTACTAGATTATTTTCAGTGTACTCGCCAGTTGTGGTTCTTTAAACTCAGTCTGGTTTCCTTTGCCCGTGCTTTGTAAGCTTTTCGTTCGAAGGCGTTCCCTTAACTCTAATAAAATATTAAACAAAAAAAGCCTTCCACAATTGCAGAAGGCTTTGATTACCCTTTTATGTTTTGTAAATAATACTAATAGAAATCAATTCTATAAGGGATGATGGCTTGAATACCACTCATTTCTTTAACTCTTTTTATTTGCTTGTAAAGTTGAATTTCTTCAACCATTTCGTCGCCCATTAAAAAAGCTTTGGTTTCAATATCAAAATCTTCCAACAAAGCTTTAATAGGGTCTTTTGCTTCTGGATAAATTTTCAATTTAGCATTCTCTAACCCTGCTTTTTCTTCAGCATATGCAATTGCGTCTTCTAAACCACCCATTTCATCAACGAGTCCAAGGTTCTTTGCATCGGCACCTAACCAAACTCTACCTTGACCTATCGAATCTACATACGCTTGAGTTAAACCTCTTCCTTCAGCAACCTTCGATGTGAAATCGGAATAAATTTTGTCAACCATTTTTTGAATCTGTAAATATTGATACTCTGTTAATGCTTTGCTTACTGATTCAACATTTGCGTTTTCATTAGTCATCACTCCATCGAAAGTGATTCCTAGTTTGTTGTTAAACATCTTTTTCATGTTAGGAATTACGCCAAAAACACCAATAGAACCAGTTATAGTTCCTACATCAGCGTATATTTTATCAGCACCGCAAGCTATATAATAACCTCCAGATGCGGCAACTCCACCCATCGAAACGATCAGCGGCTTTTCAGCTTTAGCCAATTGAGTTTCTCTCCACATTACGTCTGAAGCTAGTGCGCTTCCTCCTGGTGAATTTACTCTAAGAACAATAGCTTTCACTGTTGAATCTTGCCTTGCGTCTTTAATTGCTTTAGCAATGGTTTCAGACCCCATAATACCTTGTTGACTTTCTCCACTTCTAATTTCACCTGAGGCGTAAATTACAGCTATTCTTTCTTTAATAATCCAAGGTTTTTCCTTTTTATCGTCTTCTCCGTCATCCTTGCTAGATTTAGTTTTCTTAGCCGTTTTAGCATATTTCTTTAATGAGATAAACTCTAAATCATCTTCAGCTTCTACCTCTACTCTCTCCATCAAATCAGCTATTACTTCATCTTTAAATCCTTTTGCGTCAATCAAACCAAGTTCAATTGCCTTATCAGGATGGGTTGCTAATAATCCATCAGCAATTCTGTTTAATTCATCAACAGTCAAGTTTCTTGAAGAAGCTATTTCAGAAACCATCTTATTCCAAATTCCACCAACCAATAATGTCATTTGTTCACGATTAGCATCACTCATTTTGTCATACATAAATGGTTCAACAGCACTTTTAAATTTGTTGTTTGAACCTCTTATTATTTGCATGTCGATTTCAGCCTTACTTAACAATCCTTTAAAGAACATTAATTCTGTTGCTAACCCTTTAAAAACCATATCGCCGGCTGGATTGATATAGATTTTATCTGCAACTGACGCCATCCAATAAGATTTCTGATTAAAAGTCTCAGAATAACTTACTATAAACTTTCCGCTTTCTTTAAACTCAACAAGGTTATCTCTAAGCTCTTCTGAATTGGCAAAATTTGTTGGGACATAAGAAAGGTCAAGAAAAATACCTTTGATATTATCATCATCCTTAGCTATCGTTATAGCATCAAGCACTCCTTTTAAGCCTAATTTTTTATTAGGCTTCATTGTATTAATATTAAAATCTTCAAACGGATTATTTGTTTTGTAGTCCTCGATTGGAGTTGATAAGGTTAGATGAAGTACTGAGTTTTCCTCTATTTTTGTGCTGTTCTTTTCCCCAAATAATCCTTCTGCTTCATCGAGCACAGAGAATAAAAACGAAAAGAAAACAAATATTAATAAGAATCCCGCTACGAAGAATCCTACTATGGAAGCGAACGTAAATTTGAAAAATTGTTTCATGTAATTTAATTTATTGTCCAAAATTAGTTTTTAAACTTGCCACCTAAATCACATTTACGTGAATGGCTAATTAACAAGCCAAAAGGAAAATTAGAATGTCAAACAGAAAATCACAGGAGGTTACACTAGGCTTAGGGTCAAACCTTGGCGATAAAAAAGAAAATATCGAAAACGCTATTAAAGAAATAGCAGCAACCATTGGAGACATTGCAATTAAGTCATCACAAATTGAAACCGCCCCATGGGGAAATATAAGCCAAGAAAACTTTATAAATTGCTGTTTGACGGTAAACACATACTTAACTCCCACAGAATGCCTTAAAACTTGTTTAAACATTGAAGCCAATTTAGGCCGAGCACGTGACAATCAAGTTCATTGGGGCCCAAGAATAATTGATATTGACATTTTGTTTTACAATGAACTAATATTAAATTCTGACCAACTAATTATTCCTCATCCTTTTCTTCATGAGCGAGATTTTGTACTTCAATCTTTAAAAGAAATATGTCCGGATAAAGTTCACCCTATTATAAACAAGACTATATCCGAACTATTATGAGCACTTTACCTCATACTTTTATTACAATTGAAGGAAATATAGGTTCAGGAAAAACGAGCTTAAGTAAAAAAATTGCTGATTCATATGGTGCAAAACTCTTGTTAGAGCGGTTCGACGACAATCCTTTTTTACCACATTTCTATAAAAACCAAGACCATTATGCACTTCACGTTGAATTAACCTTTTTAGCAGAACGTTATACACATATCAACAAAGAGTTTGGCTCGCCTGAATTGTTCTCAACCAACACCGTTTCAGATTATATGTTTCAAAAGTGTTTAATCTTTGCTCAGAGAACTCTAAAAGAAAGTGAGTTTGACCTATACAACAAACTATACACTATGGTAGAGCCTATACTGCCAAAACCCACCATTATTTTTTATCTTCATCAAACAACATCAAATCTTCTTTCCAATATATCAAAAAGAGGTAGGAGTTATGAAAAAAACATAAGTGCTGAATATTTAAACAAAATAAATTCAAGCTATTTTCAGTATTTCAAGCAACACGAGAATCAAAAAGTTGTGGTTATTGATGTTCAAAATCTAGATTTTGTAAATTCTAATAACGACTACATAAAAATACTTGGAATAATAAAAAGAAACTATCCGGCTGGTATCACACGAATTTCAATATAATCCTCTAAGAATTAAGTATCCCAGCAAAGGCTTTTAATTGTTAAAAACATATAGTAGTATTGCATGTAATTTTGCAATTTTAAAATTCGACTAGCTAACGATAAAAACACAATAATGAAAAAACATCAATTTAATCAAGTTTTATTCTTCCTATTGGTAGGAGGTCTTGCGTCATGTAATCCACTTAAAAAGATGGCAGCAGATGCAGAAAACGTAAAATATACTGTTGCACCAGATCCTCTTGAATTACATGCAGATAGCATTAATATGGCTATTACCGGGAAAATTCCAGCCGAATACTTTCACAAAAAAGCTATTATTGATGTTACACCTTTACTTAAAACCAAAGGTGTAAACGGTGAAGTAGTTAAAGAGTTCAAAACAATAACATTAGTTGGCGAAGCAGCTACTGAAGAAGGACAAAAAATAACTCAAGCTAGCGGTGGCAGTTTCAATTACACAGATAAGGTTGCTTATAAAGATGCAATGGAGTCTGCTGTTTTAGAGGTTAAAATTGTAGGTCGATTTAAAACTAAATCGGTTGATATTGGGAACTTCAAGGTTGGTGACGGAACCATTATCACACCCACTTTAGTTATGTCTGACGAAAAACCAATTCTTGGTACAGACAAATTTGTTAAAGTAACTCCAAGAAAATTTGAAGCTCAATTAAATTACGTAGTAAACTCTTCGCAAGTAAGAGGATCTGAATTATTAGATGAAGATTACAAAGGATTGAAGGAGTTTTTATCAATGGGTGCTGAAAAGGAATTTGTATTCAAAGGAGTTAAAATATCTGCCTATGCATCCCCTGACGGTGAAATATCTAAAAACGAAAATCTAGCAAACGATCGAGCTGCATCTGCAAAGAAAGCTTTTGCACGTGATCTTAAAAAAGCTAAAATTGAAATTGAAAATCCAGATGAATTTTATGCCTTAGAAGGTAAAGGTGAAGACTGGGAAGGTTTCAAAACTAAAATGGTAGCTTCAGACATTGAGGACAAAGATCTCATTTTAAGAGTTTTAAAAATGTACACGGACCTTGATCAAAGGGAAAAAGAAATAAAAAACTTAGCAGCAACCTATACTGCAGTAGCTGACAAAATTCTTCCAGAATTAAGAAGATCGATGATTAGCGTTATGGCAGACGAAATGTCAAGAACAGATGAAGAAATCCAAAGACTTGTTAAATCAGCTCCTGATTCGTTATCAATTGAAGAAATACTATACGCAGCTACTTTGACAGAAAGTCTTGACGACAAACAATCAGTTTACGCTTCGGCTAAAAAAGTTTACCCGTCTGATTGGAGAGGACATAATAATTCTGGATATGTGTTGTTACTTCAAAACAAAGCAAACGATGCTAAAGCTGATTTTGAAGCGGCCCTTAATGCAGATGCAAACAACAAAATTGCATCTAACAATTTAGCTATTTGCCATAAATTATCTGGAGATTTTGCGAAAGCAAAAGAGCTTTACACCGCAGCTAAAGGAGCAGGTAAAGAGGTTAGCTACAATTTGGGTATATTGGATATCATTGGCGGTAAGTACAGCTCAGCTGTTGCCAACATGGGTTCGGAGAAAACGTTTAATGCTGCTCTAGCAACATTATTAAATGGCAACGCTAATGGCGCAATTGCTATACTTGATGCATCTGGAGACAAAGAAATGGCGATGTCGTATTATTTGAAAGCTATTGCAGGTGCTAGAGCAGGAAACAAAGACCTTACCATAAACAATTTAAAAACTGCGATAAGTAAAGACAGCTCGCTTAAACAGAAAGCAAATAAAGATGCTGAATTTTTACAGTTCGCTGAAGATGAAGCCTTCAAGTCATTACTATAAAATATTTTAATTTAAAAAGCCCATCAAATTAGTGGGCTTTTTTTGCTTTGCTGAATTCAATATGTGTTTTTTACTTATACTTGTCTAAACTTTAAAATTTGATTAAATTATGAAAAAAATATTCGCTTTTGGTGCTGCAGCACTTTTAACATTCGGAATTTCATCTTGTACAAAATCAGGAACTTGTACCTGTGAAATTTTCGGCATTTCAACTTCTATTGATTATACAGATTTAAGTACTGATGAGTACGATGCAGCTAAAACCGCTTGTACTACTGGAGGTATTTGTACTTGGGCAGATAGCTAGTAGACAGATATTATAATTAAAAAAAGGGTTGATTTTTTCAACCCTTTTTTTTTATCCATCTACCAAATTTAACTTATATTCAAACTAGATTGTATTTTACAATCTAATTCCATGATGACCAATTTGTTTTTAAACATCAGACTATTTCAATCCATATTTTCAGCTTTTTGAAATGCTAAAATTAACTTTCCTATTTATTTTAAGTGCATTTTTAATGAGTTGCGAGGTATGCTACAAATGCGACTATCAAGGACTTAAAATTAATGACCCGGATTACACTGAAGAACGGTGCGATTCAAAAAACAATATGGAGGAATTTATTCCTCCACATGTGGAACAAGGCTGGGTTTGTAAAGAAATTTAGCCCGTTTAATTAATTGATGCCATAGTTTATATATCAAACTTTTATATTTAAACCATAAATCATACATTTACCCAAAATATAGACATGAAAGCATTTTTCACTTTAAGTATACTTAGCACTGCTCTTTTTTTTATCTCATGTGAGAGGTGTGCTGAATGCACTTCTGTTTCGACCGACCCCTTTACAGTGGGAGATACTTTAACTGCTGAATTTTGCGAAAAAGGTCATATTTATGACAATGAGCTTGAATCATATGAAAAAAGAGACTGGGACTGTAACGAAAAATAAGCTATTCAGTCCTTAAAGTTCTAGATCTAACCATCTCCCATAGTGCAATACCTACTGAAATACTCACATTTAATGAGTGCTTGGTGCCGAATTGAGGAATTTCAATGCATGCCTTTGACTCACCTATTATATAATCGCTGACTCCGTTAACTTCGTTACCAAAAACCAATCCATAGGTTTTATCATTATCTAGACTAAATTTATTAAGCATAATTGACTTAGTAGTTTGCTCGATTGAAAAAAGATCAACCCCCAACTTTTGTGCGGCTTCAATAATTTCTTTCTCCGTCTCAAAATACTTCCAACTCACAGAATTTGTTGCACCTAAAGCTGTTTTATTTATTTCTCGGTGCGGAGGCTGAGCTGTTATACCCTGCAACCAAATTTCTTGAATACGGAAAGCATCCGATGTTCTGAAAATAGAACCTATATTCTGAAGACTTCTGATATCGTTTAAAATTACAATTATTGGCGATTTTATTGAAGATTTAAACGCTTCAATATTTATTCGATTTAATTCTTCTAATTTTAATTTTCTGTTCATAACTCCTGAAAATTTTCGGATTATATTAATTAGCTCTAAAAAAGAGCCTTTTACTTTTACTGAAATTAATTAAATGTCAAAAAAGGTAACATCAAAAATCGCTGAAACACCTTTGATGAAGCAATTCAATCAAATTAAAGCGAAACATCCAGACGCTATTCTGTTGTTTCGGGTAGGTGATTTTTATGAAACTTTCGGCGAAGATGCAAAAAAAGCATCTCACGTTTTGGGCATTGTATTAACAAAACGAAAAAATGGCGCGGCAGGGGCAGTTGAATTAGCTGGGTTCCCTCATCACTCGTTAGATACCTATTTACCTAAGTTGGTACGCGCAGGTTTCAGAGTTGCAATATGCGATCAGCTTGAAGATCCAAAAAAAACAAAGACAATTGTAAAAAGAGGTATTACGGAGCTTGTAACACCCGGTGTTGCTTACAACGATAATATCCTAGACAATCGGAAAAACAACTTCTTATGCTCCTTGTATTTTGATAAAAATGAAGCTGGTGTTTCGTTTTTAGATATAAGTACTGGTGAATTTCTCACAGCTCAAGGCTCCATTGAATACATCAATAAATTAATCTCTAGTTATCAACCCTCTGAAATCTTATTTCAAAAAAGCAAACGAACTAAATTTTATGAACTAATAGAAACCGATGTTCATACCTATGGGATTGATGATTGGGTGTTTTCGGATGATTATTGTAAAGAAATATTACAAAATCATTTTGGAACAATAACATTAAAAGGCTTTGGAATTGAAGACTTTAAACTATCTATCATTTCGGCAGGTGTAGCCTTATATTATTTAGAAGACACTAGACATGACAAACTAAAGCACATTAACCACATTTCGAGAATAGAGCAAGACCATTATATGTGGCTAGATAAATTCACAATAAGAAACCTTGAATTGTTTAACAGTTTGTCTCCCAATGGTACTTCGCTAATTGACATCATAGACTCCTCAAACACATCTATGGGGGCCAGGTTGTTAAAAAAATGGATTGCTTTTCCTTTAAAGCAAGCTTCTTCAATTAATTGGAGGTTAGAGATTGTAGATTATCTGTTTAAAAACCAAGAAACAAGAAATGCTCTGATTGAACTATTGAAAAAAATTGGTGATGTAGAAAGATTGATTTCGAAAGTATCGGTTGGTAAAGTAAACCCGAAAGAACTACTTTTTTTAAAAAGAAGTTTAAAGGCAATTAACCCTATTAAAGATATTTGTGAAAAGACAAATCACGATCATATAAAACAGTTGCAGGACAAATTGAATCCTTGCAAACTGATAATTGATAAGCTGGATAAATGGATTGCAGAAGACCCTCCCATTTTAATTTCAAAAGGTGAGGTTATTGCGGATCAGGTAAATGAAGAGTTAGATGAATACCGTAAGTTAGCCTATTCAGGCAAGGACTACTTAATTCAAATACAAAACCGTGAAAGTAAAAAAACAGAAATCCCATCTTTAAAAATAGGTTACAATAATGTTTTTGGATATTACCTTGAAGTAACAAACCGCCATAAAGACAGAGTTCCTGAAGATTGGATTAGGAAGCAAACTTTGGTAAATGCCGAACGATATATCACACCTGAATTAAAAGAATATGAAGTCAAAATTTTATCAGCCGAAGAAAAAATAGGTGAAATAGAATTGAGGCTATATCAAGAATTGATAAGCGAAGTAATCCTTTATTTAGAGCCCATTCAAGTTAATGCTAATGTAATAGCGCAAATAGATTGCTTATGTTCATTTGCTGATATTGCTACTAAATATAATTATTCCAAACCAACCCTTGACGGTTCAAATAGCTTGTCAATTTTACAAGGCAGACATCCAGTTATTGAACAATGTTTGCCCATTGACCAATCTTATGTTCCAAATGATTTGTTTTTAGATAAAGAAAAGCAACAAATCATTATGATTACAGGGCCTAATATGAGCGGTAAGTCGGCTATTTTAAGACAAACCGCACTTATCGTTCTACTAGCGCAAATAGGTTGCTTTGTTCCTGCTGAACAAACAGAAATTGGAATTGTAGACAAAATTTTTACGCGGGTTGGAGCATCTGATAATTTATCGCAGGGTGAGTCTACTTTTATGGTTGAAATGAACGAGACTGCCAGTATTTTAAATAACCTCTCTGACAGAAGCTTAATTCTGCTTGATGAAATTGGTAGAGGCACGAGTACATACGATGGGATTTCAATTGCATGGGCCATCGCGGAATACTTACACAATCATTCTACTTCTCCTAAGACACTATTTGCTACTCACTATCATGAACTTAATGATATGGCAAAAAGCTTTGACCGAATTAAAAATTATAATGTTACTATTAAAGAATTTAAAAATAGAGTGATTTTTTTAAGGAAATTGGCAGCCGGTGGCAGCGAACATAGTTTTGGAATTCATGTTGCAAAAATGGCTGGTATTCCAAACAAAGTGGTGAACAAAGCCAATAAAATTCTTGCTAAACTTGAATCTTCACACATGAGTGACCAAAACAAAGAGTCACTAAACCGACAACAACAGGAAGATTTTCAATTAAGCTTTTTTCAACTAGATGACCCTACTATCAATCAGATTAAAGAAGAACTCATTAATCTAGATATAAATAAGCTTACTCCCGTTGAAGCACTTTTAAAGTTAAATGAAATAAAAAATATTTTAAAAGGATAATTTACTGTTAAAATCGAAAAAACATTACTTTTGTTATCCTTAACATAGGTTTTACAATAGAATCTTAAATTAAGAAAAGCGAGAGTAGCTCAGCTGGTAGAGCACAACCTTGCCAAGGTTGGGGTCGCGAGTTCGAATCTCGTCTCCCGCTCAATAAAATCTGGGCTCCCTTTGGGAGTTCTTTTTTTGTTAATAGGTTGAAAAACCGGTAAGCCCTGGTGGTGGAATTGGTAGACACGCAGGACTTAAAATCCTGTGATCATTGCGGTCGTGCGGGTTCAAGTCCCGCCCGGGGTACACAAAAAGCCTCACAATTAGGAGATTGTGAGGCTTTTTTATTTTTATCAATTACATCTGTATTTAAAAGGGTTTAAAAATTTCAATCAATTGACAAATTCATGAATGATTCCAATCTTTTTGAATAAATATAATGTTACTAATTTCTAGAAAACTATAAATAACTATTTGTGCATTTGAGCTCATAATAAAGGCAATATGAAATACTTGCTTCAGATATATGAGGCTAATAGAATTAGCATGTAACCTAATCTAAAGGTCTTGTTTTGGTAAATCTAAATATGTCGATATAATCAAAAGAATGAGCAAAGAGGAAATCCCTAAAAATGAAAAGAAAAAAAATTTTTATCAATTCCAGAAGCCTCAAAATACATCTCTCTTTCTATCCCGTATCTCTATATACTAATATCGACTAACGGTGTAACCTAATATAAAATTGGAAGCCGATTATTATTCATATGATTGATCAGTATAAAAGATTTAATTTATTATATTTACTAAATAATAAATTAACCTTATGTAAGCCATGGTAATCAATTCTAAAAAGAAAAAAATCGCAAAAAGCGGACTTTGGGTACTCTCAATTTTGACATTTGTCTTCGCAAGTGGTTGCAGCACATCTTCAAAGAAAGAGATAGAAAGCACAGATAAAGTAGAGACAACATCGAATGAAAGCGCTGAGCATCCTTCTGATAGTTTGGCAATAAAGGACAGTGAGCATCCATCTAATAATGACAGCTCAGATAGCGAACATCCCTCAGTTAACGATAAAGGGAGTGAGCATCCATCAGATGACGGGGCAGAAGATGAGCACCCAACTGATGCGTCTTCAGACTCTGAACATCCTAAATAATTGAGTGCTCATATTTTGGACATTGCTCTTTTAAAAGAAAAAGTGGTTTTAATGTAGGCAGGCTTACCATCAATTTCGAATATTGGGTAAGCTAAAAAATTTATAGGACCTGATTTAGGTAAAGGATCAGGCCTAAGATCTCTACCACGACTAAATTCGATTCGATTAGCAGGGTGATGTCCAAAATAATAAGTGGCTAGTGGCGTATACTTGTTAGCTTCACTGATGTCTACAGGCCACCATTTTCCCTCAGCATAAAACTCTGCCCAGCAATGGTATCCATCAATATCACCTTCATTACGCTCTGAAGGAATAGATGCGCCTACTGCAAATCTTGACGGTATTCTCGCGGATCGGGCAAGTGAAATGAAAAATGAGTGAAACTCAGTGCAATTACCAGATTTTGAATCGCAAGCGTAATTAGCATCACCTGTACCATAAACACCTTCTTTCGCATAGCGCATATTGTCTATAATGTAGTCATATAAGGCTCTTGCTTTCATAAGGGGAGTGTTGGCTCGTTTTGATTCAATTACGGAGCTAGAAATCAGTTCAAATCGATCTCCTATGGGATTTAAAGCGGTAGCTTTAAGATACTTTTTAGGATTGAAAGCATCCTCATTATAAGCTGACTTTTCAGTTCTCTGCACTTGATATTGTATAATAATTTTATCATGAGCATGCTTACTCAACAACTTAAGATAAAGAATACTATTCTTATTTTCATCCTCGCTAAGCAACTGATATTCGACAGGAGCATCAATAGATAAAATTTCGATTTCCTGAAAGGAATCACTTTGTGCTATCGGGAGCCAAATTTCTGCAGATTCTTTTAATTCAGGTAATTGCACTTCATAAGTAAAAGTAAAGCGATCAGATCCTTCAATGACACCTAAGAGCTCTGAACCTGCACTTTCCATAGAAACCATATACCAAGTTTTATCGTCACCTTGCTTCCAAGTATAATATGGTTTTCCATTGAGCTTATGAACATCTGTCTTTGTGACTTTCATATCATCGGCAGTACCTTTGAGGAAAAAGTCTACGTCATATACATCTCCATTTACCGTTGCAAGATCTACACAAGCAAAGAATTCATGACTTCCCAGGATTGATAGGTATTCTGTATGTACCCTAACAAGTTTTAACCTTAATTCCGCATTATCATACCAAAAGGTGAAATAACCGCCACCTTCTTTGATTTTTGAATCAATATTTGATCTGATGCCTCGATCAACATCTTGAATAGTTACTTTTTTATTCTTTGAGTTGACTTTACCCTCAGAAATATCACTGCTATTCTGGCTAGATGATTGACAATTTGAAAGAGCAAGCATAATACAGATGAAAACTACTTGATAATTTAATTTCAAAATAATTAAGGTTAGATTTAAAAATTAATTTAATACTTTTTGCATTTAATTGAAGATATTTAGTCAAACTTAAATAATATCAAGCAGGAAATTATTTCTAAATTTAGAATAAGGATAGTTTTAATATTAAGTTTGATATTTTAAAAAACGAAAAATCATTGATATTGAAGGTAATCTCAATTAGATTAAATAGGAAAGAAGAGAATTACAAAAATTTCTGTACCGAGAAAGATTTTACATTTTAATCCTATCTTCAATAAAAAATCAATGAAATTAATAAAATCAACACTACTAATAATACCAATATATCTATCTGCTTTTAAATGTAAAAAGGATGAAAACAATCCACTTAATATTAAACCAATAGTCATGATTAGGTTTGTTTTTTAGTCTCATAGTAAATGTAAATTTTGATTACAACGCCTTTACCTGCTTTAACACTATTTAATATTAGTTAACATCAATTTAATAACCTTAAAACACTATATAAATAATTTTGTGAAAAATAAAAATCTATGAAAAAATCAAATTTAATTATACTATTCATCTTCTTTTTAGCCTTTAATTTTACCCAAGCTCAAGACGAAGAAAAAGAATTCAAATTTAAGCTAATTGGATATGGAACAATTGGAAATGGAATTATGCAAAATGATAACGAACCAAATTATAATCTGAACAGCAACAGCGGTGAAATACTTTTGAACTATAATTTTACTAAAAAATTCGAAATTGCAACTGGAATTGGAATGAACGAATTGTCAGGTAATGGATTTAACTCTACAGGCAACTTTTACCACGAAAGAACATTACTAAAAGTTCCATTATTATTTACTTTGAATTCTAAATTATCTGAAAATTTTACTCTGTCTACAAGCTTAGGTTTTTACGGACAAAACATCATTAAAGACGAATATCAATTTCTGACTTTTTCTCAAAAAGATGTTTTTGACGGTTGGAATTTTGGAGCACAAATTGGACTTAGTTTTATGTTCGAAATATCAGATGATTTTAGTGTTGGAATTAATTATAATGGACAATCTGATCTTAGCGATTTTGAGAAAAATAATAATTTCGGATTAAAAAATACTCCTATATCAGGTATTGCTGACAAGCAAAAAATGAAAAATCTAAATTCACTCGGAATTATATTTAAGCTCAAATTATAAAAACAGCATCCAACAATGTTTATAGTGCATGACACCCTGAGGGCAGCTGCGAAAACATACACAGGACATTATGACCAATGATGGAATTTATTTTATTAAACAAAATTTACTTTATTCAGTGAACATAATTTAACACTTTTTCTTTATTTTGCATTGATGATAAAAATTTATTCCATTGTTACCTTAATCCCATTTTTCCTGGGGTACATCCAATTATCTGCTCAAACTTGGGACTCAAAAGCCTCTTTGCCAAACAATATCGGTAAACACCACCCAGTTACTTTTGGTATCGATGGATTTGGATATTCTGTAACTGGAACTTCTGCTTCAAGTCAAACTTCAAAAGACTTCTTCAAATATGACCCTGTGAATGACTCATGGTCTAAATTAACCGACTTTCCCGGTGCTGCAAGAAGTTTTGCTATCGGTCAAGCCTATAATGGTAAAGCATACATGGGTTTTGGATATCAATTTAATTTCTTAAACGACCTTTGGGAGTTTGACCCAATAAATTCTAGTTGGACTCAACTATCCTCTTGCCCTTGTGAAGGAAGAAGGCATCCAGCCTTTATCGTTACAGAAGGAAGAATTTTTGTGGGTTTAGGTGATGGTAATTCTGGCAATTTAAAAGACTGGTGGAGTTATGAAATAGATACCGATACTTGGACTCAAGAAAATGACATACCTGGTCCTGTAAGACACCATCCATTTATGTTTGCTGCAGGCGACCATATTTACGCAGGAATGGGCCATGGCGGAAACAACATTTACAGTGATTGGTATGAGTTTGATATTGATACCGATACTTGGACAGAACTTAATAACTTTCCCGGTGAAGCCAGAGTTGCAGGAACGCAATTTGCACTTGGAGGTTATGGATATGTTTTAAGCGGTGATGGAGATAACCATAATTTTATGAACGAAGGTGAATTTTGGAAATATGATCCTTTTAATGATGACTGGGAGCAATTACCCTCACATCCTGGAATTAGCAGATGGGCGCCAGGATCATTTACCTTGGATAATACAGTGTATTTCTTAGGAGGCGAAAACAGATCTTCTGGTGCCATAAAAGGTGACATGTGGTCTTATCAGTTAGGCCCAATAGCATCATTGAAAAATACTCAGGCTGAAGAGAAAAAAGCTTTTTTTTATCCTAACCCTACTAATGGTCAACTAAATTTAAATACGTCAATAGCACCTAGGTCAATTCAATTTTTCAACTTATCAGGTGAAATGATTGAAGAAATCACTAGCTTTAATAAGCTAAAAATTAATCTAAACAATTTATCTAAAGGAATATATTGGATTAAAGCATCGTCGGAAAACGAGATGTTTATCGAAAAATTAGTAGTGAATTAAACGTTTGATTTATTTAATTTTTGACTAACCGATTTTAATTATCTCCTGGGGATAACGCCCCTCTACTTCATTGTATCCAAATATAATTCTACACATCGAAACACCATCAAAAAACTCAGTCTGTTGAAGCTGTATTTGGTTTAAAGACCATCTTAAAGAGCTATCTCAAAGCATTTATAAGTTATTAAAGCAGAAGCCATGAAACGTCAGTATTATCTGACCTTTGTGAATTAAAATTTACATAGATGAAAGTCATTTATTGAAAATATGTGTATCCATTGGTCTAATAATATTAGTTCACAAAACAAGCATTAGGGACATTAGTAGAAAAGCGAAAGCAAAAAATATGACAAGCAAAAAGAGCGGTAAAAACAAGTATTTATTTCCATAAATGCCCTTTCTAATTTGCTGATATTCTTATAAGTGCGCAAACTTTCATGTTGATTTTTCTGTTCGATTAATGTTCTATGCATTGCGAC
>TARA_B110000037_G_scaffold184992_2_pt1 | contig 20455 bp, 19 predicted proteins | sample TARA_B110000037 | Tara Oceans TARA_B110000037 (sample SAMEA4397196) | marine metagenome | biome: Polar Biome; feature: [MIX] marine epipelagic wind mixed layer (ENVO:01000061); material: water (ENVO:00002006), including particulate matter (ENVO:01000060) such as... | depth 10-100 m
GTCTTGAGGGGTTCATTCATCAGTACGAGAGGACCGTGAATGACGTGCCTCTGGTGTTCCGGTTATTGCATCAGCAGTAGCGCCGGGTAGCTAAGCACGGAACCGATAAGCGCTGAAAGCATCTAAGCGCCAAGCGATTCCCAAGACAAGGACTCCCTGAAGAGTCGTGGTAGACCACCACGTTGATAGGCTGGAAGTGTAAGTGCAGCGATGTATTGAGCTTACCAGTACTAATTACTCGTTAGGTTTAGTTTTATTAAACCTAGTTTGCAAAATCAGACGTTTTTATTACCTACATGGGCTAAATTATATATTTCCAAGAGTTGTTCATTGCAATGACTCACATACTACCGTCGTACCTGAACGACTCACTTGAGGATTACACTCTGGTGAATACAGGCGCGGGGAAACACCGGTTCCCATCCCGAACACCAGCGTTAAGCCCGTAGCCGCCGATGGTAGTGCCGCCACGATGCGGTGTGAGAGTAGGTCATTGCCAGTATTGTGCCCCGGCGCATCCGAAAGGAAGCGTCGGGGCTTCATGCTTTCAGACCTCGAATGTCTCGTCTGGGAAAACGAGGGGGGAGAATCATCCTTGCTGGTGTTCGTGAAATGCGATCTTTTGCTCTGTGCTTTTGCAGTAAGCGTCTATTTTTATGTCTTCACCAGAAGAACAAACTCCTGAGCAAGGCTCCCAAGGGAAGCGTGGATTCTTTTCGGAGCTGAAACGTCGTAAAGTCTTTCGACTAGCAGCTACTTACGCGGTTGTAGCTTAGCTCATCATCCAGGTGGCGAGCAGCACCTTCGCCAGCTTTGGCATTCCAGTCTGGGCCTATCGCTTTGTAGTTCTCATGCTAATTCTTGGTTTTCCGATCGCTTTAGTCATTGGCTGGGCCTTCGAGCTGACACCGGATGGCATCAAAACAGCGAAAGTTGCGAAAGGAACAGCATCGGATACGGACGACAAAGAGCTCAGCACAAAGCGTAATTTGCTAACAATTGCGTGGGCAGCGGGTCTCCCGACGGTGATTTTCGGGGCCCTATCACTCATATTCTACTTTGGCGTTCATACTGATTCGGATTCCACGGATGTAAGGCTAGCGGCTTCATCGGCTGAACGCCCGTATGTTTTAGGGACGATCGCAGTTTTACCCTTTGATGTAATTGGCGACGGTGCTGAAACTCGCGTAGCGGGGGAGGGATTACATGAAGAACTGCTTACAACATTAGCGGAGATGGATCCTTTGGACGTGATTTCGCGTTCATCAATCATGCAGTTCCGAGCCGATCGCCCGACGATTCCTGAAATTGGGCGCACGATTGGTGCCGATTTTGTCATTGAAGGCAGCATTCAGGCAGTTAACAGCAAACTGCGAATCACGGTCCAATTGATCGAGGCGGAGACGGATAATCATCTTTGGGCAAAGACCTATGATGAAAGTCTGCGTAAATATGAAGATCTGTTGGTTTTTCAGAAGCGCGCAGCCTACGAATTAGCAATCGATGCTTATCGCGTGCTTGAAGGAACTTTTTCCGCACATGGAGCGGCCAAGGCTGAAAGAGAGGCGTTGATCGCTCGTATCACGACTGAACGTGAAGGCATGTTGGTAAACTATTGGGATGATAATCAACCAGAGACGAAGTTATTTGTTCCCTTGCTTGAAATGCAAAAAGAAGTGCTGCGTCTGGATCCCGATAATCCAGAGGCTCATAGAGTCTTTGTATCTATTTTTGGAAACGCTGTCTGGAAAGGTTTTCGCAATCAATATGATCCTGTATGGCATGAGGAAATCTATTTGGCTAGTCAGCGAGCGATTTCTGTTTTGCCCGATGATTATGAGACTAATATTGTCGCAGGAGATTACTACAATTTGTATGAAAACAACCCGCATAGAGCAATCTTCTACTACAAGAAAGCCCTTGAGAATTATGAGGCTTCAGAGCCGGAGCATATACAGCCGTGGCCTTACAATTTGCTTGCGACAGCTTATTTAAATACGGGGCAAAACTTTGCCGCTCAACGTCTTATTGGGAGGGCGGAAGAGCAGGGTTCATATGTGAATTTTCGCGAGAGGGTAGAGGTCTATCGATCAAATCGAAATAGAGAAAAAGTCCATGAGACACTAGATGAGGGAATTAGAAATGCTGAGCAGAATGGTGATAGGGATATCATTGCTTTCGCTCTAGTTATGAAGGCCTTCAATACTTCATTAGATGAAGGTTCGATTGATGAAGCTGTTGAAGTTTACGATAGGCTGGCAGGGGAAACAGAATTCCCGGGGTTTGTCTCGCGGTCCGTCCTTACAATGCAACGTAAGTACGATGAAGTGATCGATCACCTATCGAGTATTGATACAGCGGATACGTTTTGGGTTATGCAGCAAGATCTGGCTATCATTCGCTCTTGGCATTATCTTAAAGCAGGGAATAGAAGTCTCGCGAATTCCTATTTAAAGAGCTACCTGAATGAGTTGGAGACGTCACTTAAAGGTAGGTGGATGAAGCGTTTTTCGCCGGATAGATATGCGATAGCCTATGCGGAGGGCTTGGCGCTCTTAGGTGATAAGGATGAGGCTTTAGAATGGATTGAAGCGGCGCTGGAAGCGGCTAACCCTACGCGACACTATCGAGACTATTTTGATACACTCTTTGATTGTACATACACCTATTCGCATCTTGGAATGGCCGAAGAGTCGGCTCAGTTGATTGACCAAATCCTATCGACTCAAAATGGGTTTACTGTGGGATTGTTTCTGGTTGATCCGAAGTTTGATTCAATTCGAGAAACGCCTGAATTTGAAGCTGTGATGCGCAAGTATATGGATCAACTTAGGGATTCTTCTGTAATTGAAAGCTACTACTCGGTCGATTGATAAAGTGAATGCGGAAGAATCTTATTGCTTCTCTCCATCTTGTTGTCCTGAATCGCAAGCTCTAGCACGTTGTGTCAGATTCACGACCCAAAAAATCAATCCTTGTTTGTGCGCTTCCACGCACTGGAAGCAGTTTCTTTTGTCATGCGCTGGCCGCGACGTGGAAGGCGGGGCGCTTCGATGAGTGGTTGCACTCCGGAAGGCTTGAATCCGGACAAAAAGGTCAAGTACCGCACAGATGAACTCAGCTTGAAGGATTATTTTTTGGGGGTTCAAGAGGCTGAGCAAACGCCGAACGGGGTGTTTGGGATCAAGCTCATGCTGGCCGATCTAGCGAAACTCCCTAGTCTTACGGCGAAGGGTGAGATTGATCCATACAAGGCGCTCAAGGAAGTTTTTCCGCAGCCCTATTTCATTCGAATTCACCGCCGAAATCGCCTCCAGCAGGCAGTGTCATTTGCGAAGGCGCTCCAGTCGAATAAGTGGTCAAATACGCAGAAGAATAGGCGTCTAGATGCGGACACCCTTTTCTTTTCTTATTCATCGATTTTCAAATACCTCCAGACAATAGAAGCGGAGGAGGCGGCCTGGGCGGCATTCTTCGAGGAGAATAAAATTCCTAGTTTCGAGGTTTGTTACGAAGAATTCATCTCGGACTACGTTGGGACGGTGGAAAAAGTTTTAGACCACTGCGGCATCGAATTAGACGGAGAAGTGGATCCGTCTAAGAATATTCATACCAAAATGGCGGACAGCATCAATGCCAGTTGGTCTAGTCAGTTCGAGACCCTGCAGAACGGGTTGAAAGATGGAGGGAAGAGAGCTGCTGTCGAAGATTCGAAAATTGATGCTGCTATCGAGCTTTTGAATTTGCCATTAAGTGTGGGCGCGAATACGAAAGTCTGTTGTAAGGCGAGGCTCCATAGCGATGGTCCAGAAGGGTTAGAGCCCTTTGGGAAATTGGATGCGAGCGATTGGCTGGTCTTAAAGTATGGGTGGAGCGATGGGAGTGGCGTCGATGTGACAGATCCAGCGCTCCAAGAGTATGGTCTGAATGCGATTCCGCTGGAGGAACCGGTGGATCCGAATAGTTCGATTGAGGCTGGCATTGTCATATCTACCCCTAAAGCGCCTGGAGATTACCGATTGAGGGTTTACCTCGCAAGGGGTTCGAATGGAGGCCTTTTAGGAACGGTGACCGAAGCCAAAGTAGAGGCATGGGCAGGTGAGGTCGGTGCCAAAGCGGCTGAATACTTCGGAGTATCGGGTCAATTAGAGGGCGCCATGAGTGGCTGGTTTGGGCGCGCTGACGTGAGTGAATTTCCGAAGATTACGCATTCAGGGCTTGGCGTGGTTTGGTGCAGTGGTCCTGGGGCGTCAGAGGACTCCTATTTCTTTAATGCTCCGTCTTTCGGATGGATCTGGACGAATTCAAAGCAGTATCCACTCTTTAAATTGATGGATGAAGAGCGCTGGATTCGATTGCCTGAGCTGGTAGATGAACTGAAAGAGTCCCGGCTAAAGGCGCAAAAATAATGAGTGTTTGTGGGGGCCTAGGAGGGGTTGGCCATGATTCAGGTTAAATGGGTGGAGATTTTTATGTGAAAAGGCTTGCTTCGCCTTCGGATTAAGCATCTTTTCTCCGTTTTTCTCTAGATTTCGAGCCCTTTCCAGATGCCAACCATCAATCAACTCGTACGCCGTCCTCGTGCCGCTCAGGCCGAGAAGAGCAAATCGCCTGCGCTGAAGGCTAACCCTTTCCGCCGTGGTGTTTGCACCCAAGTCATGACCCGCACCCCGAAAAAGCCGAACTCGGCTATTCGTAAGGTAGCTAAGGTGCGTCTTACGAGTGGATTTGAGGTCATCGCTTACATCCCTGACGAAGGCCACAGCCTACAGGAGCACAGTGTTGTTCTCGTGCGTGGTGGTCGTGTTAAGGATCTTCCAGGTGTTCGTTACCACATCGTTCGTGGTACCCTAGACTGCACAGGTGTTGATAAGCGCCGCCGCAGCCGCTCGAAGTATGGCGTAAAGCGTCCTAAAGCTAGTAAGTAATCATCAACTGATCCCATTTTCCCATGTCACGTCGTCGTAGAGCTGAAAAGCGCCAGCATTTGCCGGACTCCCGTTATAATAGTCCACTCGTGAGCCACCTCATCAATGTCGTCATGAATGACGGCAAGAAGAGTATCGCTCAAAAGATCGTTTATGGTGCTTTCGAGCGCGTGAGTGAAAAACTCGAGAAGGGCGATCCAATCGACCTTATCTTGGGGTCATTGGAGAACATTCGTCCAAAGCTCGAAGTGAAGAGCCGCCGCGTAGGTGGAACAACTTACCAAGTGCCTTTGGAAATTCCTTTTGAGCGTCAACAGAGCCTTGCTTTTCGCTGGCTTGTGGGGGCTGCTCGCAGTCGTCGCGGCTCGATGCATGAGAACCTCGCTGCTGAGATTCTCGACGCTTACAATAACACGGGTGTGGTCGTTAAGAAAAAAGACGACATGCACCGGATGGCTCAGGCGAATCGCGCCTTTGCACACCTTCGTTGGTAGCGGGCGTTCGCCCGTGATCCGTCCCTGATCGGGCGGACTTTCATTGTTCTTTTTAATTCAAGCACGTTTACGATTATGGCTTTTGCTGAGGATACCTCACTTTCGCCGGCTAACTCAGCCGATCGTTTGTCGCCGCTTGAATTCCAGAGAAATATTGGAATCGCTGCTCACATTGATGCGGGCAAGACGACGACGACTGAGCGTATCCTGTTTTACACCGGCAAGATCCATAAGATCGGTGAAGTTCATGAAGGCTCCGCTACAACGGACTGGATGGAACAGGAACGTGAGCGTGGTATTACGATCACTTCGGCTGCCATTTCGACTGAATGGACGAATGCGGAAGGGCCGTTTGCGGGCATTGAGCACCGCATCAACATCATCGATACGCCCGGGCACGTTGATTTCACTGCGGAAGTAGAGCGCTCACTGAAAGTCTTAGATGGCGCTGTAGCCGTTTTCTGCGCAGTTGCGGGTGTCCAACCTCAGTCCGAGACGGTCTGGCGGCAGATGGACAAGTATAGCGTTCCACGCATCTGTTTTGTAAACAAGATGGACCGCACCGGTGCCAACTTCCTCGCTGCAGTTGAGGAAATTCGCGAAAAGCTCGGTGCCAATGCGTTGCCACTCTTCTTGCCGATCGGGGCCGAAGAGAACTTTCGGGGTCTGATCGATCTCGTGACGATGAAGGCCATCCATTACGAAGAGGAGGGCCAAGGGACGCGATTTGCTGAAGAGGAGATCCCCGCTGAGCACGCCGAAGAGGCAGCGAAATACCGCGAGAAGCTCATCGAGGAGATTGCATCGGTCGACGATGGTGTGGCCGATAAATATCTCGAAGGCGAAGAGATCTCGGAGGACGAACTGCGTATAGCGATTCGCGCGGCGACCCTTACGCATTCAGTTGTGGGTGTTTTGCCCGGATCAGCCTTTAAAAATAAAGGGGTTCAACGGCTGATCAATGCGGTCGTTGATTATCTGCCAAGCCCGCTTGATATCCCGCCGCAAAAGGGAATGTCGCTCAACGATGAGTCCAAGACACTCGTGGTCTCGCCTGACGATGCTAAGCCGCTCGCAGGATTAGTCTTTAAGCTTTTTACGGATCCCTTCACGGGTCGCCTCGTGTTCTTTCGGTTGTATCAGGGGAGTCTCAAAAAGGGAGCTGCTCTGATCAATCAACGCACCGGAAAAACTGAGCGTATAAGTCGGCTCGTCGTGATGCACGCGGATCGCCGTGAGGACATCGATGTTGCCTATTCGGGCGACATTGTGGCGCTGATTGGGCCCAAGGATGTGCGCACGGGTGATACGCTTGTAGCAAAGGGATTGGATATCGTTCTAGAGCCACCCACATTTCCGGAGCCGGTCATTTCGATGTCAGTTGAGCCTGCGACCACTGCAGATCAGGAAAAAATGTCGCTCGCGCTTCAGCGTCTGGCGGAAGAGGACCCTACTTTTGCGGTCAACACCGACCAAGAAACAGGGCAGACGATCATCTCAGGTATGGGCGAGCTGCACCTCGACATCATCCGTGACCGCCTCCTGCGCGAATTCAAAGTTGGAGCAGCCGTCGGTAAACCGCAGATATCCTATCGCGAAACGATTCGCGCCATCGGCGATGGTGACCACAAATTTGTCCGTCAGTCTGGTGGCAACGGACAGTATGGCCACGCGGTCATCAAAATCGAACCCAACGGACGTGGCAAAGGCTACGAGTTCTCCAACGAGATTCTAGCTGGCGTGATTCCGAAGGAATTCATCAAGCCAACTGAAGAGGGGATCAAAGAGGCCTTACTCACTGGTGTTGTGGCTGGATATCCTGTCGTTGATATTAAAGTCCGCCTCATTAGTGGTTCCTTTCACGACGTTGATTCGTCGGAAATGGCTTTCCGAATGGCAGGTATTTTTGCTTTCCGCGAAGCGATGGACGCCGCTTCACCTGTCATGCTCGAACCGATCATGAAGGTCGAGGTCGAGACGCCCGACGAATATCAGGGTGACATCGTCGGAGATCTCAACCGTCGTCGCGGAGTGATTCATGGAATCACTGCAAAAGGTAGCCTGACAAAAATTTCTGCCCAAGTGCCGCTCGAGGCGATGTTTGGCTACGCCACGGATGTGCGCTCTCTTTCCAAGGGCCGCGCCTCTTATTCGATGGAGCCGGACCAATTTGAAGAGGTTCCGCAGAATGTTCTCAATAAAATCGTACAAACAACTGGCCGTGCACCTGCGCGCGCTTAACTTTCTCTCAAGTAACTAAAACCCAAACTTCGTTCTTTATATTATGAGTGGACCACGCATACGCATTCGCCTTCAAGGCTACGACTATCGCATCATTGACCAAAGCGCGGCGGACATCGTCGATACAGCAAAGCGCTCCGGCGCCCGTGTTGCGGGTCCCGTGCCTTTGCCAACGAAGATCGAGAAGCTCTCGGTCAACAGCTCTGTTCACGTAAATAAGAAGGCGATGGAGCAGTTCGAGCAACGCACACACAAGCGCTTGATCGACATCGTCGAGCCGACAGCCCAGACGGTTGACGAGCTTAAGAAGCTGAACCTCCCGGCCGGCGTCGATATCGCGATCAACGTTTAAGCAGTTCGCGAGCAGGCGAGTTTCTCGCCTCAGATAGCTTTATAGAAAAAGCGCAACCAGGGTTCTGGTTGCGCTTTCTTTTTACTCAAATCTGTTGATGCCGATTACTCGGCGTTCGCAGGTTCTTCTTCTTTGTCTTTCCTGTTGAGGAAGCCACCCAGCTTTTCGCTCACATCGTTGATGAGGTCTGGAGATTGAAGTGCTTTGGTGCCCATGTCTGCAACCGCTTGGCCCACCGCTCGGGTGATGGCCTTCATGACTTCCTTCGCGATTTCGTCGGGCGAAACTCCGCCCTGCTCAGTCCCAAGGTCTGTCAGACGAAGTGTAGGAAGGTTCAGCGACTGGCTTTGTCCGAGAATGGATACAGAGACGTTGGCATTGCTCAAAACGAACTCCTTGATCGAAAGCTTAATCGGTTCTCCTTCTTCAGCAGGAACCTCGTCTGCTTCTGGATCCTCTGAGTCGCCAGAAGCTGTGGCTGCGGCGATGTTGTCCTGAATCTGCTGGAGGTTAGTGGTCCCATTCGCCCGCTCGAGAATGATCTCAGGAGCGTCGATAAGGATACGTTCGATTTCGATCGTATCGCTGAGAAGAGATTTGGGGGAGAGCTTGATCTCCATTTTTGTTACGCTGAATGCTTTCTCGGTTTTAAAGCCTTCAGGATTACCGATGAGTAGCCCGGATATCACACCACTACCACTGAGAGGGGAGATGTGAACACCTGCTAGCTCGATCTCTGTTCCAGTGAGCGGTGGGCCGAATTTCAGGGTAGCGGCTTGAATGCCTTTGTTCAAGGACGCCCCGCCGACGAAGTAGACGAGTCCGATGAAGACGACCGCCAGAATAGCTAAAATAATTAGGAGTTTTTTCATAAAGAGACTGAGAGTTAAGGGTGCTTAAGATAACAGTAAGATATCTTTGGGCAATGGTTTGTTCAATACTGCCTACGCTCCTCGCAGGTTAGTCGCTGGCGATGGTCTTGACTGCGTTGATTTCGACTCCGTTTTCATCTGCGAAGATGCGTTGATCGTCATCAACACGGAGAAACTTAAGCGTCTTGCCCGTCTGCTTGTGGTGAATCAGTGGGTAGCCGTGGCGAGTGGTGGTCCAAGTCCCGAGACCGGCGTCACTGAAAGTGAGTTCGTCTGAGGCATCGTCGGTATCTTCCTGCGGACATTCGAGCCACCCATGTATGTCGTGGTAAATCCACGGGTATTCAGGAACGAAAATAAACCCAAACCACGGGGAGCAAATCCACTCGCCATGGTAGTTCTCGAATTCCCCGACAAGCTTGTAGAGCGCGTCGAGCGGCTTTGGATAATTGCAATCGATGTCGGCAGTGAAAGCTGGAGTATCTCCTGCGGCGGCCTCAATTGTTAGCGTCAGCTCGTAGTGCCCGGGCTGGGAAGGTGCGATGAGAATGAGTGGGCTCGTTGTTAAGCCGGGCGGGATGTCTTGAGGGAGTTCTTGAATGTCTGTGAGTGTGACCTTCCCGGTTAGCTTTTCACGCCAGTGTGCAGTCAGCCGGGGCCAATCGTCTGATGATGCGCCATCTCTCCTATGATACGGCACAGGGTTTTCGTTAGCAAACGACACTTCACATTCCCAATTGAGCTCTGGCTCAGGGTGTTTCTTCGCCTCGATTAGTGGCCTGACTCCGGTAATACGGGGTGGGGCGAGGGCTGCCTGTGGTGAGATTGCGCTCTCGAGCATCGCCTGATCGCTGGCGTGCTTTTCGAGCCAAATTCGGTTCGTCGCGTCGTGAGTCTTGGCGACTTCTTTTTCGGCTTTCGGGGGTATCGCTTCAGCCGCTGGATCGAGCCCCATCAATTCACGAATGTGCGCGATGTATTTTGGCGGATCCGCCTTAAAGGCTTCGTAAGAAATCTTGAGCGGTTCGATACCGGCTTCCTCAAAGAAACTCGCCCATTGGTTCTCCTCTTCGGCGACAATCTCTCGCTGCTCTTCGAGGCCGAGGAAACTGTAGCGCAGGGTGTGATCCCGCGGCTTGGGCTTTGGCCCATTCGGACGCACTTCCCAGACGCCCGTCTGGAGCGCCTTCACGAGGGAGACAGCCTGCGCCGCCTTGTTTCCCCGTGTTATCCAGATGAACTTCGCGTTCGGGAAATAGGCCTTCACGAGTTCCTCAAGGGAGGCTTCCTTGTAGCGCGGGTCAGTCCGTTTTTTCAGGATGCCCACGAGGTTGTCCCACATGATTTTAATCCCAAACCAGTTGCCCTCTTTTTCTTTTTCCCGGATCTCTGCAATGAGCGTCTCTAACGGCACGTTTTGGGGCAGGCCGTAACTTCGGCGAGACTCATTGATCTGAAAGGCCTGGAACCATTCCCGGACATAGGGCAGGTCCGGTTGCTGCGCCATCCACCGGCAGATATAGGTGCTGCCGCTTCGTTTTGTCGCACAGACAAAGAGGGTGTTGAGATCGTCGATCATGTCCTTCCGGTAATCATGGGGCAATTCGGCTTTATGTATCCAAAACTGGGACTAAGGGATGAAAGCCCGATAGGGCGAAGTCATCATAGGGTTGTGAACTCTGCTATGCCGCGAATGTGCTACAGCATCTTGGAGCCGCGCTTGCAGAGTTGGACGCAGAGGCCCCAGGGATCACGTATCATGACGAGGTGGCCGCCGGTGTTTGTTCTCGTTTCAAGTGCAAATGTAGCGCCTGCTTTTTCGAGGCGGGCTTTGTCGGCGATGGGATCCTCTGAAGTGAAGGCGAGATGAACGACGAGGGGATCCAAAGAAGCGTAGTCGGGGACGGCGTCAGGTGGGTTGCAGTAGATCTCAATCATACTGTCTCGGCTCTCATCGGTGAGGAAGTGAGCGAAGGGGGCTTCTTCCGACGAACGGACGATCGATAAGCCGATGTGCTCACAGTACCACTTGGCCATCGCGATGGGGTCGCTAACATTTAGGGCAACATGTTCGAGTTTCATAGATTGAGAGCATTTTTGTATCTTGATCCGAAGTAAACCTGAAAGAGGGGATATGGCCTGTGGGAAATGAAATCAGTGGCTGACAACGGCAAAAGGATGGATCTCTCTAAGGTATGGAAATCTTGGGCATCGATATCGGTGGCGGTTCGGTTAAAGCGGCGCTCGTTGACGTCGTCGAAGGCCGCGTCTGTGGAGACGTCGAGCGTTGGCCGACGCCGTCGGGCGGTTCGGCGGAGGCAATGATCCAAGGAATTACGGAGTTCGCAGCCGCTCCGACAATCCCCCTCAAAAGGCTCACTCTGTGGCGAAAATGCGCAGTCGTAGAAATGGGTGCTCAGTTCCCTCTCGAATGCGAACCGTGACTTCTTCTGCCTGAGTGCCGATGGCTGCTTCGGATATGAGGCCGTAGTCATTGCCTTCTTCCGCCGTCGTCCAGGTCAGAAGATTGTGCGATACTTCAAATTCATAACTGAGGTCAGAAGACAAGAGGGAGCGGGTGAAGCTGTAGTTAAAATTAAGACTCTTTATTTCGAAGAGCGGTAGAATGTCGGGGTCCACGACCTTTGGGTCTCCGGCGAAAAAGTATTCTTCGATATTTGAGACGCCGTCGTTGTCGGGGTCGTCGCCCTGCGCGTCGAGCGGCTCGCCTTGGAGCGTTTCTTCCACCCAAAGGTCATAGGTGAGATGTGGATACGGGATGTCGAGCACTTGCCAACCGAGGTCCTTCATCAGAGTGAGGGTGAGGTCGAGATCGTCTCGAAGGTTACGATTGATGAAGGGCTCCATCAGCAGATTGGGGGAGGCGCTTGTCGACCAGTGTGAGATGGAAGAGCCGTCGTCGAAGAAGCTCGGGGCGTAGAGTTGCAAACGCCCATTGTTCGTTCCTGGGGATTGGGCCTCTGTCGTGAGTGTGACCGATCCTTGGTTGAGCGCATCGAGCAGGACGATGCTATCGAGGCGGGAGATCGCCACAGCTGGAATATTTAAAACGCTATCGTCGAAGCCCTGGGGTAAGCCCATCGGAATGATCTCGGTGTCGACGTTGTTGTAGATGAGGACCGCGCTTGCGCCTGCCAGTTGAGCTTCGAAGACTTTGTCGGCGAAATTGCAGTCCTGCCGCATGATGAGGGCGATGTTGCCGTTGAGGGCGCTTCCATTGGCGATGGTCTCGCAGGCGTCGCGAGGATCGCCCACGCCATCATTGACGAGGACGAGGGTGCCTTCAAAACCGCTCGATAATGCAGCGGGTCCAAAGCTGGCCGCTATGAACGCCAGCGGGTAGCGTTCCCCAGTGGGAAGAGAAGCGTTGAGGGAGAAGACGCTTTGTAAATTGATATTCAAGATGCTCTCTTGGGCTGCGGCGGTCGCTGGCCCTAGCCAGGTGAGGAAGGGACCATTGGTGCCCGAGCTGAAGCGTTCGCCAGTGGTGAGATCCGGCCAACTGCCCTGTAGTTGTTGGTCAAACAAGAGGCGGGCAAAGACATCGGGCTGATTCTGCGAAAAGAAACCGTTCGAGCTCGTGAGGGTGAAGAATCCTAGACCGTGGGCGATCTCGTGGAGCAAGACATCGAGCATGTCGGTTTGATTGAAGGCTGCATTGCTATCGAAGCCGTAGTACCAGTCGTCGTTGTTCGCGTTGATTGTGATACCGATGTCGGGGCTTCCCGGCTGAAGATCAAAACCCGCGAGGCTGTTTGCTTGGGCAATCGTATACCAGGTGTCCGGTAGCGGGGCGTTGGCAAAGTCGGACTCGACATCGACGGCGGCCGCCCCTGCCAGAATTGATCCACTGAGTGATTCAAATTCGACGCGGAGGATGATCGGTACGTCACTCACAAGATACTGGCCCCAAATACGTCCCGCTTCCATTACGACGTTTTGGCGTTGTTGACCGATCGTTGTTCCAAGATTCCCTCCCACAGGGATTGCCGACGTAGTGTCATTGAGCCCGAACCCTGTGCCGTCGGCATTCTGGAGGACAAAAGTTGCCGCGGAGGTATTTTGAGCCGGCAGGATGGCCAGACCAACGGCAAGCAAATCGAGCAAGAGCGCTCTGGAATTAGCGGATCTGTGAAAGCGTGGTCGCACCTGATGTTACCGCGTAGCGAGGCATGTCGTGCACGTGATCATGGTTCGAGGTGCAGGCAGCGATCTTATTACCCGCGTCGTCTACGGCCGCTGTCGCCATGTGCATGTATCGCCCTTGGAGATGAAGCGATTTGCGTCCGTCCGGATGCACAACGACCTCGAGTCCTTCTGTGTCGAAGCGCATGCGCTCGGATAAGGGTCGAATTGGCGGAACGTCAGGAGCGGCTTCAATCGTGACCAAAACACTGTCAGTTTGAATTGAAACTGACGGCACGCTCTGCGGACGCGTGAATGGAGAGCCTGGATTGATCTCTTTAGCATCGGGAGCAGCGGTTCCAGTCGAGTCGTTTGATTGCGATCGAAAGAGTAGGGTGGTCGTCACCGCCAGAACGAAAAGACCTAGGACACACAGACGTTTGAATGAGCTACACACCGCTGTAATATAGCACACTAGAACAAGCTCTGCTTAGCAACATAAAAAGTCCTCGAACACTCTGAAACCGTATCCGGCGTGCTTCAGTCAAGACGGCGCGAGAAGGCTCGACTTTTTGAAACTACACTGTAGAAAGTTAGGGACGTTTTATTTTTGGCTTAACTAAAGCTAGCCATGAACAAACGCTCCATTGAAGTTTTTGCCCTCGTAGCGACACTGCTCGTTCCGGCTCTGCGCGCACAGACATGAGTGACGTTTGAGGGAGCGGAGGTTGAGGCTTATGTTACCAATAAGAGAGACCCTTTTTCCTCTGAAGGGTATTGGGCAGATCTTCGCTATGCAGTGGATATAGATAAAGAACTTCTGCCTCTTGGCGAGCAGGGCACAGCGGAGGTAGACGTAAGCTTCAATAGGATCTGGATTAAGCTAGCGGGGCCATATAGCTATCACATTACCAAAGTAACGGCGGTCTTTGATGCGATCCATGGAAGTGGTTTCTATCAGGTCACTTTTGGTTTTTCAGAGGTTAATTCAAGCATCGGAGACTCCACCACAGACGTCATTGATTCCGTTCTACACCCAGTCACGCGGCTGGCAGTGGACCAGCGAATCGTCCTTCCCTTGGGTCTATCAATTTAGCACCAAAGAGTGGGTCGAGCTTTCGTTGTTTTGAAGTAGCTGGAACCTAGAGCGACTGGAGATAGGTGACCAGCGCATCGCGATCGGAGGCGGACATCGTGCGGAAGGCTTCTTTAGCATCTTCAGCTTCGCCGCCATGCCAGAGGATCGCTTCTTCGAGGGTGCGTGCTCGGCCGTCGTGCAGATAGGCTTCGCCGCCGCTGACGCCCGCAGTCAGGCCGATGCTCCAGAGCGGAGCAGTGCGCCATTCAGCGCCGGAAGCATCACCTTCTGCCATGTTGTCTGCTAGCCCTGGCCCCATGTCGTGGAGGAGGAGATCAGTGAAGGCATGGATGGTCTGGTTGCGGAGTTCTGCCATCGGGTGGTTGGGCCCTGTTGTCATCGAGGGGACTTTCATAGGAACTTCAGGGTAGAAGAGTGGAGAGGGATTTAGGTAGCTGCCAAAAACCGCTTTTTGCAATTCAATGCATAATAATATTCCGTTTTTATGCAGGTGGGCTGAGGCACATTTCAGAGGACTAACTGAGGAAGGGAGAGGATAGGGAGCGGGTCGGCTCCGACTCTAGGGTCGGAGCCGACCACAATGTCCATGAGGAAACCTTCAAAAGTAGAGCCTCTCAGTAGACAAGCACTTCATTGCGTTAGGTGGTATTGAGTTATAAAATAAATGCAATTAATATGCGAATATAGGGTAAACGCCCCTTGATAGGAATGAATGGATTCATGACTGTCCGTTTACGGGAGGGGTTTGGCCAACGCGCTACCCACCAAGACTTTAGATTCATGACACGTTTACGACTGCGTCTCTAGCGCTAGTAAACGGCTTCAAAAGCTCGGCATTTGCCGAGCTTGATTAGCTGCCTCCACGCATGGGGGCAGCTTTTGTGTGTGTTTCCAACCGTCTCTTTTCAGACAGATTAGCGACCTCATTGAGGCTTTCAACCTTGCTATGAAGGTGCTGATAGGTTGCTGGCTTAGTCACGACTCATGAAGAAGACTTTCCCGCTCACGCATCCGAAAACCAAACCCGAACGCCTCGTCGAGGCGATCCGCTCCGAGGTAAACAAGTATCTCAAGCGCGAGCGCCGGAAGGACGTCCCCGAGGGCTTTGACTTTTGGGACTTCGACTGCCGAATCGGAGAGAACGCTGAAACTGCCAAAGTGATGCATGTCTCCGAGCTGTCGAAGGCGATCGGCGAATCGCTCACCGAGGAAGCTGAGACCTGCTACGTCGAGATTTTGGCGCGAGCTTCGAAACGCATGAAAAAGGACAATGTCTCTTAGACGCCGATTTTCAGCACCACTTTTCCAGCCAGTCGTCTAGAGCCGCAGTGGCCGGTTATCTGTCCAGAGTCAGAACTGTCTGAAATCGCGCATTGGAGGGATGGGCTCGCCCGTCCGCCTGAGGTCGAGGGAGCGCCTGAGATCCGACAGGAGCCGGACCCTCCATATCAGTAGACTGGATCGTGCAGGGCTGCCTAACCGGTTGAATTCAATTCAGACTCAGACGTCCTGAATCACGTCATCGGCTGCGTAGCGTACCTTGGCTAGGCTCGCGTATTTGTCGCTCTCTGCACGGTAGCCTAAAGGGCACGCGACGACGGAATGATAGCCATCGGCATCGAGACCCAAGAGCTTGTCGTAGTCGTCATTTGCGATGCCTTCCATCGGGCACGCATCGACCCCGAGCAGGGCGGCCGACATCATGAGTTGCCCTAAGGCGATGTAGATTTGCTTCGTTGCCCAGTCGTCGACCCAACCTTGCTCGACCGCTTGATCAACAAAGCCACCTGCAAACTGTTCGTAGCCGTTGAGTGACTCCACCGTCACCTCGCGCACCTCCGCCATCCGCTCGATAAAGGTTCCCACATCTGCACGAGTGTAACCCTTCTTCACCGCTAAGATGACCATATGTGAACAGTCCTTCGGCTGAGCCTGCCCCCATGAAAGCGCTGGCATCTGATCCTTCAGTGTTTGGTCAGAGATGAAAATAAATTTCCAAGGCTGAAGTCCGAAAGAAGACGGCGTCAGAACGAGGGCCTCCTTCAACGCAGCAATCGTTTCCTCGGGAATCGTCTTCCCTGCTTCAAATTCTTTAACCGCGTAGCGCCACTTCAGGGCATCGAGAACGACTTCGGATGGAACAGTTTTCATACGTAATTAATCCTCGATACGACAGGGAGCGTAGGCGACAGTAATCTTGTCTTAAGGCTAGGGTGCCCGCCGTACTTGTTTAAATATACGAAACTGGGCTCTGAACTTTTCAGAACACGAATCAGTTCTTCTGCTAAGACAGAATCTTTATCAAAGTGTGGTATATCAGGTATGCTTTTTGAATAGAATGTATGGTCAATCGACTTGAAGTCTTCATCTCGCATAAAATTGGCATAAACTCCAGGTTCACATTGTGCGTCTAAGAAGTAGGTTTGGTAGCCGGCTGCTTGTGCATACTGAAAGATCGTCGCGTTTTTTAAGGACTGTTGATTGATATCGGGACATTGATCGGATCTCAAACCAGAGATTAAAGCTATGTTGCTTCCAGATGAGATATTTGTAATTGAATTTGTAATACCAAAATTTAGGAAACTTGAACTTACGCTCCGCAGGAATGGAGTGGTGTCTTTTGGGTAATCATTGATGCTGATCATGTCGCCCCGAATGCTTTCATCTACTATATAAATGATATGTTTGGGTTGATTTGCTTTGTCTGCGTGCAACTTAACTTCTTCACGTGGGCCTGAGTAACTAGAATTTAAAGAGTTATAGGCGAACAGCATCGGTATCCGTACTGGCGAGGGGAAATCGTCGATGAATGCGACAGTACTCCAAAGGGTAGCGTAGACAGGCAGTAAGGCGAAAGGGACGGTCAATAGGCAGATTTGGTGAAGTCGTGCACCAAGCTTGGAAGCCAATTTACAAAACGCAATAACCAGGAGCAAGCTTAGGAGACAAGAACTGATCGCGGACTTCAGGTGTGTTGAGACAAATGTAGTTGTATACGATGACAGAGAAGTTGCGGCCATCACATCGGCGAGCGCTACGTTTTGCCCTGAGACGAATAAGTTGAACGTATTAACAGATATGAATATGCCAATTACGATAGACCCTGTGATTCGCACTGCTCGAGATGAGCAAAGAACGATGGATAGTATTCCTAAGGTTGAAGCTGCGTAGGCAACCATGAAGCCTGCTGCCTTTAGATGCTTCCCTTTGTGTATCTTATCTAGAGCAACCTCGATTGAAAAGAAATTTTCATACTCGAGGATATTAAAACCCAAGAATAGGATGATGAACATCAAGGCATATTTAGTCAGCGGTTTCATTAGCTGTTTGATGAACGCTGATCGTCGAAGGCAAGAATGTGATAAATGGGGTTACTTGCGAAGTAGAGATGTTGATGCAAAAGCATTTTTAATCACTGAGTTAGCTGGAACCTATCATAACTCCTGTTAATCGGCATAGAAACATGGAATCTTGATGAATTTTCTATAGAGATCGAGCAACTCGAACGACTGAAGCGGCTTTGCTAGTGCATGGATAGCCAGTTGCAGTCTAAAGCATCGCGAGAATAGTTCTATAGAGCCTCTATGCTATCGACTACGAATCTACCGGTGTGGTTGCGCTTGCTATGACTTTGCCATGGCGGGTTTTTTACCCGTTCTCATCGCAAGAATGGCTCCGCTGATCAGGAGTGCACAGGCTGGGTAAAAGAGTGAAGCAGGGACTTCGCTGAAGAAGAGGTAAGCCATGATGCCGGCGAAGATGAATTGGCCCATGTTGACGATGCTGACAAGCTGACCGCGTAGATGTGTCATCGCCCAATTGAGAATGGAGTGTCCCAATACCGTAGGGATCAATCCGAGCCCCAGCAGGAGGAGCCCTTCACGGATCGACCAAGGCTCGTGCAGTGGATGGGTAAAGAATAGGGAGCAAATGAAGCAAAATACGCTCGATGTGGCGTAGATCGGCGTAACATAGATCCAGATGCTTTTGTAGGTCCGCTTACGTCGCCCGAGTGCCAAGTAGAGGGTAAAGAAGAGCATCGAGATTAAGCAGATCACATCGCCCATGAAGTAGGTCTTACTGATGTGAAAGTCTGCGCCAAAGAGGATCGCGGTGCCTGCCATAGCGAGGAGGGTGCCGAAGATCTCGAAGCGATTCACACGCTCCTTTACGAGGAGGTAGAGCATGAAGGGCATTGCCACGGGAGCGAGGTTGACGATCAGGGCAGCGTTCGCGGCACTCGTCATACGGGCGGCTGCGAGCCACGTCATGAAATGGAGCCCCAGAAGAATTCCAGGCCAAAAAGAAGCGCGAAAGCACTCAAGAAGAGGGATCGGCTCCCGCTTGAGATCGCGCAGAAAGAGGGGGAGCAAGAAGGCCGTCGCCACGACTAGCCGGAGCGAGGCTAATAGCACTGGGTGGATCGCGCTCGCCTTGATGAAGATAATTGCAGTGGCGCAAAAGAATACACCGGTGATCAAGATGAAGATCCTGAGAGGAAAGGAGGTCATGGATGGCGCCTAAGTTTTGTAGAGGGTTTCATTGCACTCATGCATGAAGGTATCTGATATTTACCTTATCTTCGTGATGCTCGATCACGCTCCTTGCAAAGATGTCTGATTCCAATCCTCAAATTATCTTCCCGAATCTTTGGGCCATGCCAAAGCGCTGGTTGTGGTGCATCGGGAGCCTTGTCGCGATCTGCTTGGTTCTCACTTTTCTGCCCACGGGGACACTGGACGCCTCAGCTGAGCAAGGGCAGGGGCACTGGAGCTCGATGCAGCCGCCTTTAGTGGCAGTGGTCGTGGCGATCAGTTTTAGATCATTGGTCGCAGCTTTGAGCTGTGCTTTCTTGACTGGGTCGGTGCTTTATTACGGATGGAACCCACTCGTTTTCATTCCCAATGCGCTCACCAACTTCCTTCTCGCAAACATCTTGGGGCAGTTCTCGCTCTATATCTTCGGATTCCTCTTCGCCCTCGTTGGAATGGTGCACGTGCTCTACAAGAGCGGTGGGATTCAAGGCCTTGTTTTAGTATTTTCTAAAATAGCGAAGACCGCTCGTTCAGCCCAAATAGCCACGATGGGGGCAGGATTGATGATTTTCTTCGACGATTACTCCAACACCATCGTTGTCGGGCAAACGATGCGTAGCTTGACCGATCGCTTCCGTATCTCGCGCGAGAAACTCGCATATTTGGTCGATTCTACGACCGCGCCGATTGCGGGCTTAGCCGTTATTTCGAGCTGGATCGCATACGAAGTATGGCTCCTAGGTTCAATGGCCCAATCGCTTGGGCTCGAAACGGGGGGCTATGCGATCTTTGTGCAGATGGTCCCGGTGCGGTTTTACTGCTGGGGGACGATCATGTTTCTTGCGATTAACATTCTCACCCAGCGGGACTTCGGCCCCATGCTGAAGGCTGAGAAACGGGCGCGGAAAGAGGGCACTTTGATTGCGCTGGATGCGCGGCCGCTTCTGCGCGAAAACCCGAAAAGACTAGAGCCACCAGCAGGCACGCCTTTTCGCTGGTTTAACGCAGCCATTCCTCTCGTGACGGTGGTCTCGGGGGTGATGTTCGGGATCCTCTATGTTGGGTCTCGTCGCCTAATCCGTGACGGGGTGACTCCGGACTATTTCTCACTCTCTGGGGTGCGGGATATTTTTGGCATCACGGTCTATGATCCAAGTCTTCCAGCGGGAGGGCCAGGAGTGCCATTGATTCTATTCTGGGCTGCGATCGTTGGTGGTGTTATCGCAATCACATTGCCTCTAGCACAACGCATCCTGAAACCGGTGGAAGCGGCTTCTTCCTATATGGGCTCGCTGCCAACCTTGGGCGTGACGCTCTTTATTCTCCCGATGGCCTGGGCGATGAAGACGATCTGTGAATCGCTCGGCACGAGCTACTACTTACTTTCCCTTGTCGGGGATGGTATGCCGGTCGTAGCAGTGCCGCTGCTCACCTTCTTGCTCGCGGCGGGGATGGCCTTTGCGATGGGCACGAGCTGGGGAACGATGGGGGTGATGATTCCGATCATGCTACCCTTCGTCTGGACGCTAGGGGCAGGCGACCCGAGCCAGATGGCTTTGTTTATTTTAACAGCAGCGGCGGTTTTGGATGGAGCCATCTTCGGTGACCATTGTAGTCCGATTTCGGATACAACGGTATTGTCCTCCGTCGCCACCGGATGTGATCACTTGCACCATGTGGCCACCCAATTACCCTATGCGCTGTCGACAATGGTGCTAGCGAGTATCATTGGATACTCCGGTGTCGCGTTTTTTGGATACTCCCCGTGGGTGTTCTTTGCCCTCTTCC
>TARA_B110000037_G_scaffold141642_1_pt1 | contig 20446 bp, 22 predicted proteins | sample TARA_B110000037 | Tara Oceans TARA_B110000037 (sample SAMEA4397196) | marine metagenome | biome: Polar Biome; feature: [MIX] marine epipelagic wind mixed layer (ENVO:01000061); material: water (ENVO:00002006), including particulate matter (ENVO:01000060) such as... | depth 10-100 m
GGCGGCGGGTAGATCAAGGCCGGTGAGGATGACTCTGGTGTTGCGTGAGTGAGTTTTGAGCCAGAGTTTCTCAGAACTCAAGTTCTAACAGGGATTCCTACTCAAAAAAATAATGCCGTGTCATTTTTACGCTAGAAGCGTTTCGGTTATTGACAGGTGTAATATAATTTGGTGGCGTGCCGGTCGCCGGAAACTGGCGTTTCCTTTCATACGGGTGCCGGTAAAAACAATCGGCTCTGACATAACAAGCGAATCTCCACAAAATATACTACCCCCAACTGCAATGGACATCACTTCTCCCATTTGGTACTTCGCCTATATTACCGTGCTTATCGGCCTTGCAGGCTACGGATCGCACCGTTTGGCCATCATTTTCCTCTACCTCAAGCACTCGCGTAACAAGCCCGTGCCGTTGAAAGAGTTCGACGAACTTCCACTCGTCACTATCCAGCTCCCTGTTTTCAACGAACTCCACGTTGTGGATCGGCTTCTGGATTCCGTGGCAAAGATCGACTATCCGCAGGACAAAATACAAATCCAGCTGCTAGATGACTCCACTGACGAAACGGTGGACATCTGCCGTGCAGGAATCGAGCGCCTCGTTTCAAAGGGCTTTGATGCGGAGCACATCCACCGGACTGACCGCACCGGTTACAAGGCTGGTGCTTTGGAAAACGGAACACGTTTTGCAAAAGGCGAGTATCTCTTCATCCTCGACGCGGATTTCGTTCCGAATGCGGACGTTCTTCAGAAGACCATCCAGTATTTCTCCGATGACAGGATCGGCATGATCCAGACTCGCTGGGGTCACTTGAACCGCACGTTCAACGTCCTTACCCGCATCCAGGCGATGTTCCTCGACGGTCACCTTGAACTTGAGCAAACCGCCCGTAACCGTTCCGGGCGCTTCTTTACCTTCAACGGCACCGCCGGTATCTGGAGGAAATCCTGCATCGCTGACGCCGGCGGCTGGGAGCACGATACCCTCACCGAGGACATGGATCTCAGTTACCGAGCCCAGTTGAAGGGCTGGCGCTTTATTTTCCTCAACGACGTGGAAACTCCCGCGGAACTTCCTGTCGATATGGACGGCTTTAAGAGCCAGCAGCACCGTTGGACCAAGGGCTCCATTCAGGTTTGTAAAAAAGTCCTCCCGGCAATCTGGAAGAGCGATGTGCCACTTTTCGTGAAAATGGAGGCGACCGCACACCTTACCTCAAACTTCGCTTATCTTCTTCTTATCTGCCTCTGCTTCCTGATCTACCCGAACCAGCAGATCCAGCCGGATTTCGGAAAGCTTAGCTACTACATCGTCAACGTACCGATCTTCTTCTTTGCGTCGGTGTCGGTTGTTCTTTTCTACCTCACTTCCCAGAAGGCGCTACGCCCGGATACATGGTGGAAGGAAGTTCCATATCTACCTCTTCTGCTGGCTCTCGGTATCGGAATGTCTATCACCAACGCCAAGGCCGTGATCGAAGCTCTCTGCAACCATCAGAGCGCCTTCATCCGCACGCCGAAATACGGCATCGAGCAAAAAAATTCTGATTGGAAAAAGAGCAGCTACAAGGCGATGAAGACCCTTACGCCGTTTGTGGAACTTCTCTTTGGTTTCTTCTTCCTTTTCGTCGTAGTTGAGGCCGCGATGAAGGGGAACTGGTCTTCCGCAATTCTTTTGCTTCCATTTCCGGTAGGTTTCTTCTATACATCTCTTAGTTCGTTGGCACGTATGATGCCATCGTTCTCACGTCCCAAATCAAATCAAACGCCAGCCGCGAACCTATCAGACTCTAAGTAAGACATGAAAAAAGGGATCACCCACCTTCTTCTCCCCATCATCTGCCTCCTTCTCCCGCAATTCCTAAATAGTTGCGGGCCATCGGTTGACAAACGCAACAAAATGATTGTGAGCGTCAGGGATCAAAGGATGCTTCTCTTCCGGGACGGGAAGCCTGTAAAGTCTTACAAAATCTCCACCTCGAAATTCGGAGTGGGGGATATTCCGAATTCAAACCGCACTCCTCTTGGGCGGATGAAGGTGGCGAAAAAAATCGGTAGTGGGCAGCCCGCCGGAGCCGTTTTCAAGAGCCGCCGGCCGACAGGTGAGGTGATCAAGCCAAATGCCCTAGGTCGCGATCCCATCGTGAGCCGTATTCTCTGGCTGACAGGCACCCAAAAGAAAAACCGGAACGCTTTCAAACGCTACATTTACATCCATGGGACGCCGGAAATGTGTCGCCTGGGCACTCCCGCCTCATACGGTTGCATCCGCATGGGCACCAAGGACGTCGTGGATCTCTATAAACGTGTGGGAACCGGGGCTGATGTCTATGTGGTTCGGAGCTCCCTGAGAAAGCAGGACAAGCCGAGATTCGAGACCGCAGCGAGGTGATTATTGCCTATCAGAAAAGGAGCGTTTTTTCTCAAACATCAGCTTGACATACCCCAGCGCCTTCCACTAGCTTCCCGCCCCTGCTCTGGCAGATTTAACTTTTTGTAACAAACTTTTCCTAAACTTATGGCCAACCACAAATCCGCAATCAAGCGTATCCGCCAGACAGCGACCCGTACCGAGCGCAACCGCGCCGAGAAGAGTCGCATGAAGTCTACCCGTAAAGTAGCTCTCGCTGCAATCGAAGCCGGTAATAAGGAAGATGCAGAGAAAGCTGCTTCCGCATTCGCCTCCGTCGTAGACAAGGCCGCTAAGCGCAACCTCATCCATCCGAACAAGGCTGCGAACCTGAAGAGTAAGACCGCTAAGGCGATTGCCGCCATCGCCTGATCCGGATTCCCGGTTTACGGGATTCCGTCTTTAATAAAAGCGGACCGGTCTTCCGGTGCCGCTTCTTTTTATGTGACCATGGAGAATCCTTCCCAACACCGCGCTGAAACTGCCGCGAAAATTGCCGCATTACCCCAGAACTACAAAGTCTGCGAGGGATGCGATTCCATCGTGGGGAAAGCCACATCGATTTGCCCGAACTGCCACAGTTTTCGTTTCGACAGTGCTCCTGAGGTCGTGGTCAACCAGGCTGTTTTGCTGGGCAACCGCGAGCAACGCTCGGTTACTGCAGAAGACCTCGCATAAATTTTCCGAATTATGGCCATAGCGTTCAAAGAGTGGCAGGTAATTTGCGATGCCCTTGCCGATGGGCGTCAGTCCATCCTACTCCGCAAAGGGGGAATCCATGAGGGTCGTGAAGGCTTCTCTTTCGCCCACGATTCCTTCTACCTCTTTCCCACGAAATTCCACGCCCAACTTGACTACGTGAGGGAAGGGGAATTCACTCCGGAACGTGAGTGGCAGGTCGGAGATAAGTTCTGCATCACCCACCACGCCAAAGCTATTTTTGCCGTTACGCTTAATGATTGGGCCAAGCTTCTAGCCCTTTTTCCGTATCATGTTTATACCGAGCAAACCTTGAAAGAGCGCTTTGATTGGGAAGGGAAGGGGATGGCCTCGGGTAGCATCCATCTCGCATTCGTGAAAACTTTCCGGCTGAAGAAACCGATCGAACTTACGTATGAAAAGCGGTTCGGTGGCTGCCGTTCATGGTTGGATATCACGGAAATCAACGAGCCAGACTCAGAAAATACGACTTCAGTTTTGGAAATGGCTAAATTTGAGGATTTACGGGAGAAAATCTGCGGTATTGTCGGCTCAGGGACAAGTCTCTGACTGTCATATACCCCGTGCCCGCTGAGAGTGCCTGAAAATGGCAGTTTTTTGGAGTTGCGACTTATTCCGATTTTTTTTAGAAAAGGTTCTCGTTTTTTAGACGGTTCTATTGGCTCTTACCGCTAGGGCATCGAACAGGATAAAATTTCAAACCCAGCAATCCTGTATTTAACCGCATGAAATCACACAAACTCCTTGGCCTTCTGGCTCTCTCCCTCCTTCCTTTCTTCGGTAGCTGCGGCAGCAGCGTGAACGTTCTCTCCAAGAGCGACATTAGGTCCGGGAAAAAGCAGAATTACTCGGCTGTCTCACCGTCATCAGCCCTTCTACGTGCAGCCGCAAGCAAGCCGAAGGACAAACACTCGATGCCCATATACTCTTTTGGTGAGCGTCATCGAATCGTACGCACAACCGCTTATACCTGTTCCGAAGACGATCACCTTTGCTACGGCAGCAAAAATGCAACAGGTACCAATCTCCGCTACTCGAAAAAGGTTCGTAGTGCGGCAGCAGACTGGTCGTTTTACCCGGTTGGCACGGTTTTTCGCATCAAGGGGATGAAGCAATTGTTCGTTGTCGATGATTACGGCTCAGCACTCACCGGGACAGGCACTGTGGATTTGTATAAGCCGACAAAAAGCCACATGAATCTGTGGGGCAGGCGCAATGTTGAACTCAGTGTAGTCCAATGGGGTTCTTTTAAACGCAGTGCTGAAATCCTTAGCGGCCGTACAAAATTTGCACATTGCCGTCAGATGCTTGCGAACATTACCCGCCAGCGTCCCGATCTGGTTTCCGTGGTGTCCCGCTAACTCTCTATTGAAGTGGAGCCATCAGGCGCGCCGCTCGGCATGCGGCTCTGAAGAGGAACGGTTTTTCCGTGAATTCCCCTACCTTCGCCTCGACGCAATCTGAGAAATCAGCTTCCAGCATCTCAACGATTTGGGCGATGAACGCCTTGTCGGAAACGAATGCAGTGATTTCGAAGTTTAGGCGGAAGGATCTATTATCGAGGTTTGCCGTTCCTACTGTGGCCATCCGGCTATCGATTAGCATGACTTTCTGGTGGAGGAAGCCGCGCTGGTAGCGGAAAAGTTTCACGCCGAAGGGAATGGACTGCTCAAAATAGGAATAGGCGGAAAGCCAGACCAAGATGTGGTCGGCGCGGTTTGGAAGCATGATGCGCACATCCACACCCCGCAGTGCGGCAAGCTGGAGCGCTGTCATCACTCCGTCGTCCGGGACGAAATATGGACTCGCGATCCACAGCCTTTCCTTTGCTGAATTCGCAGATTCGGCAACCAGCAGCTTCCATGATTCCGCCGGATCGGCCGGTCCGGTAGGGATCACACCGACGATCTGATCCTGAGTTTCTGCGGATGCCGTCCATGATAGTTCGGGAACCGTATTATTTGCCCAGAACCAGTCTTCCAGGAATATCATCTGCACGGCCTGGACTGAGGGACCCTTCATCCGTAGATGCGTGTCCCTCCAGTCACCGAATTTTTTGTTCCTACCGAGGTATTCGTCGCCGACATTCAGCCCACCCAGGAATGCCTCTTTTCCATCGACTACCACGATCTTTCTGTGGTTGCGGAAATTTAGTTGAAGCCTCGACCACCAGTGGCGGTTTGAACCGAAAGCCACGCATTCCACTCCCGCGTCCCGCAGCTCTCCCAAGTAGGTGGATGAAAGTTTGTGAGAGCCGATCTCATCGAAGAGGAAATACACCTTCACTCCTGCTTTGGCCCGTTCGATCAGTGCTCTCTGAAAGGTGCCTCCGATCTTATCGTTTTTCACGATAAAGAAGTTCACGCAGATGTAGCTTTTAGCATCCGCGATGGCTGCAAGGAGCCTTTCAAACGTGATCTTCCCATCGATTAGCAGTTCGAGTTTGTTGCCCTTCGTGAACGGGAGGCCGCCCAGCTCTTCGGCGCAGCGCTCAAACACATCTTCCTCGGGAAGATCTACCGAGTATTCGCGGAGTCGCTCGTGCATGTTCTCTGCGAGTTTCCTGAGCTCCGCATCATTTCCACGCCTTGCACGGATATATCCGAAAAATTTATTTCTCCCCAGTAGCCAGTAGAGTGGGATCGCGAAAAAGGGAATCGCCAGCAGGGAAACCACCCAAGCGATCGTGCCTTGGGAAGTTCGCGTGTGCATCAGCGCATGCAGGATGTGAAGGATACCGATGATGTAAAACGCGGCCACAAACAGGAATCCAACCCAGGTAGTTGCTTCTATTTCCAATCCGAACATGATACGAGGATAGGGCGGGATCTATCGCATACAAGAAGCTTGGCACATCACGTGCATTTTACGGTTTCTACCAGCCCACGGAAGACTGTAGGCTTTTCCACATGAATCAATCGGAAGTTACACCAAAGAACATCGTTCTGATCGGCTTCATGGGTAGCGGGAAATCAACCGTGGGGCGTGAGCTCCATAAACGGCTTGGTTATCCCCTTACGGACATGGACCAGCTCATCGAGGAAACGATGGGTAAGAAGATTACCGAGATTTTTAAAGAGGAGGGGGAGTCCGCGTTCCGCGACTTCGAGACACTCCAGCTTTTGGAAATCTCGAAGCAGACCGATACCCGTCACATCATATCTACTGGGGGAGGAATCGTTGTCCGTCCTGGAAATCGCCCGCTGCTCAGACAGCTCGGATACGTGGTGTGGTTGGACGCCCCCCAGAATGAAATTTACCGGAGAACCTCACGGAATGAAGACCGACCATTGCTCAACCAACCGAATGCCCGCGAGCGGATCGCCACGATGATGGCGGAACGAGAACCGTGGTATCGTGAAACCGCCCATTTAAAAATCGACACCTTGGGTCTCGATTTTAATGAAATTTCCTCCGGTATCCTTGAGAGCGCGAGGTATTTCTTTACCCAGCCTGTATGATCGATCAGATCAAATCTTGGGCCGCTGAGCTCGGCTTCGACGATTGCCGCATCGCCACCGCGAAACGAGCGACCCATGCGGATGACTTCGATGAATGGCTCGAAGACGGGAGGAACGGTGATATGGCGTGGCTGGAAAGGAATCCCACTCGCCGTGCAGATCCCCGCGAAGTCCTTCCCGGGTGTAAATCCGTCATCTGTCTCGCCATCAACTACTACACAGGTAGTAGCCCATTCCCTGAAGGCCACCCACAGGACTATAGGATTGCGAAATACTCGTGGAACAACGACTACCACGACATGGTTGAAAAGCGCCTCGCAGAATTTGACGTAAAACTCAAGGAGTTCGGTGGCACCCAGCGCTACTACGTCGATACCGGGCCGGTTCTGGAAAGGGATTTCGCCACCGACTCCGGCCTCGGCTGGAATGGCAAATCCACTGTCCAGATCCACCGTCACCTCGGGACCTGGACTTTTCTGGCAGAACTCCTGACCACGCTCGACCTATCCCCCGATCCCCCTTTCGGCGACCACTGCGGGAAATGCACCCGCTGCATCGATGCCTGCCCCACCCAAGCCATCACCGCTCCCCACAAGCTTGATGCCCGCCGCTGTATTTCCTACCTCACCATCGAGAATAAAGGGGCAATCCCCTTGGAATTCCGCCGAGCTATCGGCGACCGCATCTACGGCTGCGACGAATGCCTTGATGTTTGCCCGTGGAACCGCTTTGCGAAAAAATCCCGTGAAATCTCTTTCCAAGCACGCCCCGCCATCTTTTCCCACAAACTCCGCGATTTTCTTGAAATGGACGACGAAGTCTTCCGCACAACTTTCGCGAAATCTGCTATCAAGCGCATCAAACGCGTCCGCTTCCTCCGGAATGTCTGTGTGGCGCTGGGGAATACAGGCTCGGAGAAGGATCTTCCCGCATTGGAGAGAGCCAAAAACGACACGGATCCGCTGATTTCTGAGCACGCGGAGTGGGCGATTTCCGAGATCACGGCGCGTGGATAGCCCGTTTGAGCAAAAATTCACCGGTTTCTCCGTATTTTGCCCTTTTCGCACTGCCCCAAGTTCGCTGTATTCGCCGTGCGGAAATGGCTTTCCGCCCGCCCGAACGATTTTCCTCATGCTCGCCCTCCTAGTTGCCCTGCCTATACTGGCCTTTTTTGCCATCCTTCTTGGTGCTCCGGCACGCCAAACCGCTATCGGCGCCTGCGCCCTGAACTTCATCTTCGGGGTAGGCTCCATGTTCTGCTGGAACGCGGATATATGGGATTTTTCCGTCAGGGTTCTTGAAAAACCGGCTCTCCACCTCGCCTTCGGATACTACGATGGAATGAGCCTGGTGATGGTCGTGCTTTCCGTGATCGTAGCGCTCGCCGCTGTTCTTTCCGGGAAAGCCCCCGAAGGAAGCGAGAAGCTCTACTACGGTTCCTCGCTGCTCATCGCCGCGGGTGCGATTGGAGCCTTCGCCTCCACCGACCTTTTCTTCTTCTACGCCTTTCACGAAATGGCGCTGATCCCGACTTTCCTGATGATCGGCATCCTTGGCCGCGGCGACCGCCGTGGGATCGCTTGGAAAATCACAATTTATCTCGGCCTCGGCTCGCTGGTTCTTCTCGTAGGCCTGGTCTGGCTGGCCTCGCTGGCCGGGACATTCAGCATTCCGGAAATGCTCGCCAACAAACCGGAGATCGATCTTGCCGCACAAAAGGGAATCGCCGCACTACTCATTATCGGCTTCGGAACCCTCGTTTCCCTTTTCCCATTCCACTCTTGGGCAGCTCCCGCATACGCAAGTGCACCAGCTCCGACCTCGATGCTCCACGCTGGCGTCCTAAAGAAATTCGGCCTATACGGAATGCTCCGTATCGCAGTGCCTCTCGTTCCCGAAGGTCTCCAAGTGTGGCTCACCCCGCTTCTTGTCCTACTGCTCGGAAATATCCTCTGGGTCGGACTCGTCACGATTTCCCAAAAACGCCTCGATACCCTGCTTGGCAACTCCTCGGTGATGCACATGGGCTACATCTTCCTCGCCATCGCTGCACTCATCGCTGTTCCAGGAAACACCCTCGCAGTGCCTGCAGCTGTCGTCCTGATGTTTGCCCACGGCATTTCGATCGCGCTCCTCTTCGGCCTAGCTGACCGCATCGAGCGCAGCACCGGTTCGCTTGATCTTTCCGATATGGGTGGCCTCGCAAAATCCGCTCCCGGCATGGCCTTCCTCTTCGGAATTGCTGCCATGGCCTCCATCGGCCTTCCCGGCCTCGCGAACTTCTCTGGTGAGGTCCTAGTCTTCCTCTCTGCTTTCGAAAGCTATGTTCCCGCCGAGGGCCTCGGCCCCGTCCAGATCGCCTGCATCCTCTCCATCTGGGGCGTGGTCATCTCAGCCGTCTATATGCTCCGCGCCTACCGCAACATCTTTCAAGGCCCTGTGGTGAAATCTACGGAAAAAGCCGCCGACCTCACCTTCATCGATCACATCCCCGCAGTCATCCTAATCGTTGCCCTCCTAGCCGTAGGCTGCTACCCGAACATCCTCCTCAATTTCCTCAAGTAAGGTCTTTTTTGGAGTTTAAAATTTAAAGTTTCCCACCATGCCCGCCTATTATCTGGAAGCACTCACCGTCACCCTCGGCTTCGTCATCTTGCTCGCCGAGGCCTTCGTTCCCTCGAAAAATAAATCATGGGCCGGTATCGCCGGAGCCATAGGATTGGTGTTGATCCTGATTCTCGCCTTCTTTGCAATTGGACCGAATGAAAAACCGGAAGCCGCATGGGCTGCATGGCCGCTCTGGAATTTCTATCAGTACGATTCCCTTGCACGTTTCTACAAGGTCTTCGCACTCCTCACCACCGCCCTTGTCCTTCTCATGGCCGTGGATTATCGGAAGGTCCTCTCTCGTTTCACAGAAAATCCAGAATCCGAGGAAGGTACGGGGGAGTTCTACTCTCTCCCCATCTTCGCCTGTGCGGGCATGATGTGGATGGCTTCCGCAAAAGACCTTGCTGGAGCTTTCGTCGCTCTAGAGCTTGTAACCATCACCTTCTACATCCTGGTCGCCTTCATGCGCCGCAATGTCGGCTCCCTTGAGGCCGGTGTGAAATACCTCATCCTCGGTGCGCTCAGCACCGGCTTCCTCGTCTATGGCATCGCCTGGATCTACGGAAGCACAGTCACAATGAGACTCGATCTCATGCCTGCCGCCATCAGCGGCATGGAAAATACCATCCCGCTCCTCTTTGGTATCGCCCTGGTCCTCGTTGCCCTCGGTTTCAAGGTTGGCGCTGTGCCGATGCAGATGTGGATTCCCGATGTTTACCAAGGTGCGCCAACACCAACCACAGCCTTCCTCTCCGTCGGCTCCAAGGCGGCTGGTTTCATTCTCCTGATCCGTTTTCTTACCCCGTTCCTCGAGGATGGTTCGCCTGTTCGCACTCAGGTGCTGACGATTCTCCTCATACTCGCAGCAGCGACCCTCCTTTTCGGAAACCTCGCAGCCATCGCGCAGAGCAACTTCAAGCGCCTCCTCGCCTACTCCTCAATCGCCCACGCCGGATTCCTCATTCTCGCACTAGCGGCATGGAGCCCTGGTTCCGAATCTGCAATTAGCAGCGTCGAAGCAGTCTCCTTCTACCTCGCCACTTACCTGCTAATGACCCTCGGCATCTTCTTCATACTTGCTCAGGTTCGTATCCATCGTGACGGCGAGGCAATCAGCGATTTCAATGGGCTGGGCAAAAGTAATCCAGCTCTAGCCCTCGCTCTCACAGTCTTGCTCGCAGCCCTTGCCGGAGTCCCTCTCACTGCCGGTTTTATCGGGAAATTCTTCGTCTTTCAGCTCGCCGTAAGCGCTCAGCTCTGGGTCGGCTTGGTGATCGCTATCATCGCCGCCGCCGCGGGTTTTTACTACTACTTCAAAACCGTCCGCGCCATGTGGTGGATCGAGGCGCACGACGAATCAGTGATCAAGCTTCCCACGATTTCTAAAATCGCCATCGGCGCCCTCACTTTCCTGACTCTCCTCTTTGGCGTCTATCCAGATCCGATTCTCGCACTTTTGAGATAAGCGAGGCGGGCGTTTTTGGAGGGGTCCTGCTTGATTTGACTTGTGTTCATTTGAGTAGTTCGTAAGGTTTTCTGGTGAACCGCCGGGAGAAAAACCTGTTGGGAAAGCTGGAGTGGATTTCCAAGTTGAGCGCGAAAAACCATCCCGGCGGGATGCCGAAGGACGAAGCGGAGTGGAAGGCACTCGTAAACCGGATGGTGCTGGAAGTGAGGGGCGTTTTGTCGGACAAGTCTGACTCGTCCGACCAGTCCGACCAGTCCGATGAAAGACCTCTCCTCGATCCCTACACCATCGAAAAATCCTCCGCTGAAACCGCTGCCAACACCATCCTATGCCTCACTCACCAAGCCACCTACCTCCTGAAACGCCAGCTCGAAAACCTCGAGCAATCATTTCTTGAAAAGGGGGGATTCACCGAGCGTCTCTACAAAGCCCGCACCGATTACCGCCGTAAACGCTAAGAAATATTCCCCGCCAGCCATTCCCTGAACGGCTCCCAATCCTTCGATAGCTCCGTGGCGACCTTTTCTTTGTCCGCAAGGACGGCCAGTCGCTCAGGAATCTCAACAACTCCAGCTCCAAGCTCTTCATCCATGACGTCTGGGAACTTTGCGGGGTGAGCGGTTTCTAGAGTGATGGTCGTGCTGCCAGGATGGGTGGCGCGGTAATTCCGAGCGGCGAGCCAGCCGACTGCTCCGTGTGGGTCGATCTCGTATCCGTAGAGGGATTTGACTTCTCGGACGGCTGCGCGCGTCTCCTCATCGGAGAAACTCATGCCGCTCATACAATTGCTAAAATCTTCCCAAGAGTTTCCAAAGAGGGCGGTCATGCGAACGAAGTTCGAAGGGGCACCGACATCCATTGCGTTGGAGATCGTGGAAATGCTTGGGACGGGTTCGTAAACACCACTGGCGAGGTAGCGAGGGACTACGTCGTTGCGGTTGGTGGCGGCAAGGAAATGCTCAACTGGTAAGCCCAGCTGACGGGCGAGTAGGCCGGCGGTGAGGTTACCGAAGTTTCCGGAAGGAACTACGAACACGGGTTTTACGTTTTCCGGGAGCTGCCTTGCACTATGGATGTAGTAAAAGGATTGTGGGACGAGGCGAGAAAGGTTGATCGAGTTTGCGGAAGTGAGGTTCATCCGCTCTGCTACCTCACGGTCGAGGAAAGCCTTTTTTACAAGCGCCTGGCAATCGTCAAAAGTTCCGTCGATTTCGAGGGCAGTAATGTTTCCTCCGAGGGCAGTGAGCTGCTTTTCCTGGAGGCCGGAGACTTTTCCTTTAGGGTAAAGAATGACGACGCGTGTGCCGGGGACGTTGTGGAAAGCAGATGCTACAGCACCACCAGTATCTCCTGATGTTGCGACAAGGACGGTCAACTCGCGGTCTTCGCCATGAGTTAAGTGAGCCATGAGCCTCGCCATAAAACGAGCTCCGAAGTCTTTGAATGCGAGGGTGGGGCCGTGGAAAAGTTCCAGAATGTGATCGCCAGGTGCGAGGGTGACGAGAGGGGCGTCGAACGCGAGCGTGCCTTCTACAATCTCCCGTAGTTTTTCCGCTGGGACGTCTTCACCGAAAAAGGCTTCCGTAACGGCGAAAGCTATTTCGTGGAAACTGAGTTCACGCCATTTATTCCAGAAGTCATCCCCTAGGACGGGGAGCTGGTTTGGCATGTAGAGGCCGTTGTCCGGTGGAAGGGAGCGGAGGATTGCCTCCTTGAGGTCGACCTGGTGGCTGGAGTTGTTGGTGGAGTGGTATTTCACGGTGGGCGGAGATGGGTAACGGGTTAGAGCAATTCGAGCAAGTCATCCGAGTCTTCCAAGCATAGGGAAATGGCTTCACGAATTCTGGAATCCAGTTCGTCGAAAGTCCTAGCCTGAGTATGACCGCCAACCAGAGAAGGAACACTCGCTACAAGCCACCCTTCCGAATTCCGCTCAATAATCATATTGAATTTTCGTTCCATGCTGTTGCCAAGGTAAACCGTTTAGGGGGAAGGTGAATTCCTCATTTCACCGCAGGTGTGACGATTGGCGGTGGACAAGGAGTGGCTGCATTCTGCTGCCAGATAAGAATGGAGCGAAATTGCTTGGGATGTATGCAGGGGTTGCCGGGCAGCAGAATGCAGCCCCTCCTTGAGCCTCCGGCAGTCTGGTTCAACAATAAATTCATTTCACCACATGCACCCCGTGCGGGTTGATCTTGGAGACGTGCACCTGGCAATTCACGGGGATGGAGGCGAAGACTTTTTCGACTGCGGCACCAACCTTGCTGGCAGATTCCTCGCCTTCGCAGAGGGCGAAGACGGATGGACCGGCTCCGGAAATGGAGAAGCCTAAGGCTCCTGCGGAAATGGCGGCGCGTTTTGCTTTGTAGAAATCTGGGATGAGTTTCTGGCGGCGTGGCTCCGCGATCACGTCGTGGATGGAGCGGGAAATGAGGCCGTAGTCTTCTTGGATGAGACCGAGGATGAGTCCGCCGAGGTTGCCGATCTGTTGGGTGGCGTTTTCGAGCGGAATTTCCTTTGGAAGAATTTCCCGGGCGACCTTGGTGAGGATTTCGATGTCCGGATGGACAACTGCTGCCCATAGATTCTTTGGTGTAGGGATCTGGGCGAGATCGAGCTCTTCGTTCGATCGGATGAAAACGATACCGCCGAGGAGGCAGGGGCCGACGTTGTCCGCGTGCCATGCGCCGTCCGCAGAAGCTTCACCAGCCATTGCGAAGGGAAGTAGTTGGCGTTTGGAGAGTGGCTCGCCGATGAGTTTGTTCACGGCAAATGCGCCAGCTACGGCAGATGCGGAAGATGATCCGAGGCCGGAGCCGAATGGCATTTTCTTGTGGATCTCCATTTCGATCCCGCGGTCGAGCATTCCGAGGTGCTTTAGAAGATCGAGGGCGGCGACACCGGCGGTGTTTTTGGTGGGATCTTTCGGGAGCTTTCCGCCATCGCCGGTGATTTTGGTGATCTGGAGGCCAGGCTTCGATGAGTTGCGGACGACGATCTCATCGCCGGGCGAGTCGATGGCAAAGCCAAGGACATCGTAGCCACACGCGACGTTGGCGACGGTGGCTGGGGCGAAAACGCGAATTTCTTGATTGGAAGGCATGACGGTATCCCTCTGGAAGGGGGCGGGAGTCTGCTTCGGAATTGCCCCGGAAATCAAGACTTTGCTTAGGTTTCAAAATCAGGGATGCGTGCCGATGAAACTGGAGAAGAGGAACCACAATCGAAGCGCAGCGGAGATGGACGAACTGTAAAATTAAACCCCTCCGCCAAATGGGAGCGCAGCGGACATCGAGTCCCCGGAGGGGAGCCCCGAGACGGGGTGATCACGGCCTGCGGCGAGACGCCACAGCTACGCGTGGCTATCCCAGCTGCCTTGCGGCTTGTAGGGTGTTTTTCATTAGCATGGCGATGGTCATGGGGCCGACTCCGCCGGGGACGGGAGTGATGGCTGCGCAGCGGTGGGCGACATCTTTGTAGTCCACATCGCCGGTGAGGCGAGTGCCTGATTTTCTGGTGGCATCCGGGATGCGATTGATGCCTACGTCGATGACGACTGCGCCGGGCTTGACCCAATCCGCCTTGACCATGTCCGGGCGCCCCACGGCAGGGACGAGGATATCTGCACGGCGGCAGACGGCGGCGAGATCTTTCGTTCGGGAGTGGGCGATGGTGACGGTGGCGTTCTGCGCGAGTAGGAGCATGGCGACAGGTTTCCCTACGAGCATGGAGCGACCGATGACGACAGCTTCCGCTCCGCTGATTTCCGCCCCGGAGACTTCGAGTAGTTTCATGCAGCCAGCGGGGGTGCAGGAGACGAAGCCTGTGGGGTCACCGAGGACGAGCTTGGCGACGTTTTCCGGATGGAGGCCATCGACGTCCTTGCGCGGATCGATGGCGCGGATGATGCAGTCTTCATCGAGGTGTTTTGGAAGCGGGAATTGAACGAGGATGCCGTGGACGCTGGGATCGGCATTCAGCTCGGTAACGACTTTGAGGAGATCCTCCTGGGTGCTATCCTCGGGGAGTTCGATTTTGGGGGAGTGGAAACCGAGATCTGCGCAGGTGCGAGTCTTGGAGCCGACATAGACGGCTGATGCGGGATCTTTTCCGACAAGGACGACGGCGAGGCCGGGGGTGATGCCTTTCCCTTTCAGCTCGGCGGTCTCGGCACGGCATTCATCGATGACGGAGGCGGCGACGGCTTTTCCGTCGAGGATGCGGGGTTGGTTCATGGCGCTAGCTTGGAACGGCCAAGATCGAACGTCCAACATTGAACATCGAATAAGACGATTTTTTGGAAGTGGGATACGTCCTCTAGCTTTCTATGGGAATTGCGGGAGGATAGGAATAATGCTTGCCTGCCCGGGTAGGTGCGGGTAATCCGGTGGTGACAAAATCACGAAGGCGTCATGGAATCCGGTTAGACCCCGGAGCTGTCGCGCAGCGGTATCTGGATACGAATCCCCACACAGCCAATCGTCGTAAGACGGTGAAGGCGGGGAGGAGGTAAGAAGCCAGGAGCCCGAATACTTGGCCCTTCGCTGGCTCGTCACCCTAGAGCCGTTCATCCGGCAAAAGGGATCAGTGGTCCCCCGCGAAAGGGGATCGACGGGAGAGGGCTACGGGCGATTGCGTCCGTGTCCTTTCTTCGTATTAACATACCAAAAACGAAGATACACATGCTACTACGCAACATCTGGCGGGGATTCCTCCCTGCCACCGCAGCAGGCTTTTGCCTGTTTTCCTCCGCAACCTATGCCGCCAATATTTTGGTCGGGAGTGGGCCGGATACGTCATATTTCGTTCTGGAATCGCCGAATATCGGCAGCCGGACATACGAAATCAGTTATACCTACGATGCTTCCGAGATGCAGGATGGCTTCAGTATGCTCGATTCCCTGCTGGGTGCCGATGCCATGCTGACCGCCGATTTCGCAAACTTCGGGACGGCGATGGATCCGAACTTTTTCGTGAATTCGTTCACGTTTAACGCGGTCACGGAAGTCTCCGTGAGTTCGTCGCCATTCGTGCCGTATTGGGCGCATTGGGTTTCGGGAGGTGAAGCAGGCTTTCCGACTGCTGCTCCTGTGGCTACGGAAACCTGGAGCGCCGGCTCCGGGATCTCGTCTCCATACCGTCTGATTGTGCCGGGATCATGGGATGCTCTGGTCTATAACGATGGAGTGACTGCTCCTAGTGTAGCGCCGATTCCCGAGCCTTCAGCCTTGCTGCTGGTGACAGCTGGTTCGCTGGTCTTGCTCCGGAGACGCCGATCAAACTAAACAACTTACCCGCTCTCCCTGTGAAATGGGAGGGCGGGATTTTTAAAAGATGAAAACTTTCGTCTGCTTTTTCTTTTCATGTCTGCTGGCAACGCAGGCATTGGCCGGCCCGTTCTCGGGAGCGGCTGACACTTCTGGCAGCGATGCTGTCGCTGCCGATGATACGCGGATCGCTCTCTGGGCAAGCGGAGCAACGGTCGTGCGCGGGCCGGTGGATATCGCGAATCCGGGTGGAGCCATGGCGACCTTTGGCGAGGAGGCTGATGCCCTCGGCCCTGCGGATGCAACACCCGAGGAGCCGTATCCCGTCATTTCGCTCGGCGACGGCGGAAGTATCGTCCTCACCTTTCACCAACCTTTCTGCGATGTGCCGGGGCCGGACTTCGCTGTGTTTGAAAACGGCTTCGTTCAGAGCTTCCTGGAGCTTGCCCACGTGGAGGTAAGCTCGGATGGGGTGAACTTCTTTCGCTTTCCCTCGATCTCTCTCTCTGTCGCCACTGATGATCTAGGGCAGGGCGGGGCGGTGGATCCCACGGATGTCGACCAGCTTGCTGGGAAATATCTCGCAGGGTTCGGCACGCCCTTCGATCTTGACCGGTTGCCATCCTCGCCGCTGCTGGATAAGCAACGGATCACGCATGTGAGGGTGGTGGATGTGGTGGGATCGAGTAGTCAAACGCTGGGGACAAAGGACTCCGCAGGGAATGTGATCGTTGATCCGTATCCGACTACGTTTTTCTCGGGGGGCTTCGATCTGGATGCGGTGGGGGCGTTTTCCGAGACGGTCACGACCTACGCGGCGTGGGTTTCCGGCCAGATGAGGAGCGATACCTCGCCCACCGCCGACCCAACCGGATTGGGCGTGCCACAGGGTGTGGAATTTCACACGGGAGGGACTAACCTTTCTATCGATCCGGCCGGCGGGGTATCTTTCGATTGGCTCAGTTACCGTACAGAAGGGGAATTTCGGATCGAGGGCAGCGATGACCTGAAGCACTGGGACGTGTTGGCGAAAAGTTTTTCGGGCGGGGCTATGACGACGATGGACGCGGATGCGATGGTCACTATCGGCAGTGGGATGAAGAAACGGGTGAGGGTGGATCTTGAGGGCGGGAGCCCGTATCGGTTTTTTAGACTAGCGGCGGAATGAAGCGTGGATTTACATTACTGGAGCTGATGGTGTGCGTGGCGATTGTCGCGACGCTGGCTCTGGTTGTTTTTCAGATGGCAGGGCACTCCAAAATGAGGGCGAACCAGGCGGTCTCCACTCTGAATCTGCGCAGCCTCGTGTTGGCGAACATTGGATACGTGGCCGACTACGGGACTTATTGCCCAGCGCAGGAGAAGAAGAACCGGATCCGCTGGCATGGTGGGCGAGACGGATGGAACGCGACGTTCGATCCCGCGAAAGGTTTCCTCTCACCCTACTTTGGGAAAAGCGACCGGGTGGGTGTTTGTCCGGAGTTCCGGGATCATGTCGGTGGGGTGGATTCGTTTGAAAACGGCTCCGGTGGCTATGGCTACAATGCGATCTACATAGGCGGGACGCCTGCGGATCCTTTCGTGCCCGAGCGACCGTCCAATGTTGCGGATCCGGCACGGACGCTTATGTTTGCTACAACTGCGCTTGCTAGGAAAAATGGATTGCAGGAATACCCCTTCGCTGAGCCGAGGCGATCCGTGACTCCCAATGGCGAGCTTTCGTATGCGTTACAACCTTCGGTTCACTTCCGTTTTGGAGGGGCAGCTTTGATCGCCTGGTGCGATGGGCATATCTCTGCTGTGGGGATGGATGACTCTTCCAATAACAATTACTACGGAGGTAGTAATAAGGGATCTGGAATCGGTTTTTGCGGCCCCATGGATGGGAACGGCTGGTGGAATCCCCGGAGATGACTTCTACCCGATATCTCCCATGTCTTCGAATCCTTCGGTATCGCCAGTTTCGTCGAAGTCCATTTCGCGGACGCGTTTCTTATCGCGCATGGCTTCGACCTTTTTCCGGAGGGCTTCGCGGAGGCCGATACAATCTCTGATCGCGGGGATATCGAGGTGGGGGAGGGAGCGGTCGGAAGTTTCCAAATGGACGTTTCCGAGGCCGGTGAGGCGCATCCACCACTTTCGATCCACGACGATGTCCTTGACCCGGTAGAGTTCGACCTCATCGATGTTTTGGTTGATCACGCCCTTGGTGATGCGCAGACGCTCAGTGGTGAGTTCGAAGGTCTGGCAACGGACGGTGAGGTAGCTCCAGAGCATGTAGAAGACAGGAATGACCAAGCCGATGAAGGCCGGAGGGAAAAAGATGCCCCCTGCGATAATCCCGGCAGCAAGAAGTATGGCCACACTGAAGGGGCCGGTGTTTAGCCACTGTGAGGGGCTGCCTTTCCAAAAAGTTGTTTCCGATTCGTCGTCCATGGGTGGATGTTAAGCACGGAATCTGATACGGGAAATGATAAAGACTAGGGGGGTAGGGATGTGAGGAACCACGGATGCACCCAAGGGCATTGCAGACGCGGATGCACACGGATCGGATTCTTTGTGGGAGAATCTTTGGTTGCTCTGCGAGTTGCTCTTGGAGAAAAAATCTGCAATGTTTAGTCTTCTTGTATGGCTGCGGGTCGTTTTGGATTGGGGAGCGATTTGTAGTCGCGGTTCCAGCCGCACTTTTTGCACATGAGGTGGCGGGAAAGCGGCATGCATAAGGAAAGCACCCTTAAGATCAGCGGGCCAAGAATCGGTAAACCAAAAAATAGCCAGGAAAGCTGATGCTCGCCCATTACATCTAAGAGTCCTGGAATTATAGACGGGAGAATGATGCCGACGATCATACCGGGAAGGAAACCGTAGTATGCGATCTTTCTAAGGACGCGACCGATTCTCCCCGGGCCGTGGGTTATGTTGAAGTTCCTGCGGAACTGTGTGCCGCAGTCCTCGCAGCTTGCCGGTAGATCGGCAGGCCACGGATGCTCGTAGTGTGGACGAAATGCAGACCTCACCAGCGATGTCCCTTTGAACGAACGGTGTGGTGTGAGGTTTTTCATACGCTAAATATGATTGAAAAGAGGTCGTGTATGGAAGGGGATTCGCTATATTTCGGTGCCTCCTGCGGGGCGTCATTGTTCGAGAAAATCACCGCTTGCCGGAGGGTGCTGGGGCGGGTGAAGGTAGCGGCACGCATGGACAAGCTTTTTGAAGAACTGGATTTCCGGGAGACGCCGATTGGCGATCTGATTTTGCAACGGCGGAAGTATCTGCAGCTCGATGGGCAGGTGGTTTATGAGGTGAAACTCGGGGACGCGTTTCTGATGTCTAGCATGTTCCATGTAGTGGAGGTTGCGCTGTCGAAGCTGGGTCTGGCGGCGTTGGGCGGGGATGGCTGGGACGTGGTTGTAGGAGGCCTAGGGCTGGGATATACGGCGGTGGCTGCGCTGGAGTTTCCTCAGGTGAAAGAACTGCTGGTGGTGGACGCGATGGAGGGAGTGATCGACTGGCATGAACGCGAGCTAGTGCCTCTGGGGAAAACGATGAACGATGACCCGCGCTGCTGTTACGTGCTGGGGGACTTTTTCGCGTTAGCTGCCGATGCTGAAAGGGGCTTCGATCCGGAGGTGCCGGGGCGGAAATTTCACGCGGTGCTACTGGATATCGATCACTCGCCCTCGAACCTCCTGGATCCCCAGAACGCGACTTTTTACACGCGGGAGGGTTTGGCGAAAATGGCCGATCAGTTGCATCCGGGCGGGGTTTTTGGACTGTGGTCGGATGATGCGCCGCACGATGGGTTCACTGCGGATTTGGAAAGCGTTTTTCCTGAAGTGGAAACGCATATCGTCGAGTTTGAGAATCCGCTATTGGAGACGGTTTCTAAGAGCACGGTGTATGTTGCGAAGAAGTGCCGAGTGCCGAGTGATCAGTGATCAGTGGAAGAGTTTGCTAAGGGATGTTTTTTTGATAGCCGAAAGAGACAAGTCTCCCGTTTTTAAAGTGGGCGATCCAGCCTTCGGATAGCGGTTTTTTGGTGGTTCCGGGATAGGATGTGGTGGAGGAATAGAATTCCGAGTCGCTTCGAAAGCCGGGCGGTGTAGGACTGATCTTAAGGAAGGTGGCGGGGAATTTCACTTCGAATTCCTTCACGCTGATTCCTCTGAGCCTTTCGTGAAACGTGTGGTCGTGGGTAGTTCCCGATAGGACTTCAGTTGCGTTGTAATCTCGAAGGCCGGCTTTCCATATCACATATCTAAGATTCCAGTGGTCATGATGGTCACGCATCGAAAGATCAGAAATGATGCATAAGAGGAGGAGTAGAATGCAGATGGTAATTCCTAAGAGCCATTTTGTGAGATTGTGGTTCGGCGTCATGCTCGTGGGGTCACGGAATTTTCGCTGACTTCGAGAACTGGCAGGGGGCGGATGTTTTTAGTCGTTTCCAGCCAGCCTAGGTTGGTGGTGGTGATGAACTTCTGGGCGTGGGGGGGGAGGTGGTGGA
>TARA_B110000037_G_scaffold97125_1_pt1 | contig 20444 bp, 22 predicted proteins | sample TARA_B110000037 | Tara Oceans TARA_B110000037 (sample SAMEA4397196) | marine metagenome | biome: Polar Biome; feature: [MIX] marine epipelagic wind mixed layer (ENVO:01000061); material: water (ENVO:00002006), including particulate matter (ENVO:01000060) such as... | depth 10-100 m
CTCCTCCTCTAGGGATATAAAAAGCGCCTTTTGTTTATTCTGATTTCTTAACGGCTAACGTATAAATAACCAGTCCGAATCCAATCTTGTTTATTGCATCCGCAATATTGTAAACTATATCTACAGATCCAGAACCTAAAAGACTACTGTACCATCCATCAGTTCCTAGCATATATCCAATAGGATAGATTGCCCAACCAACTAATACGAACCAACATAAAATCTTGTGTGCTTGTAAAACATCTCCACCAGCATCAACTGCTAATTTTTTGGCACTTCCTAACCAAATTTCATATACAATATAGAAATAAGCCAAACCTGAAATTAACCCCCACAAGGCAGATTGGTCTGTATATACAGCTTCTCCGAAGTAACCTGCAATTAACATTATCATTGAAGCAAATATTAATTTCCACATCAAAGATTTTTTAGCACCTGCTACTTTTAAAATAAGGTAGAATTCAACACACATTAAAGGAACTGTTAGAACCCAATCAACGTATCTAAAGAAGGTTGGAGATTCACCAAATTCAGCCCAATAATCTCTCATATAAAAATAATGGACCGCTGCAATAAATGTTATTATTCCAGATACGAGGACTGACGTCCTCCATTTTTTATCAAACTGACTCAGCGATAAAAAGAAAAATACGGAGGCGGCCATCATAGCCATACATCCAATAAAAAAAGTAAACCCAATGTAATCAGAAGGATCCATTTTACCCATAAATAGTAATGTGTTCATAATTGTTAAATGTTTTTGTTTAATCAAATATAGTAAAAAGTTAAACTAAATTAAAAATATTTGCATGTTTTTTTTTTATATTTACAATTTATTAATTTTATTATGAATAAACTATGTAGTTTTTCAATTGTAGCAAGCTTTATAGGACTTTGGATTGTTTCAAAGGTTAATCCGGAATTTGAAATTATTTTAGGGTTTCTTTTTATTTTTTCCTTTGGAGTTTTACATGGGTCCAATGATATTCTACTGATTCTTAAGTTATCTAATGAAAAATATAAAAAAAAATTCTTCAAGGTTATAGCATTATACATTTTAACAATTATCATTGCAATTATACTTTTTTATATTTTTCCTTCTATCGGATTGATGCTATTCATATTGTTCAGTGCATTTCACTTCGGAGAACAAAATTGGGAGCCAATAAATTTAAACTTGAAAAAAATATATAAAAAAATTTTTTACACTACCTATGGCTTATTCATTCTTTTTTTATTGTTTAAACTTAATACAAATGATGTTTTAGATATTACGGATTCAGTTTTAAGTTCATCTATGGGAGCGCTATGGATTGATTATGTGTTTTTATTTACATTGATTTTTCTGATTATATTTTTTGCTATCAATTTAATTATTAATAAAAAAAAATACAAAATTTTTATCTTAGAAATTTTTAAACTTTTGATTTTCGGGATAATTTTTGAGGTATCTACGCTAATTTGGGGATTTACTATATACTTTATTCTCTGGCATTCTATTCCATCTTTATTTGAACAAATAACCTATATTTATGGCGATTTTAATAAAGAAAACGCTAGAGATTATGTTAAAAAAGCTTTTCCATATTGGCTTATTTCTATAATAGGGCTTGTTGTTTTATATCTAGTTTTTAATGATAATAGCCTGATTTACATTATCTTTTTTTCTTTTATAGCAGCCATCACTTTTCCTCATACAATTGTAATTAATAGATTGTTTAGAGCAAAAAAATAAGCAGGTCGTTTAAGCATGTTTAAATTAAAAACTTTGCAAGGTGATAATGTCTAATGTTGATATCGTTATTCTTATGATGTATTAAATAGAATTATAGGGAATGTAGAAGAGTTATAAAAAGCATAAATAAAACCAAAGGTTAATAGACCTTTGAGGTTAATAATGGTTTTAGAAAAAATAACCTAGAAGATAGCGATGTTTTGATAATACGTTTTTTCACCAACATTTACGTTGATCGTATAAGTGCCTTTTTTAGCCTTTTCAAAATTGAAGGTTTTACCATCAACACTTTCACCTTTTCTTACTTCTTTAAAAAAGACACTTCCATCTTGGTTAAGGAGTTCGATGTCGACTTTATTCTGATCAATATTTAAAAGGTTGACATAAACGTTTTTCTCAACTTTTCTAAAAATAGACACCTGGATAAGGTTCTCTTCTGTTTTTGTAATATTTATCCCTGCGATTTGTACGTTTAGAGTATATATGACAGATTTTGATTCGTTCTCTATTGTAAAATGATAAGTACCGAATTCAAGATTTTTCAAATTGAACTTTTTAACGCAACTCTCATCGATAATCTTCTCAGAATATATGGTATTGGATTCATTATCAGTCAATATAATTTTCGATTCCCCCTAATTTGAATTCATTTCAAAAACAAGACTTTTAGAATCCTTTTCAAGTTCTAAATTCAATTTTGGTTCGTTAGCCAATCTTCTTGTAATAATAAGTAATAGCGCTAATACTGCTATACTTCTTAAAATATTTTTCATGTTATTTAAATTTTAGATCTGCTTTATTATAGACGGATTATTAATGATTTACAAAACAAACTTACATCAAGAAACCATGTGAATTTTTAAAATAAGATGAACCCGAAAAAGTTTGCGATGAACTCTAAAAAGTAATCTGTTAATAATTTTAGGGGAAATAAAAAATGTCTATTTTAGGGGATATAAAATCTATTTTGTAATGTCTCAAAAATAGCCCTTTTGTGAAAAGACATTCAATAAATTAGAAAATTTGCTATATCTCAACAATGCATAACTCTTAACCAAACTATGAAAAATGATAAAGAGAAACAAAAATTCCGACTATCTCGCAATTCTTATTAATAAAGAAGTATTTTAGTCTTTATATAATACGTTAGCCTTAATGTGCTTGCGAAGAGTAATTACCAATTAATCAAACTATGACAGCAGCTGAAATTATAAGCAAAATATTTTTACCATTATCCCTTGCTATTATTATGCTAGGAATGGGAATGACTTTAATTCCTTTGGATTTTACCAGGATTCTGAAAAATCCTAAAGCCACTTTAATTGGTCTTACCAATCAACTCATCTTTTTACCAATTATTGGGTTTTCACTGGCAATAGTATTTAATTTAAGTCCTATAATGGCTGTTGGACTCATGATTCTGACCACGTGTCCAGGAGGCCCAACTAGTAATCTAATAACACAGGTTTGTAGAGGTAATATTGCATTATCCGTTACATTAACTGCTATTGCTAGTATTTTAAGTGTACTTACAATCCCTTTTGTCTTGTCCTATGCGTTAGAATATTTTGGGACTGGTACACATGTCACAATCAAATTACCCATCTTTGATACGATCCTTCAAATAATGGTAATCACAATTATTCCTATCTCAATGGGAATGCTCATTCGCAGATTCAGAACAAAATTTGCAATACGAATGGAAAAACCAATGCGTATAGCTTCTACCGTAATTTTTATTTTAGTCTTTCTAGCTGTGATAGCTGCAAATTTCAACATAATAGGTAAAGCAATGAAAGAAGTAGGGCTGGTTACCTTACTATTAAATATAATAACTATGGGATTGGGTTATTTAACGGCTAGATTATTTAAATTAAATTTCAAGAGCGCCATTTCAATCACTGTGGAGAGTGGTATACAAAACGGAACGTTGGCACTTGTGATTGCTACTTCAATATTAAATAATGTAGAAATGGGTATTCCAACTGCAGCATATGCTATATGGATGTTTATGACTGGTGGAATTTTAATGTGGCACCTTGGAAAAAAATCTGAAATAGCATCTAAATAAAAGCACTAATTCTAATAACGTGTATGATTTTTAACTTTTTTAAAGTTTAAACAAAGGTCGCTACAACTTCATTCCATATAGATTTCTGTGATCTCAAGTTTAAACTTTTCTCTTATAACCCGGCGCTTTAGTTTGAGCGTAGGAGTTAACTCTGCTTCAGTACCATCTTGGTGAAATGGAAGCCAAGGGCTAGAAATCAACTTGAATTTTTTAATCTGCTCCACATGACTGAATTCAGGATTGTATTTATTGACAATCTTTTGGTATCGCTTTAGCACTTTTTTATGCTTTATAATTTCATTCAAACTTGTCCAAGGGATTTCTTTTTTCTCGCAGTAACTTTTCAGTGCTTCTTCGGCAGGAACGATTAATGCAGAAACGAATTTTTGCCTATCTCCAATAACCATCATTTGTTCTACTAAAAACTCTTCCCGTAATCTATTCTCTATAGGTGCTGGAGCGACATATTTCCCCCCCGATGTCTTGAGTAATTCTTTCTTTCTATCTGTAATTTTTAAGAATTCACGACCTGTCGGTCCTTTAACCAACTTTCCAATATCTCCTGTACGGAACCATCTCTTTCCGTTAATCTCACAAAAAACTTGAGCGTTGATTTCAGGTTTTTTATAGTAGCCCGTCATCACATTTGGCCCATATGCCAAAATCTCGCCTTCATCATCTTTATAATCCCCTTCCTCTTGGTCTATTAATAATTCAACACCCTTTATAAGAGGTCCTGCTGTGCCTAACATGGCTCCATCTGCTTCCATGGTATTTATAGTTAACGTTGGTGAAGTTTCTGTAAGTCCGTAGCCTTCTCGAATAGGAATTCCAGCGGCGCAAAAAACACGCATAATTTTCACCGGACAAGGAGCAGCACCGGTTACAATGACCTTTACATTCCCGCCCAAAGCTTCCCTCCATTTGCTAAAAATCAATTTGTCTGCAAGACCCCATTTAAGTTTATTTCCAAAGGATAATTCCTGATTTAACTCGTAATCATCTGTTAAACTCAATGCCCAAAAGAAAAGCTTCTTTTTGGTTCCGTCTAACATCAAACCCTTGTTGTAGATCGCCTCATATATTTTTTCAAGTAGTCGAGGAACGGTGCTGAAAGCTGTTGGTTTTACAGCTGCTAAATCACCTTCGGGGCCACTTAGATTATCTGTTCCTGTAAAATAAGTCTCACAGCCTTTGAAGTAATGCACCATAGAAACTGCTCGCTCAAAAATATGACAGAGAGGTAAAAAACTTAAAACATTATCTCCTACATCTGTAGTCAATACAGCAGCTGTTTTATGAACAACATGCATTATATTTGAATGGGTTAGCATAACACCTTTCGGGTTTCCAGTAGTACCCGAAGTATATATTATGGTAATTAAATCTTCTCCTTTTATTTCAGCTTTTATTTTTTCGACCTCAGCTTTATGGTCCATATTGAATATATCTTCCCAAAATGGTTTTCCTTCTTCTTTGTCAAAAGTATAAATATTGCCAAAACCGGATACGTTTTGTTTTGCTCCAGTTAGTTTATCATATAAGTCGCCACCTCCACAAAAAGCTATTTTTGCCTCCGCTTCGTTTAGGATGTATTCATACTCACCAACACTAATGGTCGGATATAATGGAACGCTCACCAAACCAATCACCTGCATGGCAAAATCCATGATCATCCATTCAGGTCTATTCTTATAGATGACCATCGCCACTTTATCACCTCTTTTTAAACCTAAATCTAAGAGTCCTGAAGCCGCCCGTTCGGTCGCATCAACTACTTCTTGTGAACTATAGCTTTTCCAATTGCCATTGGCATCTCTGCCATTGAGGGATTTTTCTAAAGGATATTTTTCGAGCTGATAATACAGTAAGTCAAAAAGTCTGGTCATTTGTTTGGTCTTTTAATTTACAACTAATATAGGTGTGTTTCTTCTAAATTATGCTTATTCAAACATTAAACTTAAAAATTCTGCCGCGCAAGCAGGTTTTTTAGAGCCTTCAATTTCAACGGTGCAGTTCCAAGTAATTTTTAATCCGGTATCTCCGAAGTCTTCGATATTGGAAATACTTCCAACTAGTCGGAGGCGACTATCAACTACAACAGGACTCGGAAAACGGACTTTATTCAAACCATAGTTTACACCCATTTGAGCAGATTTTACTTGAATTACCTCTTCTAGCATTTTGGAAATTAAGGACACTGACATAAAACCGTGAGCAACCGGTTTTTTAAAGGGAGAGTGTTTTGTAGCCTTTTCAACGTCTATATGAATCCATTGAAAGTCTCCCGTAGCCTTTGCAAAATTGTTTATCATTTCCTGCGTAACGGCCATCCAATCGCCTTCTGGAAGTTTTTTTCCTTCCAATTCACGAAAAGCTTCAAAATTTTTGAGTGTTAGTTTTGCCATAATTTTATCTTGAGGTTCCTCCATCAATCGTTAAGCATATTCCTGAAACAAAACGCGCCTCATCGGAAGCAAGATATAAATATCCATAAGCGATATCGATGGGTTGGGCTACAGTTCTTAATGGGATGCTAGCCTTGATAGCCGCAAAATGTTCTTCGGGAATCTTGTCAACCATATCGGTCATTGTAAATCCGGGGGCAATAGCATTTGCAGTAATCCCATATTTACCTAGTTCGACTGTCCATGTTTTCGACATGGCAATAACTCCTGCTTTGGTTGCAGCATAATTTGTTTGTCCAAAATTACCTCGTAATCCTACATTAGAAGCAGCACTTACAATGCGTCCATATTTGTTTGCTTTCATATACGATGCAGCTGCTTGTGTACATAAAAAAACACCTTTTAGGTTCACCTCTATTACAGCATCAAACTCATCTTCGCTCATTTTCTCAAGGGTTCTGTCTCGCGTAATCCCAGCATTATTGATAAGAATGTCTAATGTACCATATTTATCATTTATTTCTGCAAAGAGTGTTTCTATCGCAGATTTATCAGTTACGGAAACAGCATGGAATTCTGCCTTTCCTCCATTGGTGTTGATTGCGTCTGCGACCGCTTTTCCTTGTGGTAATAGGTCTACTATAATTACAGTAGCACCTTCTTTGGCGAACAACTCGGAGATTGATTGACCGATTCCTCTTGAACCACCTGTTACTACTGCTATTTTATCTTTTAGTCTCATACTATACTTATCATTTTAAATTTGAACAATCAATTTTCCTTTTACCTTTCTATCGGTCATTTCTTTTAGTGCTTTGGAGGTATCTGCCAAATCATAAATCGCATGAATATGCGGTTTTAACTTTCCTTCGGCATGCCATTGCATTAAAGTCATCGTATTTTGCATATTTGCTTTGAAATTTCTCATCGCGAAAGCCCCCCAAAATACACCAACGACAGATGCCCCTTTCAATAGGGGAAGGTTCAAGGGTATTTTAGGAATGTCTCCTGCCGCAAAACCCACGACCAAAAATCTCCCGTTCCAAGCGGTACCTCGCAACGCTGCCTCTGAATACACCCCTCCAACTGGGTCATAAACGACGTCGACACCGTTGCCTGCGGTGATCTCTTTTATCGTAGCCTTTAAATCTTGTGTGGTGTAATTTATAGTTTCATCTGCACCATACTCTTTACAAAGCGCCAACTTCTCGTCAGTTGATGCAGCTGCGATTACTTTAGCTCCCATCAATTTTCCTAATTCAACGGCAGCAAGACCAACGCCTCCAGAAGCACCTAAAACCAACAACGTTTCTCCTTCAGTCAAACGACCTCTATCCTTTAAAGCATGGTATGAAGTCCCATAAGCCATTAAGAATGAGGCGGCGGTTGGAAAATCCATTTGCGTAGGTTTTGGGAAACAAGCATTTGCAGGCACAAGAACTTCTTCTGCTAGCCCACCATGCGCTACGAAACCGAAAACTTCTTGTCCCACTTTTAAATGAGACACGCCTTCTCCAACTTTCTTTACAACACCAGCAACATCACTTCCTGGTGTAAATGGCAACTCAGGTTTAAACTGATACAATCCTTGAATAATAAGGGTGTCGGGGAAGTTAAGTCCGCATGCCTTTACTGCTACTAAAACCTCTTTCGCTTTCGGTTTTAGATTTTCTACCTCTTCCAAAACTAAGGAAGATGGCGGACCGTATGCTTTACATCGTATTGCTTTCATGAATTAGACTATTTTATTTTTATTGACTTTGTCGAATTTTTCATTTCCCGCGCAGGTAGAAATCTATTAAATTTTGTTTTTTATTATTCAATTACTTTCAATACCAGTTTTCCCATTTTATCTCCTGAGAAAAGTCGGCTATAGGTTTCTGGGAAATTCTCTATGCCTTCATAGATGTCTTCGCGGCTTTTTAGTTTTCCTTGAGCCATCCATTCCTCTAAAACCTTAGCGCCTTCTGCATATCTGGTTGCGTAATCAAAAACAATCATTCCGGTCATACTCGCTCTATTTACCAGCAACGATAGATAATTACTCGGCCCTTTAATAGTGGCTTTATTATTGTATTGCGAAATCGCACCACAAATAACGATTCGTGCATGCATGCGCAATCGTGTAAGTGCTATATCTAGAATCTCACCGCCAACATTATCAAAATAAATATCAATTCCTTTAGGACACTCTTTTTTAAAACGAGTGGCTACATTTTCATTTTTATAATCAATACATGCGTCAAAGCCCAATTCATCAACAACATATTTACATTTTTTAGGTCCACCTGCAATACCTATAACTTTACATCCTTTTAATTTTGCGATTTGGCCAACAATACTGCCTACCGCACCAGCTGCACCAGAAACCAATACTGTATCTCCTTCTTTCACTTTACCAACTTCGGTAATTCCAAAATAAGCTGTCATACCTGGCATTCCCAAAGTACTAATATACATGGGTAAAGGTGCTAGTTTAGGATCTACTTGGTAAAATCCTTTTCCATCTGTAACTGCATATTGCTGAACACCACCGGTACCTGCAACATATTGCCCTACTTTAAATTTTGGATTCTTAGAAGCAACAACCTCACCTACAGAACCAGCGCGCATTACGGAACCTATTTCCATAGGCGCTATATAAGACCTTGCATTATTCATCCATCCTCTCATTGCAGGGTCTAAGGATACATAATATTGTTTTACTAAAATTTGCCCTTCACTGATTTCAGGAATGGGATTCGTTTCTAACGACCATGTGGAAGCATCGGCTTCACCTTCTGGTCTTTTTACAAATAATAATTGTTTGTTCATAAATACGCTTTTTTTATTGTCATTCCCGCTAAGGGTACAATTTGTTTAATCAGGTTCTGATTTCTATTCATAGTTCTTCACCAATTTACATTCCTAACACACAGTCAATTATCGACTTCGCTCGAACCTATAAATGGACATTGTTTTTATTTACTCGAAAAACGTGCAACATAAGCCTTCATTTTGGCACGTATTTCAGGTTTCCACCAAAGTTCGGACGCCTCTTTTAAAGAGTTTTCTGCATTTAAATCCAATTTATCCAAAAGGTGTTTTCTTAGTTTTCTTTTGGTATTTATTAAAATTTCTTGGTCGGCTCGCATATAAATCTTCATTTGCTTTTCTGCTCTTTCAAGTACCTCTTCTAAAGGGACTAATTCATCTACCAATCCTGCTGCAAGGGCTTCTTTTGCTGTCAATAGTTTCCCTTCTAGGATATATCTACTAGCCAATCCTTCCCCCATCCAAAAAGCATAAACTTCTGTGAGGTTTTGACTAATTTGAATGTGAACTGCGACCTCATTCAATCCTATTACATAGGTATCGCTATCTGCCATATAGCGATTATCACTTGTGACCGCTAGAACGCACCCTCCGGCTGGGGAATGTCCTGAAATAGCTGAAATAAAAGGTTTTCTAAATTGCATCAGTTCAAGATATAATGCACTAAAGGATGTAAAGAAATCTCTAATCTTACTCTTGTCATATTGAAGCAATTCAATCAAATCTAATCCTGCAGAAAAATAATGCGGTTGACCTGTAAGAATAACACCTTTCACGTTAGTGTCCTCTTCCATTTCATGAAAAGTATCTCGCAACTCTTGAACCATTTCAAAATTGATTGCATTGACCTTACCACGATTCATTTTAACTATAGCATATTCATCTTTGTATGTAATCTCTAATGTGTTCATATGTTTTTATAAGGATGTACCTCCATCTAGTGTAATCGTTTGTCCTGTAATAAATTTAGAATTCTCGGAAGCCAACCAACAAATCGCTTCTGCAATTTCATTCGCTTCGCCAAAGCGTCCCATCGGTATAAAGCGTTTCAACTTATCTCCCATACCAGGACTTACAGACAATAATTGGTCTAAAAGTGCCGATTGTGTATACCCCGGACAAACAGCATTAATACGAATATTTTTTCTTCCATATTCTAGCGCTGCGGACTTTGTCATTCCGACAACCGCAAATTTACTTGCACTATAGGATAGATTGTTTCCTGACGCCTTCAGTCCTGCTAAGGAAGCCACATTTACCATGCTTCCGTGACCTTGGGCAAGCATTTGTTTAAGGGCTACTTTCATACAATAGAAAACCCCTGTTTGATTTACAGCAATTACAGTATGCCAATCATCATGCGTATGGTCAGCGGTCTTTAGTTGCTGCTTCCCCCCTATGCCCGCATTGTTTATCATGACATCGAGTCTTCCGTATTCTTTTACAGTCGTCACAATTAAACTTTCGACTTCTTCAAATTCTGTAACATCTGTTTTTATAGCCAATGCAGTACCTCCTCCTTTCTTAATTTGGCTAACTATTTTTTTGGCCTTTTCTAAATTAATATCTGATACAACCACCGTTGCCCCATGAGTGCCAAAAAGTTTGGCAGTGGCCGCGCCGATACCGCTACCTGCTCCAGTAATAATTACAACTTTATTTTCTAACTTCATCTATAATATTTTTATTCAGATTAGTATTTACAATAAATCAACCTTGAATCTTCTAACGATTGCGCTCTTAAGTGAGAAGGATAACCTATTTCTTTCAACATTCCCAGAAAACCAGCAACTGTATTATACTTTACAAGTAACACCTTATCCCATAAATCTTCCTCTTCTGGGCCGATAAGCATCGTTTGTGGTTTTCCTAGGAAAAGAACTTCTGCATCTGCCGTTTCAAAAAATGGAGTTGCTTGCCTCATATACTCTTTATAGGATGCCTCTCCAGTCAATCTAGTTTCGGGAACTGTATCTTTAAATTTCAATAAATTCAACATCACCAAAGGTTTGTCCATAGGTAATTTCATAAATTCTTTGAATTGCTCTTGATTGATTTCTAAATAAGATCGCTTTTCCATAATCCTTAATATAAATTATCGATTTGGTTTTTCTGAATTGCCTGCCAAGCCGTATTGCAACATAACTGGGATGCTTTATTCAAAAAAGCAAACTTAGGATCGCTCGTATGACCATGCTTATAGCGATAATAAATTTGTTGTGCGATTACGGCTATTTTAAAGAGTCCATAAGCATAGTAAAAGGTTAGGTTGTCTATATTCCGTCCACTTTTAAGAGCATACTGCTGTACGATTTCAGTTCGTAATAGATTGCCTTCCATTACTGTTGGAGATTGCAAACCTTGCTTCATGATATCAGGATCAGTTGCCGTTGTCCAATAGCCTAAAGAAGTTCCCAAATCCATCAAAGGATCACCAAGAGTACACATTTCCCAATCTAAAATGGCTATGATTTCTTTCCAGTAGTCATTCTTAAAAACGACATTATCATACTTAAAATCGTTATGGATAATCGTATGGACATAGTGTTTGGGTTGATTTTTTTGCATCCAAGTCATTACCTTTTCAGCAGTTGGCACATTAGCTGTTGCAGCCGCTACATATTGTTTGCTCCAATTGGCAACCTGACGCTCTACATAACCTTCTGGGCGACCCAAATCTTTAAGTCCTGCGGCTTTATAATCAATATTATGAAAGGCTACAAAAGTATCTAGCCACGTATTTGAAATTGTTTTAAATTCGTTAGGAGTCACTTGTCTTTTGTAAGCCTCTTTTGCTGTCAAAATCTGTCCAGAGACCTTACTCATAATATAAAAAGGAGCACCAATAATATCAACATCCTCCGTGTAAGCAAAAGCCTTGGGCGTTTTCGAAAACACCTTGTTGAGATTATGAATTACCTTGTATTCCCTTCCCATATCATGCCCTCGTTTTGGGGCAGAAAATGGAGGACGCCGCAACACATATTCGGTATCCTCAATATTTAAAAGATAGGTAAGATTTGAAAATCCGTTAGAAAATTGACTGATTGTTAATTCACTTTGGACATCAGCAATCAAATCTTTTTCTAACAAAAAATTTTTTATACTTTGCTGATTTAACGCTTCTCCTTCACGTACGGGTTTTGTATGTTGATTTTCTGCCATTTATATCCTTAAGAATATTTTTTTATGATACTCTTGCCAAGTTGACTCATATGTACCTCATCTGGACCATCTGCTAATCTGAGCATTCTTGCAGCGGCAAAAAAGTATGCCAGGGGCGTATCGCTAGAAACGCCCTTACCTCCCATTATCTGAATAGCTCTATCAATAACCTCGAGCGCCATTTTTGGAGTTGTTATTTTTATCATTGCAATCAGATCTTTGGCTTCTTTATTTCCTTTCCTATCCATTTTATCTGCAGCCGAAAGCACTAATAAACGTGTTTGCTCTATGTCACATGCAGATTTTGCAATATCTTGACGAATGCTACTGTAGCTATCTAAATTTCTTCCGAAAGGAGTACGTTTTGTGGTGCGTTCGGACATTAATTCCAATGAGCGCTGGGCCATACCAATTAAACGCATACAATGGTGAATTCTCCCCGGACCTAAGCGACCTTGGGCTATCGCAAATCCTTGTCCTTCACCAACTAATAAATTCTCCTTGGGAACACGTACATTATCTAAAACTATCTCCGCATGCCCTTCGGGGGAATCATTATAACCAAAAACGGTCAAAGGTCTTACGATTTTTAATCCGGGTGTATCCATAGGAACCAAAATCATACTTTGTTGCAGGTGTCGGGGAGCATCGAAATCAGTTTTCCCCATAACAATCGTAATTTTACAATTCGGATCCATAGCGCCCGATGACCACCACTTTGTTCCGTTAATTACATAGTCATCTCCATCAGCAACAATCGAAGTTTCAATATTCGTTGCATCAGAAGAAGCAACGTCTGGTTCGGTCATTAAAAAAGCAGAACGGATAGTTCCGTTCATCAAAGGTTTTAACCATTGCTCTTGCTGCTCAAGTGTACCATATTTTGCCAACACCTCCATGTTACCCGTATCAGGAGCACTACAATTAAATATTTCAGAGGACCATAACCTACGCCCCATAATTTCCGCTAATGGAGCATATTCCAAATTAGTAAGGCCTGGACTTAAAGCACCATATCCTTCGGGGAGGAAAAGATTCCATAATCCAGCATCTTTTGCCTTTTGCTTTAGGCTTTCAAGACCAGGCCATCTTTTCCAAGCATTTTTAGGCTCTCTGCTAAACGCTACTCCTTCCTCTTCCATAGGAGCGACATGGGTCGCTATAAACTGCTTTAGTTTTTCTTGAAGTGCTACTGATTTTTCGCTGTATTCGAAGTTCATCTGTGTGTTTTTTATCCTGAAATTAAATAACCTCCGTCTGCAGCATATACCCCACCAGTCATGTAAGAACCCGCCTCTGAAGCCAAAAGCATTACCACTCCGGCCATCTCGTCGGGTTCAGCCATTCGCTGAAGTGGTACCGTTTGGTTATATCCGGCGACGAGTTTTTCATTTGACCAAAGGCCTTCACTAAACTTTGTTTTGATGAGTCCTGGGCAGATTACATTTGAGCGAATACCATATTTACCCCATTCTTTCGCCTGATTTTTTGTCAACATAATCAGCGCTGATTTCGTCATACTATATAGACCTAATCTAAAGCCTGGATGAATTCCTTCGACAGAAGAAATATTAATAATACTCCCATTACCATTCGCTTTCATATGTGGATATACCAAGTTAGAAAGCAACCAAGGTGCTTTTACATTTACATCCATTATTTTATCAAAAACGTCTTCACCACAACCTTCCAAAGGCCCATAAAAAGGGTTGATTGCAGCGTTGTTTACCAAAATATCAATACGACCATACTTCTCTATCGTTTTTGCAATCAGCGCTTCCCGCTGCTCTGCATCACCAATATGGCAAGCAATTCCGATGGCTTCTAAACCTTCTTTATTAAACGCTTTTGCAATGGCATCAACGGCTTTTTGTTTTCGACTACTGATGACCAACTTGGCTCCGTTCTCTGCCAATCCTCGGGCAATCGAAAGACCAATCCCTTTGCTAGAACCGGTTACAATAGCTACTTTTCCGGTAAGGTCAAATTTTTGTTTTATACTGCTCATATATGTTGTTTTTCGTTTTTAGGCAAAAACTCTTTTATCCGTTCTAATTGTCAAGGCTTGACTATTGTCTATTAAAATTTCTGCGAGTCCTGTTGTTTTTGGAAGTTCATATTTAAAGTAGAATTCCATTGCATGGATTTTACTTTCATAAAAATCTTTACTATTCCCTTTGCTACCAGCGGCCAAAGCCTTTTGTGCTTCACGTGCTATGTCTAGCCACAACCAACCTATCAAGATGTTACTAAAAAACTCCATAAAGGGAGTGGCATCTGCCAAGAAGCGTTGGTAATCTCCTTTCATAGCAAAGCCCATTAATGATTTTAGCACTTGTTGTGTCAGTTCTAATTTTGCTTCTAACTTCTGAGCATATGGAACTAAAGATTCTTGCCCCAAGCTTGCTTTGATAGAATTCATAATTTCTTCCGATAACAATTGCAAAGCTTTCCCATTGTCCATGGTTACTTTACGTCCTAATAAATCTTGAGATTGAATTCCTGTTGTGCCTTCGTAAATCGCGAAAATTCGAATGTCTCTCAAGTATTGTTGTAAAATATAATCAGTACAGAAACCATATCCCCCTAAAACCTGAACTCCATTATCGACGGCAACTTTACCCATTTCTGATGGATATGTTTTTACTACCGGAGTCATTATTTCTAATAATAATCTGTATTTTTCGCGCCCGTCAGCATCTGCACATGATATCGAAAGATCCTGGTATTTTGCGGTCAATAAGATTAGACTTAAAGAACCTTCGGAAACTACCTTTTGTAGTAACAACATTCTTCTTACGTCAGGATGATTGATAATTAAAGTCTGTTCTTGATTTGCATCTTTCTTACCTGTACTTGTGAGTTTGCGACCTTGCGATCTTTCGTTCGCATAATTTAAAGAAGCCTGATATGCTGCTGTTGCAATTGCAGCGGCACCTCTTCCTACTCCGATTCTAGCACCATTCATCATCAAGAACATATATTTGAGCCCTTGATTTTCTTCTCCAACTAACCAACCTTGGCACGCCTCTTTATCACCAAAGAACAAATGCGTTGTGCAATATCCCCGTTGCCCCATCTTTTGAAAATCGGCAACGGTTTGCACATCATTTGGCGTTAAACCTCCATCACCATTTGGTCTCTTTTTTGGAACTACGAACAAAGAAATACCCTTTGTTCCTGCGGGTGCCCCTTTTACTCGAGCTAAAACCAAATGAATAATATTTTCAGCCCCTTTATAATCTCCCCCAGAAATAAATATTTTTTGACCATGAATTTTGTAGGAATCTCCGTTCGGAGTTGCCGAAGTAACAATATCTGACAATGAACTACCTGCTTCAGGCTCTGTTAAACACATCGTGCCTCCCCAAGTCCCTTCTAGCATTTTAGGTATATAGGTCTCATTCAATTCTTTATTTGCAAAATGAGTAATTAATTCTGCCGCACCAATAGTCAACCCTATATAACCTGGCAAATGATTATTAGCAGCATCTTGAATAAAAGCAGAAGCGTGCATTACCATTGCTGGTAATTGCATTCCTCCATCTTTATAATTAAATCCTCCGGAGATAAAGCCCATCTCACCACCAACCTTCATATATTTATTTACCTGCGGATGCACTAAAACCTCTCCATCCTTGAAATGGGCAGGATCTTCATCCATTTCCCTGAAGTATGGAAACAACTCTTTATCAGAAAAATCCTTTACAGAATTCAACAACATCTCTATCGATTCTTTATCGCAGTCTGCATATCTTTCTTGGTCAAGTATTTCTTGCACCCCGTGCACATTATACAGCAAGAATTTAAGTGTATCTATATCTACATATTGGTTTGCCATGACGAATCTCCTCTTTTTAAATTATAGCCCGTTAAGATAAAATTATTTCAACTTAAACTCATTAAACTAGTTTAATAAAGTTTCTTTAAGAGTATCTAATGTAACAAGAAGTACAAATCTATGTTGGGTAGCATTTGGCTAGACCTTCATCAACCTTTTCCTAATTTTAGAAAGACCAACAGGGGTTAGCCCTAAGTAGGAGGCAATAAGATATTGCGGTACTCTTTGAAGAAGTCCAGGTCTTTTTTCCAAAAGTCGTAAATAACGCTCTTCATTCGTGCGGTTGTTCATGCGCTCTACACGGCTATACGATTTTATAAATGCCTCTTGCATTGATAACCTGCCGAAACGCTCTAATTGATGCGATTCATCATAGGATTTTTCAGTATAGGTCTTTTTAATAGCATAAACAATTGTATCTTCTGTGGCTCTTAGGAAATACTTTGATGGTGCACCTTTTACATAAGATGGCAAATCCGTAAAAAAAACATCTTCCGTATAAAATTCTAATACCTTGGTCCCACCATCCTGCATTTTATAATAGTAAATACAGCCTACATCTAAGTAGTAAAAGTGGATAACCACCTGGCCGGCTGATACGAGCGCCTCACCCTTTTTTAGTTCGATTTTCTCATAAAACGACAACCAATAATCCAAAGGCTTTTCATCTACTTTAGTATATGATAGAACTTTGTTTTTGAGATTTTGTAGCGAATCCATTTTTGATGTTGTATTTATAATGAGCCAAATCGATTTGGGATGGTTATAAATATAAGCATTTTGTCAAAGAAGACTATAAAAATCTGTCAAATGCATAATCTGAGCACTGAGGAGACAAAACATATCTCTTAAAAAAAATGGAGAATTTAGCAGAAATATTAAATATTAATCCTACCGTTAAAAAAGGTCTTTTAAGAAGAACTGACCTAAAAAAAACAAGTTTTTATGGGTTCCTTTTCCTACCTTCATAGCAATAGTAAGTTTTGGATTTTTTTTACGTATTCTTCGAAGCCTATCTATAAAAAATTAGTTCCTCTAATCGATGTATTTCTCCCAGAAGTTTATCCGTTTCTAAATTTTTAGTTAGGTCCGAGTGCACCTACTTTGTTTGAATATTTCTTCGAAGAAGAATATAAAAGATACCGGTTTAGTACTAAAACGAAAATGAATTTTATAAATTAACAGCATAAATTCAATTTTAACTTGTCGCGATATTTCAGGACGAGACATTATAACAAATGATAAAAACTTAAGAAAAATATGAAAAACAAAAAAGCAATAATTACTGGAGGTAGCAGAGGATTAGGAAAAGCAACTGCCATAGCATTTGCAAAAGAAGGCATTGACGTCGCTATAACAGGTAGAAATGAAAAAATTCTAAAAGAAACAGTTTCTGAATTAAAGACTTTTGGAATTAACGCTATGTATTCAGCATTTGACGTAAGTAGCTATCAGGATGTTAAAAGCGGTATAAAAAGTATTGTAAACACATTAGGCTCTGTTGATATTTTAGTAAACAATGCTGGAATTGCAGCTTTTGGGTCGTTTAATGAAATGGATGTTAGCCAATGGAGTCAAATTATTCAAACGAACCTTATGGGCATGTATTATGTGACTAAAGAAGTTTTACCATACTTAATAAGTCAGAATGAAGGTGACATTATTAATATTTCATCTACAGCAGGATTAAATGGAAATGCAAATACATCTGCCTATTCAGCATCAAAATTCGCAGTTATTGGAATGTCCGAATCATTAATGAAAGAGGTTCGTAAAAATAATATTAGAGTTTGTACTTTAACACCAAGCACTATAGCAACTGATATGTCAATCGATCTAGGTATTGCAAATAAAGATTCTCATGATAGCGTTTTACAACCAGAAGATTTTGCAGAATTAATCGTTGCTAGTATAAAACTACCTAGAAGAGCAATGCTTAAAGGGGCGTCATTATGGTCTACAAATCCTTAATCATAACCAATGATTAAATTCTTTAGAAAAATTAGACAACGAATGCTGACTAAAAATACATTTAGCACATATCTTATGTACGTTATTGGGAAATAATACTCATGATTATTGGAATTTTAACTCCTTTATCGATTCCTAATTTGGAATGAGGACCGTAAAGTAAAAAATGAAATTCTAACTGCAATTTTACGTGAAACGGAGAAATAAACTTTCTGGAACTAGCCCCAAACCTAGAAATATTGAAGCCCAAAAATACACTAAAAACGAACAGTGCATGCACAAAATTGCTTAATCTAGAAATATAAAATGATTCTAAAACTTAAATATCTTAATTTTAACCTGTAGCCATATTTCAGTACTAGACATTACTTAAAATGAAAAGGAAAATTGTAATTTTGATACTTCTTGTCGTTATAATTGCTGGAGATTTTTCCTATTAGTTTGATCCATATCATGAGATGCGTTTTTTAGGAATTAATATTTATAAACTCATGGGTTCTGGTGTGTTTTTCGGTTCTTTAATTCTGACTTTACTGCTAATTGAAAAACCTTGGGAATTACCGCAGGAGTACTAATTAGTCAAAAACATTAAGATGTCAAAAAGAATAATTTTAGTCTGTTTATTTTGAATTGTTGTATTTCCGCTATTTATATCTTGTGTAGAACGGCAATAAGCAAAAGGCAAACTATTTATCATAGGTGGTGGATCAGGACCTTCAGTTGTTAAACTTCACCGAATCAATTCCAAATCACTCAATCTTGGTTTCAGCCTGTACTTTAATTCCTATTCGTAAAAATTAATTTGACGAACCTTTATATACTTTTTAGTATAAATTAAAGTATACTTTTTAGTATTAATTAAAAAAAATACGTATATTTGCCTTGTAGAATTATTTATATCTCATAAAACTTTTAAACAATGAAAATAACAGCACAAGACGAATATGGTTTAAGAATATTGGTTCGGATTGCAAAGTGTAAGATTAATACTGGCTTAAGCATCCCTCAGCTTAGTGAATTGGAAGGATTGTCTCAACCCAATGTTTCTAAATTAACCCGAATACTGCGTATAGAAGGATTGATTAATAGTACTAAAGGACACGTTGGAGGATATGTACTTGCCAAACCTGCTGCCGATATTACGGTGAGCGATGTTTTGAAAGCTTTAGGTGGACGTTTGTTTGATGAAGAGTTTTGTGCCAATCATGTGGGAGTGCTAAAACTGTGTACTAATTCTATTGACTGTTCTATTCGTTCACTTTGGTCAATGGTGCAATCTACTATTGACAAGCTATTAGATAAGGTAACATTGGCAGATTTATCGAATAGCGAACAGGAAGCTACGTTTACTTTTCAAAGTTTCCTGAAAGAAAACATCAATTAAAAAGAATACAAACAGCTTATCCATAATCTAATACCTAAATAAAATGATAACAGTTTCAGAAAACGCAAAACAACATGCTTTAAGTTTAATAGCAAACGAAAATAGTCCCGAAGGAACATTTATTCGCGTAGGTGTTGATGGCGGTGGTTGTTCCGGTCTTACCTACAAACTTGTCTTTGACACTATTATTGCAGAAACCGATAAGGTTTTCGAAGACAATGGAATAAAAATTGCCGTTGATAAAAAAAGCTTTCTATATTTAATAGGAACAGAGCTTGATTTTGAAGGAGGCTTAAACGGAAAAGGGTTTGTATTTGTCAATCCAAATGCGAGTAGAACTTGTGGTTGTGGAGAATCGTTTGGCGTATAAAACAGTTAAAAGCGTTTAGATGTTTTTCAGAAAACAGTCTAAGTTAGATACAACAATATAAAAATACAGAAAATGGCAATTATAATTACAGAAGAATGTATTAATTGTGGCGCTTGTGAACCAGAATGTCCTAACAATGCAATCTACGAAGGAGGTGAGGAATGGCGTTTTTCTGATGGAACATCAATAGAAGGAATCTTTACCTCAAAAAGTGGATTGACTGTCGATGCAAATGAAATACAAGATCCTGTATCAGACGAAGTGTATTATATCGTAACCGATAAATGTACAGAGTGCGTTGGTTTTCATGATGAACCCCAATGTGCAGCTGTTTGCCCAGTAGACTGTTGTGTAGATGATGATAACTGGCGCGAAAGTGAAGAAGAATTATTTGCAAAAAAAGACACATTACATTTAGTGTAATGCCGATATATAGGATAAAAATAGTTCAATACAGTGCATTGAGTTTCCCGAAATGTATGAGATAATATAATAACTTAATCCAGAGGAGTATTAGAATTTGGATGTATCAATGAATAACACATAGTAAAACTTACATAGTATGAATGAGGTTATAGAACAAACAGTCAATACGGAATACAAATATGGTTTTGTTACAGATATTGACTCTGACAGCGCACCGAAAGGATTGAATGAAGATATTATTCGTTTTATTTCTGCTAAA
>TARA_B110000037_G_scaffold91706_1_pt1 | contig 20431 bp, 16 predicted proteins | sample TARA_B110000037 | Tara Oceans TARA_B110000037 (sample SAMEA4397196) | marine metagenome | biome: Polar Biome; feature: [MIX] marine epipelagic wind mixed layer (ENVO:01000061); material: water (ENVO:00002006), including particulate matter (ENVO:01000060) such as... | depth 10-100 m
ATTCTAAGCGGCCAATGACATGAACGATTTAAACACAGTTTTATCTTGAACAATCAACTAATTTTTCTTAATCATTCTGACAACTTCGATACCTGATAAGGTTCTTCTAGCAGATTCAAATTCTTTAAATCCCAACCCCTGTTGAATTCGCCATTTGATAAAACGGTGATCTTGTTCTACTATATTGTTTAAGTATTTGCATTTCCTGATTCTAATTCTTGATTTTGTTGCTAATGCGCGTTTGTTATAAACCCGAATGGCACTTGAATTTGACCCGCTTTTGTCTATGTTTATCACTCGAGGTTTTCCATTATGCTCAATTGCCTTAATCAAAAAACTTTGGGCTGACATACGCTGTCTTCTTTTGGTTAATAGAAAGTCTACTGTATTTCCTTGCTTGTCAACGGCTCGATACAAATAACGCCACTCTTACCAACGGAATAAACGTGTCGTTGAGTTGTAATGCATTGTCGACGAAACGAGCAGAAAAGGAAACAAAAGCCGTTTGAAGATTCCCGAATAATTTGATTTGCAAGTTAAAAAAGTGCTATTTTTAGGTTCCAAGGCGGTAAATGAAGGAAACGGATTTCATAAAACAGAACAAGAAGAAGTGGGCGAGATTCGAAAAATTGTCCTCCAATAAGAGCAACGATCCTGATGAAGTATCGGAGCTTTTTACCGAAATCACTGAAGATCTTTCTTACGCCAGAACATTCTATCCCCGCCGTTCGGTTCGAGTTTATTTGAATCAACTGTCGCAGGGCGTTTTTACAAGCTTATACCGCCAACGTAAACAGCCCATTGGTAATTTTATTAAATTTTGGGTAGAAACTGTTCCCCTTGAAGTTTACCGTGCACGCCGTAACATGCTTGCAGCGTTTTTGTTTTTTGTGCTCGCCATAATCGTTGGCGTTATCTCACAACATTATGACAGTGGGTTCGCCAATATTGTACTAGGAGACCATTATATAACGGTGACGGAACAGAATATAGCCGACAAAAATCCGCTAGGAGTTTATGGTGATTCGCTGGGCGGCTCCATGTTTTTTCAGATTACAATCAATAATATTCGCGTCGCGTTTTTTGCTTTTGTAGGCGGTATTTTATTCACCTTAGGAACGTATTGGGTAATGCTGCAAAATGGAATTATGTTAGGTGCATTCCAATGGTGGTTTAAGGGTAAAAGTTTACTTTTTGTTTCCTTTTTAGGGATTTGGATTCACGGGGCTTTTGAAATATCGGCAATTGTTATTGCTGGTGCAGCTGGCTTGACTGTTGGAAATGGGTTGATTTTTCCAAAGTCATATTCACGTGTGCAATCTTTAGTTTTTGCAGCAAAACGCGGTTTAATAATTATGCTCAGTCTAATTCCATTCTTTATTATGGCTGGAGCATTAGAAAGTTTTGTAACGCGCTGGTATAGAGAAATACCTACGATTGTTAAAATGCTGATCATCTTTTTCTCATTTGCCATCATCATTTTCTATTATGTCATTTATCCTTTTATTGTTGCACGGCGGTATCCTGAAAAATTTGAGGTTAAAGAGATCCCACGTTTCATTCCTACTAAAAAAATTAATTGGCATAAAATTCGCAAACCGGGCGAAATCTTCACCGACACCTTTACTTTGTTAATTAATAAAATGTCCCGATTAACTCGGGTTTTCTTTTCCATAATTGTACCGCTTATTATTGTGTTGATTTCTGTTACATTTTATCTGGAACATCAGCGATTTAACTTTCCCATGTATTGGTACAAAACGTTTGGAACTTTGTTTGGAACGGGAATAGATTTTCAGTATTACAAGCTGTTTGGTTGGTGTGTGCCTTTTGCTATGATCATCGCCGCGGCCTATTTTGTAATTACAGATAAACGAGAGGACAATCTGCTCGGTAATTATTTAAAATTTATGGCAAAGCATTTTATATGGCTGTATTTGTATGCGCTTGTTATCTACAGTATTTTCTTATTCTCACCCGGAATTTTCTTGTTCTTTGTCGTTTTAGTTGCTCCTTTTTTAAATGCAATTCCGTCCATTATTATTCATGAAAACACCAATTTCTTTACAGCACTTAGTCGTTCATTTGATTTAGGTAAAGGTGGCTACGGCGATTCACTTGTTTCATTTTTAGCACTGGTCGCTATTACGGTCATTTTCTTCTTCATTCTTCACAATCCAATTGCCGGAATCATGATGATTTTTGATGACTTTTTAAAACAAACTTTAATTACTGTTGTGGATTCTTATAGCGTTGTAATTGCTATCGTGCATGTAGCCATTTATATGCTGTATTTCTTTATAATGTTTAGCATTTGTATGATTTCGTTTTCATTGAATCACCATTCAGCACTCGAACGAAAAACGGCAAAAGGACTTTACGAACGATTGGAACATTTCGGGAAAAGAAACCGAAGCTATGAAACTGATTTAGATTTTGATTAAACTATTGATCATATCGCTTTTGTTTTTGGCTGGCTTTTCATTTGGACAAGATGATGAAACCTATGACCATGGATTAGATCAAGATAAATGGCAAGACATAAGAGACGGCATTCGCTACGAGGGACAGGAAGAAGGGCCAGGTCGACAATGGACCTACGAGTCATCTGAAGAGTATGAGCGTGAGCGACGTAATCATGAAGGTGGCGGAAGCGGAGGAAACGGTTACGGCGGAGGAGATGGGGGCGACAACCGCTATGACGGTTCTGAGCGACCGCAACGTCAAAATTACGAACCACCACCAAGTAACAGCACTTATAGCGCACCCAGTTTTGGCGGATTCTCTGTATTTGGGTACATCCTCCTAGCCGCATTTGCTGTGGGTCTCATGTTTTTAATCTACTACCTTTTTGTAAATGCTGAGCGAAGAGGGAAGAAAGTAAAAGTTGAAAGGGGAATAGTTAATATTGAAGATGTCAATCCTATTGAAATTCCGCTTACAGAATTGCAGCGTTTATTGCAAGAAGCTCTGGCTAACAAAGATTACCGAGGAGCTGTTCGTATCTATTTCATGTTTATTGTGAGAGATTTGGCAGAAAAAAACCACATCAAATGGGAAAAGGAAAAAACCAACTTCCATTATTTACGAGAAATGTCAGGAAAAAATGACTTTAATGACTTCAATGTATCCGTGAGTTATTTTGAAATAATTTGGTACGGAAAAAGAGAATTGGACGCAGACAAATTTGAACAAGTAAAACCGAACTTTACCCGGTTTTTAGATAAATTGGGAGTTAAATAATTGGGCAAGTGGGGCAAAATAGCAATCATTGGTAGTGTGGTACTTATACTAGTAGCGCTACTCTATTATTTTAGCTTTAGACAAAAAGAGGAATCTTACATCACGGATAACTGGAATATGACCTATGATCCGGCAGATAAAGGGCCTTATGGCACTTATATGCTAAAGGAATTATTGGACACCACTGGTTTATTTGGTAATTTTTTAGAATTGGATGATAATCTGGAAGAAATTTTAGAGGATAATTCCAAAGCCAATGATATCTACTTTTTTGTAGGAGACGAGAATTATTTATCAGAAGAATCTACTGAATATTTATTGGATTTCATTCGGGCGGGAAACACGGGATTTATCTCAACAGAAGAATTTCCGCACGCCTTGCTAAACTTAATTTGTCTCGACCCAGATGATGTATTTGCAGAAGAAGTAATTGACTCTTCACAATACTTCAAATTCTACCACTCAAACTTCAAAGGTAAACGCTATGAGTTTGAATTTGTGCATAATAATATAGTACAACAAAAAACATGGGATTATTTTGATGTTGGTGCATTTGCGCTGTATGATGAAGATTCCCTTTCGGGCCTTGGTTCTAGCAACCACGACCGAATCAATTTTATTAAAATCAGGTATGGTAACGGTTATCTTTTCCTTCACTCCAGCCCCTACGTATTTACAAATATTAGCATGATGAAGCGCGACGGTTTTCAATATGCTGAAAATGTGTTGAGACATATTCCACCAGGAAGAGTACAATGGGATAAATACAATATTCGTTATCATAATGAATCTTCTGGCGGTGATAGTGAATCAGGAGGAGGAGACGGCGAAAAACGTGAGAGTATCTTGCAATTCATAATGAATAATCCGCCACTGTTATGGGCATTTTTAATCCTCTTAATTGGGGCGGTACTTTATGGATTATTCAAAGGGAAGCGAATGCAAAAAATGGTTCCTGCTAGTGAGTCGAAAGAAAACATGTCCCTGCAATATATAAACACCCTGTCGTCTTTGTATTTGCAAGAAAAGAAACACAATAAATTGATTAAATTAAAGGAGAAAACCTTCCTTAATTTTATTGCGGAACGTTATTATATTCACAGCAATAAACTGGACGATAAATTCTTTACAAAAGTGGCCAAGAAGTCACATATACCAAAAGACGCTATAATAGATGTTTTTAATACTTTTAAAGAGCTTGAGCGATCGATAGAGGTATCGGATGACGGCCTAATTGCATTGCACCAAAAAATTGAAAATTTTTACAAAAACTGTAGATGATGGAAGAAAACAATATAAATCCGTCTGGGGCGGAAGAGAACAACGAAGGACAAGAGTCGAATGAGAACCCAACAGGGGGTGAAGAAAATTCGTCAGCTACACCACAAGACAATCCTGTGGATCCGTCGATAGCAGAAAAAATTATACAGGGAGCTTACACTTCAGAAGCGAGTGCTTTATTTACACCTATGCTTGATTTAGGCTTTATTCATAAAAAAGTGAATGCCACTCGAGAGCAAATTGGAAACTTCGTTATAGGTCAACATGAAATGGTTGATTTGTTAATGATCTCTATTTTCTCAAACGGGCATGTATTGCTTGAAGGAGTTCCGGGAGTTGCAAAAACATTAACCGCAAAGGTGCTGGCAAAAACACTTTCGGTGGATTTTTCAAGAATTCAGTTTACGCCAGATTTAATGCCATCAGATGTTATTGGGACCTCTGTTTATAATATGAAAGATGGAACTTTTAGCTTTATGCAGGGACCCATTTTTTCAAACATTGTATTAATTGATGAGATTAACCGTGCGCCTGCAAAAACGCAAGCGGCACTTTTTGAGGTCATGGAGGAACGCCAAATTTCTTATGACTCAAAGGTGTATAAAATGAGTTTTCCGTTCTTGGTATTAGCCACTCAAAACCCAATTGAACAGGAAGGAACGTATAATTTACCAGAGGCACAATTAGACCGTTTCTTATTTAAGATTAAAATTGATTATCCAACATTAGAGGATGAGCACGAGATTTTGAAACGGTATAAAAACAATATTAAATCTCCGTCATTGGATGATGTCAAGTCGGTATTTTCGGCCGCCGAGCTACAAAAAATACAAGACTTGGTGGAGAAAGTGACCATTGAGGATCAAATTTTAAAATACATTGCCGAAATATCAAACGCTACACGAAACCATGCCAAGTTATATTTAGGCGGTTCACCACGGGCATCATTGTCCATGTTGAAATCTGCAAAGGCTTTTGCTGCTATCCGTGGTCGTGACTTTGTAATACCAGATGATGTGCAATTTATAGCACCACATGTATTAAACCACCGCTTAATCATGACACCAGAAGCTGAAATGGAAGGCATGTCTATTGAGGAATTAATTAAAGAAATTGTTCACGAAATTGAAGTGCCAAGATAGGCTTAACAAATGCGATTAATTCGGGGGCTTTTCCTTTCATATCGATTTTTTATTGCGCTACTGATTGTGGCCATAGTTTTTGTATACGGTTTTGTCACGCCTATATTTTTTGTATTTGGGCAAGGTTTATTGATTTTGGTAGGATCAATTCTTGCTTTGGAGATTTTCATCCTATTTGGAAAAAAAAATCCGATTGAAGCAACACGCAACGTCATGAACCCACTTTCATTGGGCGACCAAAATAAAGTGACAATTGTAGTACAGAACAATTTTAATTTTACCATTTCTGCGGTAATCTACGATAACGCTCCACCACAATTACAACTGCGGGACTTAAGTTTTAGCGACTTATTAGACCCAGAGGTTATTAAGTCATTCACTTACGAAATTAGACCAACTGAACGCGGAGAGTATAAATTCTCAGACATGTTTATTTACGCCTCAACGCTCACGCATTTTGCTCAGCGAAAAGTGGTGATTAAATCAGCTGAAAAGGTAGCCACCTACCCTTCCATTATTCAAATGAAGCAATACGAATTAAAAGTATTTGCGAAAACGGCCATGTCGGGTATTAAAAAAATAAGACGCCTAGGTCACAACAACGAATTTGAACAAATTAAAAACTACGTTCAGGGAGATGATTTTAGAACCGTAAATTGGAAAGCAACCAGTCGCCGTAACGAACTAATGGTGAATCAATATCAAGATGAGCGTGCGCAGCATATTTACTCGATCATTGATAAAAGTCGAAGTATGCGCATGCCGTTTGATGAATTAACATTGTTGGACTATGCAATTAATTCAACCTTGGCGTTTTCAAATATTTGCCTACGCAAAGGCGACCGTGCTGGCTTAATGACTTTTTCAGACAAATTGGGCAGCAAATTAGCCGCCGAGCGCTCTGGCAAGCAATTGCAGCGAATCATGGAATTGCTGTACAAACAAAAAACGCGGTATTTAGAAGGAAACTATGAAATGTTGTGCCACGGCATTCGAAATCATATTAAAGGAAGAAGTTTATTGATGTTGTACACCAACATTGAATCAGAATATGCTTTAAAACGGACTTTACCCCTTCTTAAACGCATTAATCAATTGCACGTGCTATGTGTTATCTTTTTTGAAAACACAGAGGTTAAAAAGGCCGCCCAAATGGAACCTGAATATGTGCGTGACATCTATTTCAAGACCTTTGCTGAGAAGTATGGAATGGATAAAAAGAAAATTGCGTTGGAATTACGCAAAAATGGCATTCAAACCGTTTTAACTACCCCAGAAAAATTAACTGTAGATACGATCAATAAGTATTTAGAGTTGAAAGCAAGGGGGGTTATTTAGAAGATTGGGTTTTGTGTTGATAGATTTGATTGAAGATGAAACATCTTTCAAGTCAAGTCTTTTCATCTAAAACATATTATGATCCGATTTTTTCTTTCGTGTAATTAAAATAAGGAACAACCCCATTAATGAGCAATGAAAACGCCAAGAATAATTGATTTTACCTCAAACTTATAGAAAAAAATTGCAGGGGAAATCTTAAGACCCAACCCTATCAGCAATTCTAATCGAAAAAGTAATCAAAGATAATTTTATCCTCTCTCGCAGCCCAAACCTCTTGCACGCTAATTCCCATTCACAATTTGAACAGTTCCCTGTCCTTCAATGGTTGTGCTATTATCCGAAACTCCTTTATACACATAAAAGTACACCCCATCTTTACAAGGATCGCCATTCATATCTGTTCCATCCCAACCATCATCAATATCATTTAATTCACCAACCGTTATTCCCCATCTGTTTACAATGACGCAATAAAACTCAGCAACTGATTTCGAAATATATTTGAAGGTAAACTCGTCATTTATGCCGTCTCCATTTGGTGTAAAAATATTACCTCCACCCGCAATAAGAGGCTCGTAGATGGTAATAATTTTGCAGGCGGTATCTGTGCATCCGTTTTTGTTAATTACCACTAAGCATGCTTCAAGCTCATAGGAGGTCCCTCTTGATTCATAAGTCGTGTCAAACACTTCAAAATAGTTATGTGTGATTTGCCAATCTGCATTGGGTGAATCTAAATTCCAAAAGAATGTTGTATCAGCAGAGGGGTTGTTAGGATTCGCATAATTCTCAGAGTTATTGATGAAATTCACTTGAATGGATGAATCAGCAGTCCCTTGACAATCGTCATTTAAAAGATCTGATTCAACTGTAAACGCCGCAATTGGATTCAACGAATCTAGAAACAAGGATTGCTTTAGAACACAACCATTTTCATCTGTCATGGTAAGTTCATACTTCCCTGGATTTAATCCACCCCAAGTTGTGCTAATACTCGTTTCGCCATTGTCCAAATTTGTCCAGATATAATTATAATCTGGTGTGCCACCACTTGCCGCACCAAAAACTACTCCGTTTCCACTCTGATATTCATGCAATCGACAATAAGCATGCTCAAAACCAAACTCCGAGAACTGCATGGAATCAGGTTCATTTACTTCAAAATCCAACACCATTGAACAGCCATTTTCATCATTTATAGTAACCGTATATCCGCCAGCACCCAAGGCCCACGTTGAGTCAGCGCCAACGCCCTCAACCCCAGCAGGATTTGGCGCCCAGAAATAACTAATCGCATCAATTGAACCAGTTGCATTAAAAACATTATCAATTCGAGCCCAGCCTGTTTCATCCCCATGGCAAGGGGGATCAGAAACTGTAATTTCGGCATCCATTTGGTCAGGCTCGCCAATAAAAACAGAGTCAATTGCTGACCCGCAACCTGATTCATCTTCCACCGTAAAGTAATACCACCCTGTTGGCAATTCATTCGCGGCGTTACTATTGTCTTCATTAATTAATTCACCCGCTTCATTTGTAATTGTAAATGTTGGATCCTCTAATACATCAGGAATATTTACGACTAGCGATCCATCTGAAAAACCATAACACGTAGGTTCGTTCACCAACACATCTAAAGAAATTCCACCTATTGTAACGGTAATGGAAAACTCGCTAAAACAACCTGTGATGTCTTTTACAAGTAGCGTAACGGTATATGTTCCTTCAGTGTCAAATGAATGAAAAGGATTTTCGTCTGTTGAAGTTCCTCCATCTCCAAAGTCCCATTCCCATTCTATAATATCAACACCGTTGTATATTAAATCACTTATTGAATTGTCTAAAAACTGAATTTCTTCGCCAGAGCAGGCAGTCGTAAATCCATCAACGGTATGATCTGTTGTAAAATCAACTTCGCGGTAAGAACAGACGGTTTGCACGTTAACCGACCCACCAGTACCTCCTGTCCATCCAAAATAGACAACAGGATCACCATCAAAAAATAAGGTGGCAAGGTCTCCTGTATAGGTAAAATAACTCGTTCCGTCAAAAAATATCTCTAAATCAAAAGCAATTGGATCCCAAGTTGCGCGAAAAGAATGATTGTCGCCATCCTCTACATTCGGAAGTGCAATTGGTGCAACCAAATCGTGTGAAATTGCGCCATCAGAATGCATTCCTAAGTGGTCGTCAGGAATATCACCATATATGTCATTATACCACGTATCAATTTCTACACCAACAGAACTCAAGATTCCGTCATAGCCAAGTCCGCCACCGCCACCACCAGGATCGCCAGGGAGTTTACGCATAACGAAAACTAGACCATCTGCCCCGCCGGCATCATTATCGCCTAAATTCACATCAAATGTAAAGTCAAACGAATTTCCTAAATTAATGGAATTGGGACTCCAAATAGAACCTGCCTGAGTTGGCAAAGCATCCGTAATTTGATAGCAATCACAAGTACCCGTAGTTGAACCATAAATATCCATTTGGGCATGTAGCGTTGCAGTACTAAAAAGTCCGATTAGTAATAAGTGAAAAGCATTCATATACACGCATTTAATTGCTTAAACGCTAAGATATATAAAATGAAGTTAAATTTTACTTAAAGCAGAAATGAGATAAAAACTGGAATCCAATAATCGGATGTCTTATTCGTAATTCTCTTTGTAGAACTTCATATAAGTCGCCAAATCTTTCGCTTTAAAAAGCTCACTGAAGTTTTTGGTGTTAATGAGACATATTTCAAACTCAGTTGCAATCATCTGAATTGTTTCTTTTGCTTTTTCAGATTTAACGGAGTTGATATAAGTTTCAGCGATATCCAAGTCTTTAAAAGATCGAACAACTAAAATTTGGTATTCATCACCTAGAGGAGCATCCTGCATTGAAAGTCCATCATTCTTAAAGAAGATGCCATTGAAATTTGAAATTTTAATTTTAGTCTCTGCCGCATCACCCTTTCCAGTAGGAATGGCTAACATAAAAAAGTGTTTTGAGTCTGCATCATAAAGATACGGAGATGCCACTCCTCCTGGATCTGGATCAACAAGACCTCCACCGCCGTTCATCTGATCAAGATATGTTTTTGCCTGTATTCCTTCTTCTGAATCAGGAGATAGTTCATAAAGCTTAATTAACGGATCAGAAATTGCCTCGTTATTCCCTGGACTAACCTCACTCACTGCGAAAGCTTTCAACAAATAATACTTATTCAAGAATTTATTTTCACGATCATTTGCAATGACCTCATTACATTTTGTGATAACAGTTCCAAAACTTCTTCGGCGATAATTTCGCATCACTCCCGAATATTCATTCAACTCTTCTCTATCCTTTAATTCTTTCTTTTTAAGATAATCTGGATCCATTAAAATTTGTGCAATTTCACTTTCAGGATAATCTTTTAGAATGGTTGATTTATAGCCGTTCGCTTTGGCATTTCCGTTTTTCTTATTAATGAGATACAATTGGTATAATGCTGGCAATATACGCGGGTGGTCAACATTTCGATCTAGCACCGCCTGGAAATAATCCATAGCTTCGTTTTCCTCTTTCAATTGTTCCTTATAAATTATACCCAAATTATAAAGTGAATTTAAAATTCGGTAGTTAGATGAATCTATATCAGACTGTGTGATCGGAATATCTTCCATCAGCATCTCCACTGTCAATTCATCCAATGCTACACTATCAACCGGTTCGCCATTTTCATCCACTAAATCGTTAAACGAATTTTTATTTGCACGTCTCCAATTATCTTCATTGACACGTTGCCCCCAGAGCCCTCTAAAATCATTAAATCCAGATGCGACTAGTTTAGGGTTTGAGAAATACCATTTCTTTCCGCCACCACCCCCACCGGCACCTTGTTGGTTATTAATTCTTGCTTGTTGCGCTAACAAACGTTGTTCTTCCTCTATGCGTTTGCGTTCTTTCTCGGCTTCAATGTCCTTAATGGTTTGCTCCAAGAATTTTTCACGATCTTTTGGTGACATTCGAGAAATTGTTTGCACACTATCCTCAAATTCGACCAATTCATAATGATAAACCAAGTCGGCCAAACCAGCAGCTTTGTTCTTCAGCATTTCATAGCCTTCATAATCTTCTGGCAGCGCTTGTACACAACTGTCATAATATTTTTGTGCGCTCAAGTAATCTCTATCTTCAAAAGACATATCAGCCAAACGTAAATAACTTACCCCTTTTTGGCGGTTATTTTTAATGGACCATAAAACAGAGTTGGTATAGTTTGACTTTGCTGAAACCCGATCTGGCTCCTTCATATCCAATTCCGCCAAGGCATAATAAATTTGATCTTTATACTCAATGTTTTTACCGTCCTTGAGCATTTTAGTAAGTTCGGCAACCAACTCTTCTGTATTTCCAGGAGAAGTTAATGCGTTTTTAATTTTTGCTTTAAAACGCATTTCATACGGTGCGTTTGATCGGGTTACTTTTGCAAAATATTTAGATGCTTCAGCGTTGTTTCCTTGTTCTGCATAAAGTTGGCCTAAAGCAAACATATAGCGTGCTCGTCTCTTCTTATCTTTGCATACTTCCACGGCATTTTCAAGATGCTCCATCGCTTTTTTATCTTCTTCCTGCGCCAAGTATAAATCAGCCATGGCAATTTCATAGTCAACTATTAATTTTTTCGGGAATGGTGCTGGCTCATTGTCCTTTTCTTTTTTACCCGCTTTTTTGGCGCGCTGCTTCTCTAGTTTAGAAGGTTTCTTCTTTTTCGTTTTATTTTCCTTTTTAGTTTCGGTAGATTTGATTGATTGTTCAACTACACGCAAGACTCTTTTTGCTTGCGGATACTCGCCCATAGCAATATGCGTTTTTGCTAACCAAATTCGCGCTTCATAGACGGACGTTTCACCGCGATAAAAATCGGACTCCGCAACATACTTTAGCTTTTCTTTCGCTTCTTTATAATCTCTTTTGATATAATAAGCCTGCCCCACTACTAACCAATTGTCATCAATCCATCTACAATTTTCATTTGATTTGTTTTTAACCAATTCTGAATTAGGCATACTGTGACGCACAATAACTTTAGAGCAACGTTCAATTGCATCTTCTAATTCAGGAAATACATTTGGTACATCTACTTCTGTTGGATATAAATCTAGATCAATAATGCCGATATAATCCTCTTGGTAACTCTCTCGATAACCCTCAAGCATTTCGCCAATAATAACACGGGCATTATAATAACCATTATAACGTGCTGTCATATTGTGATACCCCTTATTAATTAAGGCGTCCTTTTCTGTTGAGCATGAAATCGCTACTAACATTATAAAAATGCCAATAATGGACTTAATGGTAAGGGGTTTAATCTGCATCCGTTTGTCTTGTTCGACTTCTGTTAACTCAAAAAGAACAAAAATATTTTAATTTCTTTAATTACACCCTATTTAGACCAATTAATTCCTGTGCTTGCGTGGTTATTTTCACCATTTGCGCATCCCTTTATTCCGAAATGTAGATTACGATTGATTTTAATAAAGATTCTGAGGTCAAATCACACATAATATAACCTGAAATGAACAGTAAAAGAACATAAGTATAAATACCTAAACTATTAAGACCCGTATCCCTATCCGATTTTAAAATAGTATCTTTATCATACTATGAAATTTAAATTATAATCATGAAAAAACCCTTACAATTTGCATCCTGTTTTTTGCCGTTGCACAGGCGAAAGCTCAAGCAGTGGTTGACACGTTCAATTATACGGGAACAACGGAATTATTTACAGTAGCGGCCTGCATGGGGCCAATAACATTTGAAGTAATTGCCGGAAGTGGCGGTGACGCCAATGCGGTTGAAGGAGGAGATGGCGGAAGAGTTCAAGGAACAATGACTTTTGCTCCGGATGACATCCTTTATATTAATGTAGGCGCAGAAGGTATTCATGGATCTATTGATTCGGATGGTGTATCAGTTGGTTCTGGTGGTGTATTCAGTTATTCAATCTGTGGCGAAGCAGGCACCGGAGGTGGTGCTTCAGACATTCGGTTGAATGGAGAAGACTTAGAAGACCGTGTTCTAGTTGCTGGCGGTGGCGGTGGTGCTGGAGGATATGACCCTGAGCCAATTACTGGAGGAGATGGCGGAGGTTTAGTTGGTCAAATTGGCGATAACTGGCCCTCATGGCCTAATGCAGGTGGGAAAGGTGGAAGTCAAGTTTCTGGCGGTGCTCAAGGCGTAGCATGTTGCGATTGCCCAACCTATACGACTGACGGAACCTTGGGACTCGGCGGAGATGGTTCAGGCGATTGCGGTGGCGGCGGTGCTTGCTTTAGCGGCGGCGGCGGTGGTAGTAGCTATACTGATCCAGGCGCTACTGATGTTTCGCATGATCAAGGTTATCAAAACGGTGAAGGAATGATTGTCATTTCTTGCGAAATTGTCGCGATTGAAGCGAGTTTTGAATTGACGGTTTGTGGTGAGTTGGAAAGCCCGAGTGGTTTATATACTTGGAATGAAGCTGGTATTTATATGGATACGATAACGTCTGTTTCTGGATGCGACAGTGTAATGACGTTTGACTTAACGGTGAACTTTGCTAGTGCTTCAAGTGAATCAGTTTCTGCTTGTGATTTTATGGTCAGTCCATCCGGTTTGTATACTTGGACGGAAACAGGAGTTTATGTTGATACAATTGATACTGATATGGGCTGTGATAGTATTTTGACTATTGATTTGACCATTAACACAGTGAATGTTGGTGCAAGTGTTGTTTCTACAATTGAATTAATGGCTGATTTTGGCGGAGCAACTTATCAATGGATTGATTGTTCAGATGATTCTGAAATTGATGGAGCGACGGATCAAAATTTTGTCGCAACAGCGAATGGAGATTGTGCCGTTATAGTTACAGATGGAGATTGTTCTGATACTTCTGAATGTTACACAATTAACAGCATTAGTATAGTTGAATACGCTCCTTTAACGGGCACTTCAATATCTCCAAATCCTTTCGATAAATATTTGACAATAAACCGACGAATGCGGTAATTAAAATTAGAGATATTGCTGGAAAGTTAGTTTACCAAGCTATTGCGACTAAACTATTAGAAGAAATTTCTTTCGAAGGAGAAGCCGGAACTTACTTTATCACCATTACGAATGATGAAGCTCAAAAAACACATAAAATTATTAAGAAATAAGGCGCATTTAAGCTTTCGTTGAATTAACAGCTCGCCATTTTGGTGGGCTGTTTTTGTGTGAAGGAATCTTTATCCATTTTGAAAATGAAATTGCCTCTATTGAATCTTAAGAAGAGCTAAACTTTAGCTGAAACGACGGTTGCAAGGCATTGAATTAATGCTGCAGGTTTTTCCCAAATGCTCATATGCCCTGCATCTGGAATGGTTTGAATTCTCGGTGGATTGTTTAACCGCGCAACCTCAATAGTTAGCTTTGCTGTTTTTACAACTGTGTCTAAAGCTCCTTGAACCATGCTAATATTTGATTGATTAAGTAGTTCACCGTTATACAATCTATCACGCATTCCTTTTGTACTCGCAATAATTTCATTGGATGGAATTTGCGCAGCGTTTTTCATTAAATTAAGAATGTCTTTTTCACAGCGTTCTCTGTTTTTTGCCGCAAATAAATTGGGAATGGCCTCATTGATCAAGCGCATTTTGTTTTGCTCAACAATTGTTACCACACGATCTCGATCTAGCTTTTTATCGGTTGGATCATCCCAAAAATTTGAATGAACTAATGTAAGTTGAATGGTTCGCAATTTCAATAATTCTAATCCCACATAACCGCCCATTGAATGCCCAAAGACAAAGGGATTTTCTATGCCCTCAGCAACACAGAGTGCATTCACGCCTTCCGCCATAAAAGCCATGGAACAAATTTCTCCGTCAAATCTACTTTCTCCATGGCAGGGCAGGTCAACTAAGATCGTTTGAAATCCCAAACGCTCAAATTCAGGCGCAATTTCATTCCACATGGAACTATTTTCTAAAAACCCATGTAAAAAAATTACAGGGTCACCATTTCCGGCAACCCTGTAATGCATTTTATTATTATGATGTTGGATGAATTTCACCTAGGCGTTCATCAAATCTTCAATCTCTTCTGCTTCAATTGGAATATTGGCCATTAAGTTAAACGGATCTCCACTCTCTTGCACAATTAAATCATCTTCAATTCTAATTCCTAAACTTTCTTCCGGAATATAAATTCCTGGCTCGCATGTAAATGCCATGCCAGCTTTTATCGGCTCTGTCCACAACCCCAAATCATGTGTATCCAACCCAATAAAATGAGAAGTTCCATGCATAAAATATTTCTTATAAGCCGGCCATTTTGGATCTTGGTTTTGAATATCTGTTTGGCTAATTAATCCTAAACCTAACAATTCACTTTCCATTAATTTCCCTACCTCAACATGATAGTCTGCCATGAAAACACCAGGAACTAATAATTTTTCTGCGGCAGTCTTTACACGCAACACAGCATTATACACATCCTTTTGGCGTGAAGTAAATCGTCCGTTCACGGGAACGCAACGCGTTAAATCAGATGCATAATTAGCATACTCGGCTCCAAAATCCATCAAAATAACATCCCCATCATTACACATTTGATTGTTTTCAATATAATGTAACACACAGGCATTTTTACCAGAACCAATAATAGGTGTATAGGCAAAACCTTTTGATCTGTTTCTTAAAAACTCATGCATTAATTCCGCTTCTATTTCATATTCCATTACCCCTGACTCAATGAAAGATAAGATTCTTCTCACTCCCCTTTCAGTGATGTTGCAGGCATTTTGCATCAAGTCAATTTCAATGGTATTTTTAATTGACCGCAAGCGGTGCATTATTGGAGCGCATTTTTTGAATGCATGTGCAGGATAATCTTGCTTTAATCTTTTTACAAAACGAGCTTCACGCGTTTCAACAATTGTATTTGCACGTGTATGTTCATTCGTATTAATATATATATTCTCAGCTTGGGCCATTACAACTTTTAAAATTGTATTTAACTGATCTAACCAAAATACATTTTTGATTCCGGCAGTTTCAAAAGCTGCTTCTTTGGTTAATTTTTCGCCCTCCCAAATTGCTATTAATTCGCTCGTTTCTTTTAAAAACAACATTTCTCTATGTTCAGGTAAATGCGCATCCGGAAACAGCATTAGAATACTCTCTTCTTGATCAACACCTGATAAGTGAAAAATATCCCTAGCCTGTTGAAAAGGCATGGTGCTATCTGCGCTTATTGGATAAATATCGTTGGAATTAAAAACAGCAATGGATTTAGGCTCCATGGCGCTTATAAAGTTTGCTCTATTTTTAATAAAAAGGTCCTTATTTATTCTTTCGTATTTCATAATGATGTTGTCAGTGTGACGTTATGCCAATTTTTATGGGTTGATAAAGGTATAAAATATATTGTTGCGGACATCCTTCAATGATTCCCGAAACGCATATTTTATTAAAATTTTTCCTTTGGTTTTCCTACAGTCGCCGTTGTTGGATCTGGTTTAGAGTTTAACTAACCCAGATCTTCAAAAGCACGCACAAGGGGGTGTTCTGTGACATCAGATTCTCGTGGAATCCTATTGATCATTTTAAAAAAGAGAGATTCCCAAAGTGCGACTAAAATACCCACCCAGGACAAAGCTCCTAAAACGCACAAGAAATAGGCAAATATAAGCTCTAATGTTTCCTTAGGCCACGTTCCAATTTTGAACCTGAACAAGAGAAAAAACCGATTAAAATTACGTCCCAAAGCATCTTCATATAGGTTTTATGGTATTTTTCATAGCATGTTTGACAGCGAGCAATTGGCACTTCCTGTTCTTTATATTCAATAACGGTAGGTATAAATGTACCATCTGTTACTAACCACATTTGGTGCTTATCTGCATACTTTTCATCTATCACCTCTTTTTTAAAATAAAAACAAAATTTTGTCGTTGTCTTGATCGTCTTATTTTAACTCACATATTCAATCTTAAAAGCAAGAAAAAATGAAGAGCATCCACCCTCATTTAACAGACTCAAAATCAAGGTGATTACAAAAATTGAGTGTATTTTTTATACCTGCTATTGACCTTTGCATGAAATATCAACCTATTTCCGCTGTTAATTAAAGATTTGTGACTAAATTTGCGCTTCCGAAAATGGAAAAACATGTCAACAGGAATCAAAATATTTTCAGGTAGAGCTACAAAGTCCTTAGCAGAGGATATTGCTAGACATTATGGAGCTAGTCTTGGAAACGTGATTATTACAAAATTTAGTGACGGTGAATTTCAACCATCACTCGAAGAAACAGTTCGCGGACAAGATGTATTTTTGATTCAGTCAACCATGCCTCCGACAGAGAATTTGTTTGAATTGATGTTCATGATTGATGCTGCAAAACGTGCATCTGCAAATTCTATTGTGGCAGTAATTCCTTACTTCGGATTTGCCCGTCAGGACAGAAAAGACAAACCAAGAGTTGCAATTGGATCTAAAATGGTGGCTTCCATGTTGGAAACTGCAGGTGTAGATCGAATCATGACAATGGACTTACACGCTGACCAAATTCAAGGATTCTTTGAAAAACCAGTTGATCATTTATACGCCTCAACAATCTTTTTACCATATATCGAATCAATTGATACCGGTAATTTGATAATGGCTGCGCCAGATGCTGGAGGAGCAAAACGCGCCAATTCATATTCTAAAAAATTGAATATTGGATTAGCCATTTGTCACAAGCAAAGAAAAGTAGCGAATGAGGTTGCAGAAATGACTGTAATTGGAGATGTAAGTGGTAAAGATGTCATTTTAGTTGACGACATGGCAGACACTGCTGGAACATTAACGAAAGCGGCAGATTTGTTTTTAGAAAATGGAGCGCTATCTGTGCGTGCATTTTGCACTCACGCTGTTTTATCTGGACCTGCATACGATAGAATAGAAAATTCAGGATTAAAGGAATTGGTGGTAACCGATTCAATTCCATCAAAAAGAGATTCAGATAAGATTACAGTATTGTCTGTTGCTAAATTATATGCAAATGTAATGCACAGTTTAATTAATCAAGAATCAATTAGTAAACTATTTTAACAAGTAAATAAACCGTCAGTCAGAGGCTGGCACAAATAAATAAATAATGAAAGAAGTATCATTGAGCGGTTCGGCAAGAACGAACGTAGGGAAAAAGGATGCAAAAGCAGTGAGAGTTGAAGGCAACGTCCCTTGTGTAGTATATGGCGCAGGAAAACAAATACATTTCAGCGTAAAACATGTTGACGTGGAAAAATTGATTTATACGCCAAATGTGTATATTATCAATGTTGATGTTGATGGAACAACTGTTAAAACAATTATTCAAGACATTCAATACCACCCAGTAACGGACAGAATTGTACACGTTGATTTTATTGAATTACAAGATGACAAGAAAATCAAAGTAAACATACCAGTAAACTTATTTGGTAGATCAATAGGTGTATTAAATGGAGGTAAACTACAACAAATCTTTAGAAGATTAAAAGTATATGCTTTACCAGGAGATTTCCCAGATTCTATTGAGGTGGACATTTCTCCATTAAAAATTGGTATGGCGATTCGTGTAAGTGATGTTAATACTGATAAATTAAATATCATTAACTCACCAAACGCTGTAATTTGTTCAGTGAAAATGGCTCGTGGAGTTGTTGAAGATGAGGAAGAAGAAGAGGTAGAAGAAGGAGCTGAAGGTGCAGAAGGTGCTGAAGGAGCTGAAGGAGCTGAAGAGGGAGCTGAAGCATAAGCAAAATCAAATACATTTATGAAAGGTTGTTTTGGCGTTGTCAAAACAACCTTTTTTTATTCCAATAATTCGGGCATTGGATTTGTATCAACACAGTCGAGAAAATCGATTTGATTATCTTTATCTCAAATTTTAATAATAACATGAAATATTTAATTGTCGGTTTAGGTAATCCTGGAGCTAAGTACGCAAAGACGAGACATAATATTGGTTTTAAAGTATTGGATGAATTAGCGAGTCAGACTAAGGCCGAGTTTGAAGTGGACCGCCTGGGAGATGTTGCACGTGCAAAGTATAAAGGTCGGTCGCTTATTTTACTACAACCTTCAACTTTCATGAACTTGAGCGGCAAAGCTTTAAATTATTGGATGCAGCAAGAAAAAGTGTCGATTGAGCGCGTTTTAGTTGTTACGGATGACTTGGCATTGCCTTTTGGTAAACTACGCATGAAAGGAAAAGGAAGCGACGGCGGGCACAATGGATTAAAAGACATTATTGCCACACTAAACCATTCTAAATTTCCACGCCTGCGCTTTGGGGTTGGCAATGAGTTTAGTAAAGGCCGTCAAGTAGACTATGTCTTGGGTGACTGGTCGGATAAAGAACGAGAAACTCTACAAGAACGAATTGATTTGGCTACGGAGTTTATCAAGAGCTTCGCATCCATTGGAATTGAACGTACCATGAATTTTTGGAACAATAAATAGCTTATACCCGAAATCCACCCAAAATGAACCCTCAAGTACTAATCAAGCAACTTTTTCCTTCTTTTGAAGCTAAATTTCACCCGATTAGCGGAGGTGATATTAATGACGTTTACCGCATTATCAATGAACGGAACGAACAATCAGTAATTAAGGTTAATTCCGCCCGCTCTTACCCGCAAATGTTAGAAAAAGAGGCCCTTGATTGAGTGAATTGCGAAAAAACACTGCTTTACACATTCCAGCGGTGCATTCATTCGGCGAAATTGCCTAAATTGCAGAAAAATTTTTAATTCAACAAAAGCCGCAAAAACACCAATATGAAATTTTTAATAGCTTTCTGCTTCATGGCCATTTCAGCAAACTCTTTTTCTCAATGCCCAACCACTCTTTTAAGTGAGAATTTTAATACCGGTCCGATAGTTGGGATTGTCCCTACAAAAATCTATGGGGGTGGGAATTGGAATGGTGGGGGTTATGCTTTTGACGGGACTTTTTTTGGCTGGTTTAATGTAAGGAATGGTCTTAGTGGTGATGTTTATGACCGTCATTTAGAAGACTGCATTGATAATCAAATCTCGATCTCCATATATCTCAGAAGATCTATTGGTGCCCCAATGAATGTGACAATTAGAGCGGAAGATGATTTTGGAGCTGTTTTAGCGACCTCCACATTTGATTTAACTTATGTCTATGTTTTACATACCCTGACGTTTACTTTAGGAACATCAACGGGTTTTAATTTTATAATGCGTAGTAATTCGTTAGGTGTTGATGGTGGTGGTGATATGTGTGCAGAGAATTTGATCATTACGTCAGACGATAATGCTTTGCCGACAGCATCCAATCCCGCTCCAACAACAGTTAGCTGTATTGGAGATGTGCCCGCAGTAAATACGGCAGTCATTACCGATGAAG
>TARA_B110000037_G_scaffold83955_1_pt1 | contig 20343 bp, 19 predicted proteins | sample TARA_B110000037 | Tara Oceans TARA_B110000037 (sample SAMEA4397196) | marine metagenome | biome: Polar Biome; feature: [MIX] marine epipelagic wind mixed layer (ENVO:01000061); material: water (ENVO:00002006), including particulate matter (ENVO:01000060) such as... | depth 10-100 m
GTGAGAGGACCCAATGGGGAACCCGTGATTCAACCGGAGATTATGCAAGAGTATGCGGGGTTAATAAAATCCCCACAGGGGTATAAACAAATCTCCTCCGGACAGTTCGATCGCCTCTATCGGAATGACGGTGGAACGTTCAACGAAGTCGGGGAAGAAGCGGGGGTTCGCGAGCCGGAGTTTGGTCTCTCGGCAACCTGGTGGGATTACGATGCAGATGGCTATCCGGATCTGTATGTCGCCAATGATTTTTATGGAGCTGATCACCTTTACCGCAACATGGGTAATGGGACGTTTAGGGATGTAGCTCCGTTTGCTTTCCCTCATACTCCTTGGTTCTCTATGGGATCCGATGTGGCCGATATTAACAACGACGGCTTGCTCGACTACATGGCGTCGGATATGGCGGGGAGTAATCACTACACGGAAAAGATGTCGATGGGGAATATGACTGGACAGGACAGTGACTCGTGGTTTCTTAATTGGCCCAGACCCGCGCAATACATGCGAAACGCGGTCTATCTGAACACTGGGACAGGAAGGTTCAATGAGGTGGCATTTTTAACAGGACTGGCAGCGACGGACTGGACGTGGTCGATTAAGTTCGGTGACCTCGATTGCGACGGCAGGGAAGATGTCTTTATTTCGACTGGCATGAGCCGTGATTGGTTCAACAGTGATTTGCGAAATCAGGAAGAAGCGATCATCAGGAGCCGGGGGCAGGCGGCAGGACAAGCTTTTTGGAATGACAAGAAGCCCCTCGCTTTGAAAAACTGGGCGTTTCGAAACGAGGGTGATTTGAAGTTCTCTAATGCAGGAAAGGATTGGGGCCTCAATGAAGAATCAGTGAGTTATGGCACGGCAATGGGAGATCTAGATGGTGATGGTGACCTTGATCTTATTGTTAATAATTTCGGTAGTGCTCCCGATGTTTATCGGAACGGACTGGTGACCGGTGGACGGTTGTCATTACGACTGCGTGGCAAGAGAAAGAATTCCTGGGCATTGGGCGCAACGGTGTTGATGCAAACCGGTCACGAGCCCATGATACAAATGAGAACTTTGACTGCCTCGCGTGGATTCATGTCGAGCAATGACAATCTTCTTCACTTTGGACTCGGTGAAGCGAAGAAGGTTGAAAAGCTTATCATTGATTGGCCGGGAGGAGGGCGCCAGATTCTGAAGGGGCTCGAGGTAGGGATGCGCTATACGATTGACCAGCCAGAGGCCTCAAAATTGGTCAAGAAAGAGAACTCTCGCGGGACAATGTTTGTCCGTTCCACGATGCTGGCTGGGGCCCGGGCGAAGGAGGGATATTTTAACGATTTTGAGCGACAGCCATTGCTGCCTACAAAGCACTCCCAAATGGGGCCAGGGGTTGCCGTGGGTGATGTGAATGGTGATGGGCTTGAAGATATCTATCTCTCAAGCCCGGCGGGTCAGGCGGGACGGGTGTTTGTGAAAAAATCCGATGCCGTGGGTTTTGTTGAAAAGGGATCGGTTCAATTCGATGTTGATGCAAAAAATGAAGACATGGCGCCTTTATTTTTCGATGCGGATGATGACGGAGATCAGGATCTTTATGTTGTGAGCGGAGGGGTGGAGGGGGAACCCGGTAGCGGGGTTTTTAGGGATCGGCTCTATCTAAATGACGGCGATGGGAATTTCAAGAAGACTCCCGGTGGCGTCGGCCCCATCGAGGGAGAAAGTGGATCGGTGGTTTGCGCCGCAGACTACGATCGGGATGGTGATCTTGACCTGTTTGTGGGAGGTCGGGTCATTCCCGGAAACTATCCCGAATCACCAATGAGCCGCCTCCTGCGAAATGATGGCGACCTCCAGTTTGAGAACGTTGCGAATGACCGGTTTCCCGGGTTGGTGACTGCGGCGTTGTGGACCGACGCCAATGGCGATGGATGGCTCGATCTATTGGTGGCGCATGAATGGGGGGAGGTGAAGTTTTTTAGAAATGACAAGGGCAATCTCAGCGAACAGACCAAGGAGGCTGGGCTAGCAGGGCGAACCGGATGGTGGAACAGTCTGGCCGGCGGAGACTTTGACGGAGATGGCGACATGGACTACGTGGTTGGAAATGTGGGGCTGAACACCAAATACGATGCTCCTGCTCTTCTGCTATACGGAGACGTCGACGGGAGTGGCAAAAAACGCATTCTTGAAGCGGAATTTGAGAACGGGGTTTGCTATCCCGTTCGGGGGTTGAGTTGTTCAAGTAATGCCATGCCGTTCTTAAGGAAAAGGGTCCCGAAATTTCATGATTTTGCATCAGCAACTCTGTTCGATCTCTATGCTGGACGCTTGGAAAAAGCCCAACGGTTTGAAGCAAATACTCTGGAAAGTGGGGTCCTGATCAATGACGGAAGTGGGCAGTTTGAATTCCGGGCTCTGCCTTCTATTGCGCAGGCGTCACCGGTCTTTGGTATCGCGATCAGTGATTTCGACGCGGATGGCAACGAAGATCTCTTTCTTGCGCAAAATTCCTTTGCACCACAGGTCGAAACCGGTCGCATGGATGGTGGCGTTTCGGTCGTTTTACGAGGACTTGGAAACGGCAGTTTTTCTCCAGTGCGACCAGATCGGAGTGGAATTGTTATCCCTGAGGATTCAAAGGGCGTGGCCCTTGCCGATCTCAATGGAGATGGTTGGTCTGATCTGATTGTTGGGATTAATGGAGATCGAATTCAGTCCTTTGAAGTTATGGCCCCAAAGGATGCCGTTGCGCTAACGGTGAAACTAGCGGCTTCAGCCGGACTTAAGGTTGGCGCGACGATTCGGGTGGAACTTGCTAGTGGCAAAATACTAACGAAGGAAATCTATGCCGGCGGGTCGTATCTTTCGCAATCTTCCCAATTTCAACGATTTGCTGTTCCGTCCGGAGACACCGCGAAGCAGGTGATGATCCGTTGGTCGGATGGTAAGGAGTCAAAACGGACTCTGACGAAAGGCGCGACCTCTCTTCTTGTTGAACGTGCCGACTAGATTTGTGGTCGCGCTTTGTTCTGTCCACCTGCTAGAACCAGTGAAGGATGATTCGACCTAGAAAGAGATACACGGTTCACGATTTGCGAAAACTAAAGGGGAAGCGGTGTTTGTCCCACATTCATGTTAAATCACCGGAAGAGGCGGCTGCCGCTGAGATGGCTGGCGTTGATTTAATGAGCTGCAGTTTTGATTCGCTGGGCTCGCAGGCCCGGTTTCCGGCGCTCGTCGAGGCCGCCCCGAAAAGTTTTTTATCAGGCGCAACTCCTCACGGATTGGCTTCACGGGAGGAGGCTATTCGAGTGGGGTTTCATGCTCTTGAATTGGGAGCAAGTTCGGTCTACTGCTCGGCCAGTCCTTGGGTCATCGAGGGGATGGTCAGGGAGGGGATTCCAGTAGTAGGACATTTGGGGTTGGTGCCTCGCCACGTCACATGGACGAATTATCGAGCAATTGGTAAGACTCTTGAGGAGGCTAGGGAACTCCACCTAAAGATGAAGGATCTGGAAAGCGCCGGGGCCTATGCCGCGGAGATTGAATGTGTTCCACACCAGCTTGCGACCTGGCTCTCTGGACAAACCTCGATGTTGTTAATGTCGCTGGGATCTGGGTCGGGATGTGATACCCAGTTTCTCTTTTCCGATGACATTCTTGGAGACTATGACGAACGCTTGCCGCGGCACTCCAAAGCGTATCGCAATTTTTCCGGAGAATATCGCAGACTGCAGGAAGAGAGGGTTTCTGCTTTTGATGAGTATATCACCGATGTTCGAAATGGAGAGTTCCCGAAGTTGGAAAACTTGATCGAACTTGACCCCGAAGTGCTGGAAGCATTAAAGGGTTCTCCAGAGAGTTAGATCCGGTAAATCTGGAGTTCCGTAATTTCATAATGACGGCCATGAAGTCCTTGGGGGATTCTTTCTGCTTCTTGGCAAACAACCTCGTTCTCCCGAAAAGAGTGAGGGAAGAAAGACCAGGAATTGACGGACATCGGGAATCTTTTGGGACGGTGTCTTCGTGACCTGTCTGTTCGAGGAAGTGAAAAAAACCGACTATTTTAGTATCGGTTTCACAACATGGCCGTGAACATCTGTCAGGCGTTATTCACGGTCCTGGAATCGGGTGGTGGTCACGATGATCTCGGCGTCCAGGTTGATCTTGTGCTTCTCGGGCGCGTAGTCCCCGGTAAGCTTGCTGTACTGGTCGGAGGCAAAGATGCCTACCCTGGGGTCTCCACCCCCCTCCGCTCCGGTCCAAAGGCTCGGGTTTTTCGAAAGAAATCCGCGAAACAGGCAAAAAGGCTTGGTCGAGCGGATTGAATCCGTTTACTTAAGACCAGTTAATAAGTCAGATGAAGTGCCCTCGATGTGTCCAAAGAATCCACCGTGCAGCGGCTTCGTGCCCGCATTGCGGGTTTGCCATGTGGTATGCTGACGAGGTTTTCGGTGCCGATGATGTAAGTCTCGATAAGTTCACAGATGCCGCAGGGATCATACGAATGAAGGAGCGGGAACCAATGAGGAAAATCCTAGAGCGATTTGAAGCACGCTTTCCTCAGTTGTTTGTTTCCATTTATCTGGGTGCATTTGAAGAGCTTGAGAGCTTGCGTCAGTTTGGCTTCTGGATGCTGAACCGTGCTGCATATGTCGATGTCGATCTCGAAAGGCCAAACGAAAATGGAATTTTGATCGTTGTTGATGTGAATGCGAAGAATGCAGGGATTACTTTTGGTTATGCGTTACTTCCCTATCTCGATGAAGACTCAACCTTTGCAGCCCTGGCAGCAGGCCACCCTTCATTTTTACAGGGTCACTACCTTGAGGCGATTGCTACGGTGATTCAAAAACTTGAAGGGACTTTGATCAAAGGGTGGAAGAAAGTAAAAAAGGATCCGGAGTCGATCCTGGCCGAGGGAGGGCAGAATCCCAAGAGAGTGGGGGAATTGTTGCAACGGCCCCAAGAGGGGAATCAGCTGGGAACTGCAGATCAATCGGTAAAAGAGGAGGCTCGAAACCAATGAAACTCATTTTAGCAGTGTCTCTATCGACAGTGTTGCTAAGCGGGCAGGAGTTAACCCTTCCGGAGTGGGACGAGGCCGAACTTGAGGCCTTGGAATCGGGCGAGTATGTACCGGGATCAAGTTTGTTGGGTCGGGTTGCACGCGAGTTTTTGGATTCAAACAATGATGAGCCAATCGAACTTGATCCAGCAGTTCGAAATCTGCCGGAAGAGGGACTCGAACCGTCGGAATGGTCTCGTGTCATTGGTGATCAGTTCTTGTCAGCGTATTTTCATGACTCTCCCCAAGGCTTCCTGAATGACCCTCAAAAACTACTGACGACCCAAGAGTATCGGGATCGGGAGGGGTTCCTAAATTATCATGCCCGGGATGCCGATATCGATCTCTTTGTATATCTTTTTGACGCCTTGCAAGAGATACCAGAAACAGAATCACTGGACAGCGTCGTGCGCTCACAATTTGATCCTGAAAAACCAGTGGCCGTGGTTTTTTACTTCCTGGGAATGCCGGAGAAGTCCCAGTTGATTTTTTCCGACCGGGTGATCAAATCAGTGAATCAGGCGGAGAGAGAGAAAGTAATCCGAATAGCGGTGGAAGAGGCATTGGAAAAATCCGATCCATCTTCCCAGCTAGAGAGTTTTTCAATCCAACTTTCGATCCGCCTATACTGGTTGGGAAAAGTGATAGCGATGGGCGGGGAGAACCTTGCCTCCAGCACGCCGTTAATTCTCCCAAGGATCCGCATTTTGGAAGCTGAGGATGCCGGGGTGTGGGCTGAATTGAAAGGCCGCCCTGGGCTGTTTTACGCCGTCGTTGTGATGTCAGTTATTATTTCAGCTTCAGGCTTGGGGCTTATGGGCCGATGGATTGCTGAGAGAAGACGAGTGTATGTTTTTCCCGACGCCGAGGGGACTCTTCTTTTGGAAGCTCCTTATGCTGCCGGGGTTGGTGGGGTGGTTTCATTTTCATCTGCGACGGCTCCTCCTTCGATCCAAAAAAATGATATCCTGGATTAGTCGTAAAAGATGTGATGGTTTCACAGAGCTTTGGCTTTGAGCTTGTCACTTATTTGCAACTAAGGGATTTCTAAGGCCTTCAGGGCGTGAAAATTTCAGAGTTCGGCTGGCTGTTCGTCCTATACAGGTTCGGGGGTTCCTGTGAGTGTTAGCTGGACCTTTGATTTTCCTGAACCCTTTCCGCCTTTGTCGATTGCCATTGCCCCGATACGGACTTAAGGTCGTTACAATGACCATGCCAGCCTATCTGCTTTTTGCTGTATCAAGCGGCCTTATTGTAGGCGGGTATGCTGACCGGCCTGCTTTTAACGACAAGATCGCGCCCCAGACTTTGGACGACTTTCGAGAGATCCAGCAAGCCTTGCAATCTAACCTGGCGAGGACGCGAGCAGCGACGGTGTGTTTGCAGATGGATGGGGGATCGGGGAGTGCTGTGATCATTAGTGAAGATGGCCTCGTGCTGACTGCCGCACACGTGACAGGAAAGGTTGATGAAGAAATCAAGGTGATCATGGAAGACGGCCGCGAATTGAAGGGCGTTTCGTTGGGGCTTAATTCGGAAACGGACTCGGCGATGTTACAGATTATAGATGAGGGGCCTTTTCCTTTTGTTGAAGTCGATAAGGATGATTCCACGAAGCTGGGAGATTGGGTTTTTTCTCTGGGGCATTCAGGGGGGTTCGACAAGGAACGCGGTGTGAATGTGCGGGTCGGACGGCTGGTCCGGCAGGCTAACTCAACGATCCAATCTGATTGTATGCTAATTGGTGGCGACTCCGGCGGCCCCCTTTTTAATATGGCGGGAGAATTGATCGGGATTCACAGTAGGGTCGGCGCCTCTCGGGAAGAGAGCATGCACGTTCCGATTCGTGAGTTTCAGAGTCATTGGGATGAGCTTAAAAAAGGATCGTTTATTGGGGAGGGAGGTTTTGCTAAAGAGAGCAAACCGGGGTCGGGATTCCTTGGAGTGATTACCGAGGAGGCTAAAGAAGGCGGATTGCGAATCACCGAGGTCTGGGAAGAGAGTGTTGCTGCCGAAGTTGGTTTAAAAGCGGGAGATCGGATTCTTGAGATTGCTGGCGAAGCGGCGACTGAAGAAGTCATGTCCAACAAACTCACCGAGTTGGGAGCGGGAGAGAAGTTAAAGCTAAAATGGATTAGCGGTGAAGAAACCAAGGAAGAAACTTTGAAACTGGGAGAACGACCATGAACAAGATTTTAAGAATACTAGTGCTCGTAGCCTTGCCGCTTTCGGCCAATTCGCTCCCTTCGGAGAAAAGGAAAAATGGGCCGATGATTCAAAAAGCCCTCACGCCGGTCCAGGTTTCGTTGCAGGAAAGCAGTGCTGTTTTTTACAACAATGAGAACTCCAAACTGTTCATTTACGGGACGGTTGTGAGCGAGGATGGATTGATTTTGACGAAAGCAAGTGAGCTCGAAGAGGTGAAAGACTATCATGTCAGAGTGGGGACCAAGAAGTATCGCAGCCCCAAACTGATCAGTCGCAATGACTCGTGGGATGTTGCCTTGGTGAAGATTGAAGCAGAGGGACTTAAATCGGTTGATTTAGAATCAAAGATTGAGGTGAACCACGGAACTTGGATTGTCTCGAATGGCGCGACTGAGAGACGTTTTCGTCGACCGAGAGCGGGGATCGTCAGTGCAAACAAGCGGGAAATTCCCGGCGGGAGCCCGGCTGTGCTGGGAGTTTCCTTGAATGCCAAGGACGAGAAACTTTTGGTGGGAAATGTCACCAAGGAGTCAGGAGCGGAGAAAGCAGGGTTAAAGGAGGGCGATGAGCTTTTGGAAGTGGATGGAACTGAGATCAATGATCGTGATAGCTTCATTAAATACCTCACCTCAAAATCTCCTGGGAATGTGATTAAGCTGAAGGTGAAGAGGGCAGAGGAGACACTTGATTTCGAAGTTGAACTAATGGCACGTCACAAACTCTTCGGTGGAACCCAAAACCGTAATGATCAGTTGAGTGGCGGGGAGACCCAGCAGTCTCCTCGTCGGACAGGATTCCCAATGGTGCTGCAACATGAGACGACCTTGTCCCGCCGTACTGTCGGAGGGCCAATATTCACTCTAGATGGGGAGTTTGTCGGAATGAATATCGCGGCGGCCAACCGGGTGGAGGTTTTTGCGATTCCAGTTGAGGAACTTGCTAAGATTGTCGAGGGCTTTCAAAAGTCTTCCTAGCGTTGTTGTTCGCGATGTTTTTTGAAGATCGCAAGCGTCTGCAGCCTTTCTTCTGCGTGATCGATGATGGGATGGGGATAATTAGGGGCGATTGACTGATCTTTTTCAGGCGACATCTGAAAAAGCTTAGGGTCAACAATCCTAAGCTCTGGGAGCCAACGCTTGATGTATTCTCCATTCGGATCAAATCGCTTGGTCTGAGACCATGGATTCTGAATGCGAAAGTAGGGGGCGGCATCAGCTCCGGTGCCGGCGCTCCATTGCCAGCCTCCGTTGTTTGAGGCGATTTCGCCATCAAGGAGGTGCTGGGCGAAGAATTGCTCTCCGAGTCGCCAGTCCAGATGGAGGTCCTTGGTGAGAAACATGGCGACGATCATGCGCACCCGATTGTGCATGAATCCAGTGGTGAGGAGCTCTCGAATACCGGCGTCGATGATGGGGATGCCAGTTTGGCCGGTCTTCCACGCTTCAAACTGCTCTTCCGGTTCATTCCAGGGAAGGCCGCGCCAAACGGAATTAAACTCCCACTGCAATACCTCGGGAAAGTGGTGGAGGATTTGGAAGTAAAACTCCCGCCAAGCCAATTCCTTAAGGTATTGGGCAGAACCACATTGTCTGGATTTTTGGTAAAGCTCGCGGATTGAGAGAGTGCCCCACCGGAGGTCTTGCGACAGACGGCTGGTTCCGAGGATCGAGGGAATATCGCGCGTGTCTTCGTATCGAGCGAGGCGGTCGGAGAGTGCTTCTTTCATCCGTTGTCGGGCCGCTTTTTCGCCTCCCGGGACTGTTTCCCAGTCTTCGTCTTGTAGTCCCCACATCTTGAGTGTGGGGAGCGGAAGTGATTTGATTCCCACAGGAGATTTGAGCTGTTTCGGGCGTCCCTTCGGTTTTGGCTTTTCTAGTGGAATCCAACGTTTCGAAAAAGGGGTATAGACGCGATAGGGAGTTCCGTCGCCTTTGAGAACGTCCTCCGGACCATGGAGAGCGGCATCCTGGTAGTTGTGAACGGGGACGGGGGATTCTTTTTTAAGCCGGGCCTCGATTTCCTGGCCGAAGGGATCGACATCCTCATTGAAATAAATCGCCTCGGCCTTGGATTCACGGACCAGTTTCAGGATTTCGCTGACCGCATCTCCCTTGCGGATGATCAATTCACCTCCGAGGTGATCAATATTTCCCGCGAGTGAGGCGAGGCACTCACAAAGAAATTTTTGACGTTTGCCTCCGGTCCAGGCATGATTTTTCTCCCAATAGCTCAAAACATAGAGAGGAATGACTTCGCCAGAGTGAATCGTCGCTTCACGAAGAGCGGTGTTGTCTGTCAGGCGGAGATCACGGCGAAACCAATGAATCGCGCGGGAATATTGATGAAGCATGGTTAAGCCTTTAGGCATCTTTAAATAGTTGACGACCTTTCTCGATGGTGGCCTTGGCGAGTTTGCCGTCCACACAGCGGGAATTTTTAATTAAACTAAGAAGTTTCGTTCGGGAATTCTCTGCCGCTCCCATAAATTTTGTTGGGAAAATACTTCGTGAAACTGGTTCCAGCACAGCACACGCAAAGACATCAGCCTTCAAAAGTAGTGATTTCACAGCTGCATAGGGTCAGATTTTAGCGAGACTTCAACAGAACATTTCCTGTGAGACTTCATAATGCAGCTTTCGGGGATTTCACCTCAAAATCCGGCCAAAAAGGGAGGATATTTAGGAAATCGAAAGAAAAAAGGATTGCATCCTCCCTCCGGAGCTGGTCTTTTCCGCGCCCGCGAGTCTTTAAAACCGCCGTCGGTCCTCTGAGGTCGCCCGAATGGGCACCACACTCGCCAGAGGGAAACCCGGTAATAAAATAAAATAATGTCAGAAGAAAACACTGAAGTTGAAGTTGAAGAGAAGGAAGGTCCGGTCAAACTGAACCGCTTCGAACTCCCGAACCGTCTCATCAAGAATGAGGAAACCGCTACCGATACTTACGCCCAATTCACCGCCGAACCATTCGAGCAGGGGTTTGGACATACGATTGGTAACTCCCTCCGCCGCGTTCTCCTTTCCTCTTTGGAAGGTGCCGCTATTACCTCCGTGCGCATTGCCGGAGTTCAGCACGAATTTGCGACTCTTCCCGGAGTCATTGAAGATGTCACTGACATCGTCCTCAACCTCAAGAAGGTGAAGTTCATTGCACACGCCAAGGAGACCCGCGTCCTTAGCCTTAAGGTTGAAAAGTCAGGAGTCATCACCGCCGGCGACATCCAGGACGACAACATCTACGAGATCGTCAATAAAGATCAGGTCATCTGCACCCTCGATAAGAAGGTGAAGTTTGACGCTGAGATCGAAATTCAGGTCGGTCGTGGTTTCAAAACCGGCGACGAAAACAAGCGTGATGGAGCTCCTATCGGAGTCATCGCGATCGATTCAATCTTTTCACCTGTTTCCCGCGTGAAATACGAGGTTGGCGCAACCCGCGTTGGTCAAATCACCGACTTTGACAAGGTGATCCTCGATATTTGGACCGACGGACGGATCGAGCCTCACGATGCGCTCCTCCAAGCTTCTGCCATTCTGCGTCACCACCTCGATGTCTTCGTCAACTATGACGACGACGCTGTTGGCTTCGAAGAGGCACCTGCCGAGCAGTCGGAAGAAAATGCCGCTCTCAAGAAGCTCCTCAATATGAGCGTCAACGAGATCGAGCTTTCCGTGCGTGCCGCAAACTGCCTCAACAATGCGAACATCACCTCGGTTGGCCAACTTGCGCTTAAAACTGAAGCCGAGATGCTCAAGTATCGTAACTTTGGTAAAAAGTCTCTCAACGAGATTAAGGACAAGCTTCAGGAGCTTGGCCTTGGCCTTGGCATGAATCTTGATCCGTCACTCCTCACCGGACCTGCTCTTGGAGCACCGGTTGCTCCTCGCCTCGGTGTTGAGGAAGAAGCCCCTGTGGGACTTGCTGATCTTATCGCTCAAAACCTCGACCAGTAAGGGTCGCTCCTAATCTTGTAATTTAGAAAGAACCAAACTGATGAGACATCGTCGTAAAACAGTAAGACTTCAGCGCAAAGACGGCCATCGTCGTTCTCTGCTTGCCAACCAAGCCTGCGCTCTCATCGAGCACGGTCGCATTCGCACCACGGTCGCCAAGGCCAAGGCTCTCCGCCCCATCGCAGAGAAGCTGATCACCTTGACTAAAAAAGAAGACGGAGTGCATGCCCGCCGCATGGCTTTCCGTTTCCTCCGTCAGGCCAAGAGCGTAAAGCAGCTCTTTGACGTGGTTGCTCCAGTCGTCGGTGACCGCCCCGGTGGATACTGCCGTATCACCAAGCTCGGACCGCGCCCCAGCGATTCCGCACCGATGGCATTCATCGAATGGGTTGACCGCGAGAACCTTGTCGATGATATCGACATTGAGGACACCGAAGAAGAGGGTGAGAAAGAAGAGGGTGAGGAGTAAAATCCTGACGGCTTAAAAATACACAACGGCCGATTCTCGAAAGAGAAGCCGGCCGTTTTTTTGTGAAAATTGAAACCGTTTTTGGTGTTCGAAGCTTGCCGATTCTTGTGCTTCATCAGGAAGACGCGGATGTGACCAACGAAGACCTTTGCATTAATCTCGACCGGATCCCGCTAAACCTCGGCGGAGAGCCAAGCGGTGGTGGTCTTTAATTTTTCATAATGTTTGAGTGACATCTCGACGTCGCTTTTTTGGAGGCCAATCGTGAGCTTAATGCATTTCTTGCCCATATGTTTTTCTCGCCCGAGGACCTTGATTCTCACAAGATAAGGGATGGCTACCGGGAGGAAGGGGATTACGACGGTTTCGCCATTTTGAAGAGGCATGCTGCAGATCTGAAGGAGGTCGCTGAAGAGAGCGAGTGAATACGGGTAGGAGAATTAGTCGATTTAGTCTTGGCGACACCTCCCTCAACATCTTTTTCGGTCCCGGAGTCTCGCTTTAAAGGGAAGCGATAGCTCAAGGTAGTCGACTTCCTTTCTATCCTTCTCGATGCCTACAAACATAATGGGTCGGAGATTTTGGGGGTTCAGGAAGCTGGTGGAGTTGAATTTGTAGGGGAAAAGGGCATGGACCCAGCTAGTGCTACCACCATATGAGCGAACGATGAAATCGTTTCGGGTAGCGAGGGTCTTTTTCACCAAAGAGAATGTCGAAACTCCCTGCCTTCAAATAGCCATCCCAAGTCATTGAATAAGTCAGCTTGCGGGGTGATGTTCTCTTTAGGGGCGCGTTTTTGGGAATATTGACATTCTTAAAGTAATCAGGGGCGGCACTGGCCGGAAAGGCCAGTGGGAAGGGAGGAATCCATATTTTCATATGTCTCTCTAGCCCCAGAAACCCTTCGAATTATTCGAATTCGGCATCTCTTGATCAATTGGAGAGGAAAAGGCGTGACGATCCGGTGAAGGAGCTTAAAACAGTCCTAGCGCATGGGTAACAAGGTCACTTACCAAGAAGCAGGAGTTGATACCCGGGCCGCCGCGGCTTTGGTTAACGAGATAAAGGCAGATGTCTCTCGAACTCAGAAGCAGCGGAAACTTCACAATTCATTTGGCCTCTTTGCTGCGGCCTTTGATCTCAGCGACTATCAGAATCCGGTCATTGTGACAGGGTGCGATGGCGTTGGGACGAAGCTGGAGCTTCTTTTGGAGCACGGGATGGAAGCCGAGGCCGGGAAGGATCTGGTTGCGATGAGTGTGAATGACATCATCACGACGGGTGGAGATCCGCTCCTTTTCCTTGATTACATCGGAATCGAAAAACTCCAACCCGAGCGGATTAAGCGGTTGATTTCTGGAATGTGCGATTACCTTGAGGACTGCGGTTGTATTCTTGCTGGTGGGGAAACCGCTGAGATGCCCGGACTCGTTCCTCACGATGTTGTTGAGCTTTCCGGTTTCTGTGTCGGAGCGGTTGAAAAGGAGGATCTCATTCAGCCTGAGACAATCCAGGAAGGCGACGTCCTTGTTGGTTACCGTTCAGATGGTTTCCATGCGAATGGCTGGAGCCTTTGTCGTCGTATTCTGGCTGAACACGGATCGGAGTTTAACGAGGAGGAAATTCGGTCGATGCTCGCTCCGACTCGTCTCTATCACGACGTAACCAATGGTTTTAGGACGGACGGAATTCGCGCCAGGGCGTTTGCCCATATCACGGGTGGCGGCCTACCTGAAAATCTCGAGAGACTTTTACGCGGAATGGGAGCTGATTTAACCATTCCTTATTGGGAAAGTGAACCTGTCCAAAAACTTCTCGCTCATGCCGATCCAGAAGACCGTTTTAATGCCTTCAATATGGGCATTGGCTGGGTGGCGATTGTTGCCTCAAATGACGCTGACGCCGCTTGCACGAGTGGCCCAGGTGGAATTGTTTTGGGTGAAATTCGTAATGGGGATGGTGTGACCGTAACGGTCCAATCCTAGCTCCTTAAAATATCATGAGCGATTCTCTCACCCACGAATGCGGAATTGCGGTAGTCCGCCTTAAGAAACCGCTGGCCTATTTTCAGGATAAATACGGCTCGGCACTTTGGGGATTTAACAAGCTCTTCCTCTTGATGGAAAAGCAGCATAACCGCGGACAGGACGGGGTGGGAATTGGTTGTGCCAAGATCGGAATGCCCGCCGGTCAGCCTTATATTTTCCGTCGTCGTGATTCCAAGAAAGACTCTCTGTCCAAGCTCTTTCGGTCGGAATTGAAGGACCTCTCTAAAAAACACCGAAAGGGATTGGTCGATCAGGAGAATCCTGAAGATCTTCGCCGCAGTTTCGACTTTGCCGGTGACGTTTACATGGGACATCTTCGTTATGGCACTTCGGGCCAATTTGATGATGGGTCATGTCACCCTTATTTGCGCCGAAGTAACTGGCCAACACGGACCCTCATGGTGATGGGGAACTTCAACATGACCAACACTGATTCGCTCAACGAGCGAATGATGGATCGTGGCCAACACCCTGTCTTCGGGACAGATACCCAGACTGTTCTGGAGGAGATTGGCTTCCATCTTGACGAAGCCCATACCGATATTTACCGAGAGCTTCGAGATGAAGGGATTCCCGGAGATCATACCGCAGAGCAGATTTCGGCCCGCCTCAATCTCGCCCACATTGTCGCGGAGTCGGCGAAGGGGTGGGACGGTGGCTACTGCATTTCCGGGGTGGTGGGAAATGGGGACCTTTTTGTGATGCGGGATCCTCATGGGATTCGCCCGTGCCACTACTACGAGACTGACGAGATGATTGCTTTCGCCAGTGAACGGGTTCCCTTGATGACGGTTTTTGAAGCCGAGCAGGATGAGGTGCAGGCGCTTGATCCAGGCACCGTGATGACGATCAAGAACAATGGAGATCATCAATCGGAGCGTTTTGCGCCCAAGGTCGAACCCAAGCCGTGTTCCTTTGAGCGTATTTATTTCTCACGGGGGAACGATCCCGAGATTTATCTCGAACGGAAGGCGATGGGAGCAGCTCTGGTCGACCAGATCGTTGAGTCAATCGACGAGGACTTTAAAAATTCGGTTTTCTCTTTCGTCCCAAATACTGCGGAGACCGCTTATTATGGGCTCATGGATGGATTGCGACTTCATCGGCGCAAACGGGTTCACGATGACCTCCTCGCTTCTCTCAAAGCCGGAAAACTCGACGAAGCGAAGCTCGATGAACTGGTCATGCGAAACTGGCCGGTGGGCGAGAAAATCGCTCACAAAGACATTAAACTTAGGACGTTCATTTCTCAGGAAAGCGGCCGAAACCAATTGGTCTCACACGTTTATGATATTTCGTACGGAGTCGTTCCGGTGGGTGGAAATCTTGTCGTGCTGGATGACTCCATTGTCCGGGGGACGACCCTTAAGCAATCGATTCTCAAGATTCTGGCTCGAACCAAGCCCGGCAAGATCGTCATTTGTTCCACGGCCCCCCAGATTCGTTATCCAGACTGCTACGGCATCGACATGTCTGAGATGGGCAAGTTTATCGCATTCCAGGCAGCCATCAATCTCATCAAGCGGGCGGGAAATTCGGCATTGATCGAGGAGGTTTATCAGGACTGTCTTGCCGAGATGGAGAAGCCTCGCGAGGAACGGAAAAATGCGGTAAAGAAACTCTATGAAAATTTCACCAATGAGGAGATCTCCGCTGAGATCGCCACGATTGTTTATCCCGAGGACATCGATTGGCACGGTGATGTTGAGGTGATCTACCAGACTGTGGAAAACCTTCACAAATCAATTTATGCGGAGTCGTCAGGCGACTGGTATTTCACCGGAGACTATCCGACTATCGGTGGCTACTCAGTTGTCAATCGGGCCTTCATGCATTGGTGTGAAGGGAAAACTGGGCGAAGCTACGACTTGGCGCTCTAATTGGATATTTGAGCAAGCCAGTCTTTTTTGACGACCATGGCTGTGGCGAAGGCCGCCATGCCTTCCTTCCTTCCAACGAAACCCATGGTCTCGCTGGTGGTGGCTTTGATCCCAATTTCGGCCGCGGTCAGCCCAAGAGACTTGGAGATATTCTCTTTCATCGCGAGAGCGTGGGGAAGGACTTTTGGAGCTTCTGCGACGAGTGATGAATCGACGTTCATCAATTGGTAGCCTTGCTCTTCACAAAGCGCTGCGCATTTCTCAAGAATGCGAAGGGAGCAAATGTCCTTGCAGGATTCCTCGCCGGGAGGGAAGTAGTAGCCAATATCGGGAAGACCAAGTGCTCCGAGAACAGCATCGGCAATGGCGTGGCTCAAGACATCAGCGTCGGAATGGCCGGCTAGTCCGTGAGTGTGTGGAATCTCTACGCCACCCAGAATGAGCGGTCGGCCTTCGGCGAATTGGTGAACGTCGTATCCTATACCTGAGCGGATCATAAAATTTCTTCGATGGGGATTTTCCCGTTGGTGGCCACGATGGAGTAGACATCGGGATTGTTCTCATGAGGAACGAGATCAACGCGGCCTCCAGTTGATTCGATCATAAGCTGTCCAGCGGCGATATCCCAAAGAGAGATGCGGGATTCGATGTAAGCGTCGAGACGCCCGCAGGCGATGTAGGCCATGCCGAGAGCGGCGGAACCCATCATGCGCATTTTACGGGCTTTGAGGGATCCTTTCTTGAATCGAACCAAGCCGGTGGTGAGTGCTTCCTCGTCTTTTCCACACCCCACAAAGAGAATAGATTCCTCAAGTTTCTCCCGCGTGCTTACGGTGACCGGATTGCCATTGAGGTGTGGCTGTCCGCCTTTTTCGATCGTCCACAGTTCATTGACCATGGGATCGTAAATGACGCCGAGCACGAGTTCACCATCGACCCTTTTTGCGATGGAAATGCAGAAGTGGGGGATACCGTAAAAGAAATTTACCGTGCCATCAATGGGATCGACGATCCACTGGTGATTGGAGCTCTGATCACCGGCCAATCCTTCCTCGCCGTAGATGGCATGGTCAGGATACTTCTCTAAAATGATTCCGGTAATGAGATCCTGGGATTCTTTGTCGAGAGCGAGTTTCAGGTCGTGATGGAGGGCTTCATCGACGGCTTTAGGCTCGTGAAAATTCGCGCGAAGGAGCTTCCCTGCATCCTGGGCGGCGTGGACTGCGGTTTCTAGTTCGGTCACGGGGAGAAGATGAAGGATTGGCCTCAGGATGCGAGGTTCTAATTGAACAAGAAAAGGTAAATCATGAGGGGGCGAATTACGGAGAATGGCGCGAGGACTGGCATGTTCCCTTCATTGTCTCGAAACCAGAAGTCGATACAATGATCTCCTGATAGACACCTGAGAAGATGATTTTTCTTTTGGTTCAAAGAACAGCCCAGAGAAAGTAACTGCTGATGATGGCCCCTACTCAGATTCCAATCTGATTGAGTTTGATGAGGGCGAATCTCACCACAAACAGATGATCGATATGATCACGGTGATCCTTCCAATAATGGTCCGTCTGGAATAACCCGGAACTGTAAAGAATCCTTTAGAGTTCTTCGATAACTTCCATCAGATGATAGGCAAGATGCTCCTTGCTGTCCTGAGGGAGGGCTTCGGATCGATCGGGGTAAACGAGGGTGACTTCGTTCTCAGAGGAATCGAAACCGATATCTTTGCGAGAGACATCGTTCGCCACGACGAGGTCACATTTTTTGCGCAGGCACTTGCCACGGGCGTTGTTTTCGACGTTTTCAGTCTCGGCGGCAAAACCCACCAGCCTTCCTTTGAAACCCAAGATGTCGCGGGCTGAACCCAAGATGTCTTTGGTTCGTTTCAGAGTGATGATCATTTCCTCGCCCATTTTTTTAAGCTTCTGATCCGCAACTTGAGCAGGAGTGTAGTCAGCGACAGCGGCAGCGAAGATGGCGATATCGTGTCTCCCGATCTGGGATTCAACGGCCTGATACATGTCGGCAGCACTTTCAATGGGGATAAAATCGATTCCTTCGGGAATCCCCAAAGAAGTTGGGCCGGAGATTAGGAGGACGGAGTGGCCTCGTTTGGCTGCTGCTGCTGCCAGAGCGTAGCCCATCTTTCCAGACGACCGGTTGGTCAGGTAGCGAACGGGATCGATAGGCTCCACGGTTGGGCCAGCGGTGATCAGGACCTTCATGCGGGGCCATAAGACACCAAGAGCGGATAAATTCCAAACCATTCACCTGCACGGGGAAATTTCCTTCACGAAATATGATTGCCAATTTGAAAATAGGGTGATTTCTTTCGGCCGTCGCGCGCGTGGCGGAATTGGTAGACGCGCATGATTCAGGTTCATGTGGGGGCAACCCCGTGGAGGTTCGATTCCTCTCGCGCGCACCATTTTTTTCACCCGGGTATCAGGATTTTTAAGTGATTGGATTATCTGAGGGATCGATCGACTGGGAGCTGATTCTAGCTTCAAGCTCTCCGCGGCGTCGCGAATTGTTGTCAGAGACAGGGCTGTCATTTCAAATTGTCTCGCCCGACGTCGAAGAACTATCGGGTGGTGATTTATCGCCCAGGGATTTGGCGCTCACAAATGCTCGTTTGAAGTGCATGGCGGTCTCGCTGACTAAACCAGAGGCCATGGTGATTGGGGCGGATACTGTTGTGTCATTGGGAGGTGAGGTTTTTGGGAAACCCGTCGATTTAGAGGAAGCGGCTGGGAATCTCCGGAAATTCAGTGGGCGGGTCCACGAAGTTCACACAGGAGTGGCGCTTTCATGTGGAGAGAAGCGAGCTGAATTGGTGGGGACCTCCTTTGTGAAGTTCAGGAAGTTACGGGAACTGGATATCGAGGATTACCTCTCGAAGGTGTATGTGCTGGATAAGGCAGGCGGATATGCGGCGCAGGATCATCGTGAGCTGATTATCGAAAAGTTCGAAGGAGACTATGACAATATCGTGGGGCTTCCGGTGGGCTTGGTTCTCGACCAACTGGACCGGATGGGGTTTCCTGTTCCTGCGAAGGCCTCATGAGCGATCTGCTACCACGATACCCTCTCATCTTGAATCCCAAGGCCAAGAGTGAGAAGGGACGGCGTGCGCTCAAGTTCATCATGGCGAATGCCACCCGCTTCACGATTTATGCGACGCGCAACCGGGAGGATGCTATTGAGTTAGCGCAGAAGTTCGTGGCAGATGGTGAAGAGTTGGTAATTGCAGCAGGGGGAGATGGGACCCTGAATGCCGTGATCGAGGGATTATCGGGTTCAAGGACGGCATTGGGAGTGTTTCCGACAGGGACAATGAACGTCTTTGCCCGAGAGATGGGGATTCCCTACGATAAGCTGGAGAATGCGATGGAGGTTATCGACAATGGGCATAGCGAGGAAGTGGATCTCTTCGCGATGAATGGGACGCCCTTTGTCCAGATGGCAGGAGTTGGTTTCGACGCGCAGGTGATCGAAGAGACTACTTGGGAGAGCAAGAAGCGGTTGGGTCCTTTGGCCTATCTCTTTGCTGCGACGAAGGTTCTACGAGTAAAACCCCCGACCTTAAGGGTGAAGTGCGCAGACGGTCGTGAGCTTGAAGGAGTTGCTCTCTTGGTGGGAAATGGATCGCTGTATGGCGGGCAATTCCCGCTCTTTAAAAATGCCTCAAACACGGATAATCTGCTGGATGTCGTCGTCTTCAAGGAGGCGGGTTATCAATTTGTGAAGGACTCTTTGACCGGTCTGGTTAAGGGTGGGATTGATCTCCACTCACACGGCGATTCAGTGGAGTATGTCCAGGCTGCAGGCTTAAAAGTGACTTGCGATGAAGAGGTGCCGGTTGAGGTGGACGGAGAGCTTTGGGGAAGATCCTCCGAGATTGATTTTTCGCCAACCGGCAGGACATTGCGGGTTTTTACTCCCCTGGAACCCAAAGTGAAATTTCGATATGCCTTGTTGAAGATTCTTTCTCCTTGGCGAGACTAAGAAACTCCGGCGATGAGCCGTTAAAGCTTTCAGAGAGATGTCAAGTCGCCCAGTGATTATTACGCCAAAGCTGATTCGGCGTTACAACTTCCGTTGTGTCGGAAGGGTTCTCCTTTGGGCACTTGGGGCGGCCGCAGTGTTCATGGTTATTTTTCTTTTTGTGTGGGTGCTGGCCAGTGTGGTGACGCGCCAGAACTCACTGACTTTACCAATCATCACCTTGGCCACATTGGTGGCCGGCGGGGTTTTCGTGGCCGGGCATTTATATCTGAAGAAACATGGCCCGCAGGACTGGGAACGCATTGCACAAAAGCCTGATCGTAAGCCTGGAATGAGATTATCACGAATGAGCAATCAGGAATATGGACAGATTGGGGTGGGGGGCCTCGCTCTTGTTCTTGCTGGGCCGGGGTGGATTGGTCGAATTTATGAAGAATGGCGGGCCGTCATTCCCGCGACAGAAGATATGGCGGATCGACTTGAAAACCTGAGAAAGCATTTCGCAGCACGGGATTCCTGGGTTCCAATGAAGGATTTTTCAGCCCACGAGGACGGGATCTACCTCCTAGCAAAACTGGATATCCTCGCGATTCGCGAACTGTTGGGGGAGTGGTATTTTCACGTCACGGTTCAAGGAACGGTCAAGCGCCTGACCAAGACTGAGTTTGAAGCCGGAGGATAGTTTTGGATTGGAGGTAACCGTAAGTTCGGTTAATTTCCCAGA
>TARA_B110000037_G_scaffold32611_2_pt1 | contig 20320 bp, 15 predicted proteins | sample TARA_B110000037 | Tara Oceans TARA_B110000037 (sample SAMEA4397196) | marine metagenome | biome: Polar Biome; feature: [MIX] marine epipelagic wind mixed layer (ENVO:01000061); material: water (ENVO:00002006), including particulate matter (ENVO:01000060) such as... | depth 10-100 m
AAAAGGGTTTATTTGACACGACCTTTGCACTTAATTTTTTCTTTACTTCTTTAGAGTATCAAATTTTTCTTTCATGGTTGCATTTCCATGGGATAATTTTTTAATTGTTAAATCTTCTGCTTTGCTATTTGCTAAACGCAGATTATTTACAGAAGATAACAGGGCCTCTTTTGTTTTTTGTAGGTGAGACATTGTTTTATCAATCTCTTCGATGGCCGTTTTAAATTGTCGGCTCGCCAGGTCGTAATTTTTTGCAAAACCGATCTTAAAAATGGCAATTTTATCTTCAAAATTAGTAATGTCTACATTTTGACTTTTCATTAAATTGAGCTCAGCCTTGTATTGCATCGAGTTTAGTGCTGCATTGCGGAGTAAGGTGATGATCGGAATAAAAAATTGCGGACGCACAACATACATTTTTGGATATTTATAGGAGACATCTACAATACCTGTATTGTAAAATTCATTTTCTGATTCTAGCAAAGAGACGAGTACGGCATATTCACAGCCTTTTTCTTTCCGATCTTTGTCTAGTTTGGCAAAGAAGTCTTCGTTTCTTTTTTTGGTAGCGGTCTCGTCATTCTCATTCTTCATTTCAAACATGATAGAAAGCACCTCATTGCCAGCAGCATCTGCTTCTTTATAAATATAGTCTCCCTTAGTGCCCCCTTTGGCATCGTTGTCTTTTTCAAAATAGGCATTCTGAAAACCGGTAGCTCGCAGCTTATTGAATTCAGTTTCACAATGTAACTCTAAGCTTTCTCCAATCATTTTGGTAGACAACTTCTGCTTATACTCTTTTAAACGGGCTATTTCTTCTTCTTTTAATTTCAAAGTATCATCTCTAAAAGCCAAAGTATTTTTAAATTGTTCCTGCAAAGATTTTTCTGAAAGTGCGCTTGAAATCTCCTTGTTTTTCAAATCATTAACCAACTGATTCCGCTCTTTTTCTATGCGATTGACGGCACTAGAAACCGCAAGTTGCTGCTGTAAATCTGCTTGTTGAATTCTAGTCTCCATTGCGGTTATTTCCGTCTCTTTTTTTGCCAGCTCTTGGGTTAATTGTGTGGCATTTTGTGATTTTAATTGTAGCAATTCATTTGCTTTGTTTGACAATTCCTGCTGAAAAATATTTGTCAGCTTTGCTTCTGCGAGCTTAAGCGCACTTTCTTTTTCAGTATCAGCTGTTTTTAAGCGAACATTCAATTCTTTATCAAACTGTTGGTCACGGACTTGCTTTAAAATGTCTGCAAATCCAGCCTTGTCAACTTTAAATGCTGTTTTACAATTGGGACAATTAATTTCGTTCATAGCGCTGTAGTATTATAATAGCTAAATATAATACAATTATAGAGATACAAATAGTAAACTTGTTTTTATAATTGACAATTAGAGGACGTTTTTTTTCAATAGTTTTTGTTCAGAGTAGTAGAGTGTAATTTTTATTTTATTGCAACGAATAATTTGTTATTTTTGAAAAAAATGCAAGGAATTGCACAAACTGTTTTTTTATGATTTTGAAGTCAAAATATTTTACCATACAATTCGTACTATTTTCAATGTTTGCTGCTGCTCAAGTACCAAGTGAATACTACGCGATCGCTGAAAACTTAGCAACTGAAAACCTAAAAGATGCGTTGCACGGAATCATAAGAAATCACATACAATTTTCCTATACAAGCTCCAGCACAGATGTTTGGGATATTTTAAAAGAAACAGATAGAGATCCTAACAATGCAGAGAATGTAATTCTTCTGTATTCAGGCATTTCTGTAAATGCTGCACAAGAATACAACAGCGCTAATGGTTGGACAAGAGAACATGTCTGGGCGAAATCACGTGGGGATTTTGGTACTGCTATTGGCGCAGGAACCGATGTGCACGCGCTAAGACCTTTAGACAATACAACGAATAGTAAAAGAAGTAACCGTGGATTTAATAATTGCACTACTTGTGAGGATGTTATCGACAAATGGGACAATATAACGGGTTCTAAAAAAGACGCAAACGATTGGTCTTTTGAGCCACGAGACGCAGTAAAAGGAGACGTCGCAAGAATGTTGTTTTATATGGCAGTGCGGTACGAGGGTTTCGCAGGAGAGCCTGACTTAGAGCTGTCGGAAAATATCTTTTCAAATACAGACAAAACACCAGTGCACGGCGTTATGTCTACTTTACTGGAATGGCACCGAACGGATCCTGTAGATGCCTGGGAAGAAAACAGAAATGACATTATTTACAATTCATTTCAAAGGAATAGAAATCCATTTATAGATTTTCCTGAATTAGCAGAACATCTTTGGGGAACAGCAGTGGGCGTTAATTGGACAGATCAGTCCTTGGGTGCTAAGAAGTACAACGCCGTCTCGGTGCGCATGTACCCAAACCCCGCCAATGAAATAATTTATATCAAAGGTCTTGTATCTGCAGCTTCTAAAGTTAAAATTTACACGATGCGTGGAAGACTCGTATCGACAGTTAATTCAAGCGAGTTTGAAGAAGGACAGCAGGTGGATGTTTCCAAATTAGCTGCAGGTGTTTATTTTATTAAAATTGACAGTGTGACGGCAAAGCTTATTAAAAAATAAATTTCTTAGCCGAGCCATCCTTCTCTGTCTAGACTGCGGTATTGTATGGCTTCTGCAATGTGGTCTGAAGAAATATCGGCTATAGTTGCTAAATCCGCAATGGTTCTAGAGACTTTTAAAATTCGATCATAGGCTCTTGCAGAAAGATTCAGTTTTTCCATAGCCGTTTTTAAGAGCATTTTACTTTCGTTAGAGAGTTTGCAGAATTCTCGAAGTTGTTTTACATTCATTTGTGCATTGTAATGCACGTTTTCAAAATTTTTAAAACGAGCGGATTGTAGCGCTCTTGCCGCCGTTACCCTGCTGCGGATGGTTGCACTAGACGCTCCTTTTTTTTCTTCAGATAATTTCTCAAAAGGAACAGGGGTCACTTCAATATGCAGGTCTATGCGGTCTAATAAGGGGCCAGAGATCTTACTCAAATACCGTTGCATTTCCTGAGGAGAGGAGGTTCTTGGAGAATTTGGATCGTTAAAAAAGCCACTAGGACTTGGGTTCATGCTTGCCACCAACATAAAGCTGCAGGGATAGCGGACTGTAAATTTTGCACGAGAGATGGTGATTTCTCGGTCTTCCAAGGGTTGGCGGAGCACTTCTAAAACATCCCTTTTAAATTCTGGAAGCTCGTCTAAAAATAAAACGCCGTTGTGTGATAGTGAAATTTCTCCAGGACGCGGATACTGTCCTCCACCAACAAGGGCAACATTTGATATGGTGTGGTGGGGACTTCTAAACGGACGTTGGTATCGCAGTCCCTCATTTTTAGTGTTTCCTACCACGGAATGAATTTTTGTAGTTTCCAAAGCCTCTTCTAGGGTCATTGGAGGTAAAATAGAGGGCAGTCTTTTTGCCAACATGGTTTTTCCAGATCCTGGAGGACCAATAAGAATGATGTTGTGGCCGCCAGCCGCCGCAATTTCCATGCAGCGCTTGATAGACTCTTGACCTTTGACATCTGAAAAGTCAAACTCAGGGAAATCGATGTTTTTGTAAAATTCAGCAGTGGTGTCTACTAAAGTGGGCGCTATTTTATGTTGCCCGTTAAAATGCTGTATTACCTCCAAGATATTGCGCGCTCCTAAAATTTCTAAATCGGATACAATAGCAGCTTCTTTGGCATTTTCTTTAGGAAGTATTAAATATTGAAACCCATCTTCTTTTGCTTTTAAAGCAATGGGCAAAGCCCCGCGTATTGGTTGTAAGCTGCCATCTAAAGACAGCTCTCCCATCATCATATAGGAAGAGATGGTTTCTGATTTTATTTGATTGGAGGCCGCAAGAATGCCAACTGCTAGCGTCAAATCGTAGGCGGCACCCTCTTTCCGAATGTCTGCAGGTGCCATGTTTATAATTATTTTTTTCCCAGGTAGTTTGTATCCATTGTTTTTGAGGGCTGCAGAAATCCGATAGGAACTCTCCCGCACTGCGTTGTCTGGCAAGCCCACCAGATGATACCCAATTCCAGTATCAATATTTACTTCTACCGCAATGGTAGTGGCTTCGATGCCGAAAACGGCAGCGCCATAAACTTTTACAAGCATATTTTTTATTGAAAGATAAAGAAAAGAAGTATGCGAATCCTTTTTTAGAGGGAGAGAGTTGTTCTTTTTATTTTGGTCCCGCTGCGAAAAAGAAAGCATTGCTCTCTTTAAATTTTAGTAACCACAAAAATTCATGTAGCTCTACTCACTGAAGTATTTTATCTGTTAAAAAAGCAATGGCGTGCTTTTATGTATTATATTTAGCCCAAGATAAGCCCGTAAAATAGTTTATGACCAAGGAGCACGCACAATTGTTATTAGACGTTCAAAAGAAATCTAATAACGTCATCACGCATGTTAGAGATGTTAAATATTTAAAAGAAGAAATTGAGTCTTACAGAGATCTAAAAATAGGGTTCAATACACTGCGTCGCTTGTTTGGTTTTTTGGAAAAAACAAAACCTACACTAGCGACATTAAATACCCTTGCACGCTATTTAGAATATAGGTCTTACGCGAGTTATTTGAGGAATAAATCAAATTTTGATGCCTGGTATTTTCAGCAAAAATTACTATTAGTCCAGCAGAAAAATAACTTAAATACAACTGATTTTAGTCTTATAAATGAAGGCATTCAGTATGCTAAAAACATTGTGTATGTGGCGTATTTTATATCCAATTTAATTCATAAAAATAATTTGAGCACATTGCACGATTTTTTTAAAAAAATAAATTTAAAAAATCTACGAGACAGTGATTTGTTACAATTTGCCACTATTATTACGCACAGTTTTTATAGTTTAGCACCCGCAAGGTCTCTTGCCCTGTATAAAGACTTAATGCAGTATGAAAGTTTTAGAAATTCGATACCGTTATTATATGTTGACTATTCTCATTTGAATGGGGTATACTTCGATGTTTTGGGGCTTATAGAAAAAAATTCACAGCAAAATTCCGACTTATTATTTGTGGCATTAATGCGCTTTTATAAGCAGTTTTATACTGCAGCGCTTCCTGAAAGTGAGCCTCTAGAATTTCCTGAAAATTTTAATAAATTACATCCAGTGTTACAAGGTCGGTATTTTGGATATAAAATCATGGTTTCAAATTATGTAGAGCGTCCCTTAAAAGAATTATTATTCGATACTTGTAAGAAAGTGAAAATATATCTTTTTGTTGAAGAGGTTTTACCCGCCCTGATTATTAAGGAAGAATATCAGATACTTTCAGCCCTGTCCGAAAAATATTATGAAGAGATTTTTGAATCCGTTCATTGGTCCTCTAAAACTATAAATACGATATATCTAATTGTATTGGCAACTATCAGTTGGGAGAAAGGGGCATTGCAGAATGCGAAAAAAAATTTAGAATTGGTAAATTTAAAGGAAGTTGAGTTGAGCTATTATGAGTACCTGTCGCTCTTTTATTATCTTACTAAATTGAAAGTAAGTCACGCAGAGAATGCTAGAAAAATAAATGCAGCGGCCCATATTAATTTGAAGCAGTTGGTTTTGAAAACTGGATTTGTAAGGTTTTTAGGAGCTTCAGAAAAATATATTTTAAACTAAATTTAGCAGTATGGTTTTTATTCTGTTGTCAGTTTTACTCTTCTCCTATAACAACGTTTTGTGGAAAAAAAATTTAAAATTTATTTCCATTCCTTTTTTAGTTTCCTACCGTGCTTTTTTTACAAGCAGCATCTCGTTGGCCATTCTATTTGGTTTTTTTACATTTGAAGGTCTTTCAATGATAGCTTTTACGAAAATTACCATAGGATCTTTTTTTGGAGTACTCGGATTGTTTAGTATGGTAGCGGTCATCAAAAAAGTATCGTTGCAGTGGTTGGGAATTTATAATTTGTTAGGAGTGGTTTTTACCATCCTGTATTTATGGTTATTTGATGCCATGGTAATCAAAGAATTGCGTTTCGGTCTTTTCGTAATTGTTTTAGGGTTTTGTTGTTTTCTTTATGTGAATAAAGAAACCCAGTTAAAGATCTCCTTTAAACAACATTTGCTACTTGTTTTAATGACGTTTAGCTATAGCTGTTCAGCAATATTGCATTGGAAAAACTTGCGCTTAAATTTTTCACCTTTATACATTATTGCAAATCAAGAAGCACTTGTTTTTTTAGTAGGCTTGGTATTTACTTTTCAAAAAAGAAGCGGTATTTTATTTAAAACGGATTTAAAAAAACACTTCAAACAGGTCTTTTTTATGAGTGTGGTGGTATTTTTGGCAATTCTCTGCAGCTTTTTGGGGATAAAAGAAACCAATCCCATTATTTCAAGTCTCTTGTTTTTAGCCGCTCCAGTAACAACCATTTTGTTTAGTGCTTTTTTCTTTAAAGAAAAACTTTCTTTTTTAAATATTGTTTTTATAATGGTCATACTATCTGGTGCTTTTGTGCTCCAATATCAGACCTTTTAAAGGTACTATAAATAAAAAAATGCCATCCCAATAGGAGTGCATTTTTTTAAATAGACGGTATTATAATTTATTTTTTAAGCCGAATTTCTACTCGCATTAATGTTCCCAAATAAAGAACGCATGACCATTTTTTCATAGACTTCAATTGCCGAAGTATTCCCTTCAGTAACTTGTAGTTCTTGAATTTGTTTCAACGCAAATTGCTGAATGGTTAAAAGGGGCAATACAATCTTTTCTCTGATTTCAATAGAAGCTTTTCCTACCGGGAAATTTTCCATTAATTCTTTATGTCCCGTAAGTTTTAGCAGCAATCTTTTGGTGGTTTTATATTCTTCATGAATTAACTTCCAAAATGCACCAAACTCAGCATCGTCTGCCATGTATGCTGTTAATTCAAAGAACGATTTTGTCAAACTCATCATGCTGTTTTCTAAGAGTGTCTTAAAGAAGTCAGAAGTGTTGTAAAATGCGATAACTTCCTCGAATCTTCCTGCATCTTCATATTTCTTGAGCGCAGTACCCACTCCAAAAAAGCCAGGAACATTTTGTTTTAGCTGGCTCCAACTGCCTACAAAAGGAATGGCTCTTAAAGCAGAAAAATCTAAGGTTGCAGAATTTGAGCGTTTACTAGGTCTGCTCCCAATATTTGTTTTTGCATAGTACTTTAGCGTACTCATTTTCTCTAAGTATGGCAAGAACTGCGGATGATTTTTAAAATCTACATAGGTTTTATAACTCGTTGCCGCCATGTCCTCAATGAGTTTTCTATTTTCATCATTTAATTGATCTTTGGTGAAAATATCATTTTTAATTCCAGAGCTTAACAACTGTTCTAAATTGTATTGTGCAGAATTTTTTGTACCAAAATTAGAACTAATGGTTTGTCCTTGCACTGTTAATTGAATTTCTTTGTCCTCTATTGTTGGACCTAAGGAAGCATAAAATTGGTGTGTCTTTCCACCACCACGAGCCGGCGGACCACCACGGCCATCAAAGAATATAACTTCAATATCAAAATCCCTAGAAATTTTAGTTAGGGCCTCTTTTGCCTTGAAAATCCCCCAGTTTGCCATGAGGTAACCACCATCTTTTGTGCCGTCAGAGAATCCGAGCATAATGGTTTGCTTATTCTTTCTTTTTTCTAGATGATAGCGATAGGTTCTATTGGTGTATAACGTGCGCATTACTGCTTCCGCATTTTGTAAATCTTCTACAGTTTCAAAAAGTGGAATTACATCAACAGGCAATTCATTTTCAAATCCACAAAGATTTAACATTGCAAAAGTTTCCATGACATTTAGAGCCGTTTGGTTATTGCTAATGATATAACGGTTTGCACCACGTTCTCCGTTTCTTAACTGAATTTCTTTTAAAGCATATATAGATTCTATCGTACTAATAGAGGTTTTATCTGTTAAGATCTTAGGATCGATACTTCCTTTTACAACTGCTAAAATTTCAATTTGCTCTTTTTCTGATAAATGAGCATAGTTTTCAGGAAAGGTAGTATCTCCAATATTTTGTAAATCTTTTACAATTTGCGTAAAGGCTTGGTGGTGCACTCTGCTATCTTGTCTAATATCTAAAGTGGCAAAATGAAAACCAAAAATTCTTACTTTATTTATAAAATCATCCAATTCTTCTATAAATAAAGATTGGTGCTTGTCAGCAATAATTTCTCTTGCTTTTCCAAGTTCCGCTAACAGTATGTTTTGAGAGAAATTTAGTTTACCATAACTTCTAACAACATGTTTATATAATCTTTTCTCAATGGTTGCTAAAATCTCCTGAACCCCATCAAAGGTAAAACGCCTTTTAAGTCTTCGAATGTCTCTGTAGTAACTTCTTAAAATTGATTGTCGCAGTCTTTCCGCTACATTTAGGGTGATTTCTGTGGTTACAAATGGGTTTCCATCTCGATCTCCACCAGGCCAAAAACCAAGGTCGATAATTTCATTGTCCATCGGATTTCCGTCGTAAATATTATTTTGGATGTAGTTGTATATTTTACTAATGGAGTCATAAAATACATTTTCTAAATACCAAATTAAACTGACTGCTTCGTCAAAAGGAGAGGGTTTTGATTTTTTATAAAATGGCGTTTTCCCAAGTTGTGCTAATAATTTTTTTATGAGCAGCAAATCGTCTTTCTGGATGGCTTTGTCCAAGTCTGTAATAATTCCTAAAACAGTTCCTGGATAAAACTGTGTTGGATGTGCCGTTAACACCACGCGAACTTTAAAATCTTCTAAATGTGCCTTTAGTGCTTCTTTTTTATTCCCTAAAATTGCAGTTTCTTTCGAGTTTCTTAGGGTACCAATGCCATCCATGTTGTTGACAACAGGAAAAGCAGCATCTTCAATGGCATCAAATAAAACAACTTGGCGCTCTATATACTGAATAAATTGAAATAATAAATCTATTTTCTCTTTTTCCGTAGGATTGTCTTGATATTTGTCAAAAAAAGTGCCGATGATTTCTGTAGGGTTTTTCCCTTCTTGAAATCCTTTTTTACACAATTCATGAAATAGAGGTAATAACACACCGGTATTGCTGATGGTGTCAAAAGGAAGGGTCATAAAAACACTGTTGTAAATTTGATATTTAGACAACACATTTTCATTAAAACGAGCAAGTTTAGGTAATACCGACATAGTTGTGATAGTTTTATGGAGTAAAACTACAAAAAAGGGAGGGTACAGAACTTAGGTTTTTGCTAATAATCGCTAAATTATCTACGAAAACGATAGAAATTTGAAGGTATTTTGATAAAAATTTAATTATTAACTTTTATTGGTTCAAGAAATAGGGTTGCATCCTATTTCTTTTGCAGGATAAATTCCATCGTGTAGGATCATCTTTGAATGAAAACCCTTCTAGTAAATTCGAGTTTTCATACTTTTCGTAAGGATCATAAACGTATTCTGGTACGTTTTTACCAATTTGCTTAAAATTTAAAGGGGGTATTTGCTCTTCAATAGCATGGGCGTTTACAAGTTTAAATTTAAAATTGTCTACCTGTAGCCTCGCTTTTAAGGAAGCAATAGTGTGCTTATTCTTCTTTAAGCTATTGAATGTGTAAATACTTATTGGTGCTTTTTTTTGCCCATAAAGAGAAATGGAAACACAAAAGAAAGGAATTAAAAATAAAAATATTTTTTTCATTTACACCGCAAATAGCGTTTAAAAATACAAACAATTAATTATCTGGTTTTAAAGTTTACAATTCCTTCCTCTAACCAGTTTTTATAGGTTGTTATATCGGTGTATTGTTGTGGAGAATTTAAAATTTCTAAATCTGCAGTCATCAATATATAATAAGGTTGCGATGCGTTTTTAAAATTGATGGTTTGGAATGTGGACCATTTATCTCCATAGGTTCTGATTTTCTTTATACTGCCATTTGCCTTTAAAAAATCAAATTGTGCTGCTTCAGGAAGTACTTTCTCGTGGTCATCTACATATAGTGAAATGAGAACATAGTCGTTGCTGAGCAGCGCATAAATACTGGAGTTGCTCCAAACATTTTCTTCCATTTTACGGCAATTTACACATGCCCAACCTGTAAAATCTAATAAAATAGGTTTGTTGGCTTCTTTGGCGGCTTTTACACCTTCGTCAAAGTCTTTGTAACAATCTAAACCTAAAGGGCAGTCGGATGCCCGTTCATAGATACTATAAAATTGTGGTGGTGGAAAACCGGACAATGCACTTAAATTCCATGTAGGGTTTTTAAAAGTTCCTGGAATTAAATACACCACAAAAGCAAAAATAAAGATTCCAAAAGAAATTCTTAAAAAGGATAGTTTTTTAAGCAGAGCATCATGTGGGAATTTTATTTTTCCAAAGAGATACAATGTTAGCCCAGTAAAAATAACAATCCAAAGACCAATGAAAACTTCACGTTTTAAAAGATCCCAATGCCCAACTAAATCTGAGTTTGATAAAAATTTTAAGGCAAATGCGAGTTCTAAAAACCCTAAGACCACTTTCGTCGTATTCAACCAGCCACCAGATTTAGGCAAAGTACTTAAAAGGTTTGGAAACAATGCAAATAAGGCAAATGGCAAGGCAAGGGCAAGACCAAAACCAGTCATACCCGCAGAAAGTTGGAAGGCTGGGTCACCAGCAGTGCCTAATGAACCTGCTAATAGAGAGCCTAAAATAGGGCCTGTACAAGAAAAAGAAACAATAGCAAGCGTTAATGCCATAAAAAAGATGCCAATAAAACCACCGATATCCGATGCAGCATCCATTTTGGTTCCCCAAGAACTTGGCAATGTGATTTCGTAAAAGCCAAAAAAGGACAATGAGAAAAATACTAAAATGACGAAAAAGAAAATATTTAACCAAATATTTGTAGAAATCATGTTTAATATGCTGGGGTCTAATCCATCAATTAAATGAAAAGGAATGCTTAAGAGCATATATATGAGCACAATAAAAAAACCGTATAATATTGCGTTGAAGATGCCTTTGCGTCTGCTTTGTGCTCCTTTTGTAAAGAAGGAAACCGTCAAAGGAATCATTGGGAAAACACAGGGAGTTAATAAGGCAAGCAACCCGCCGACAAAACCTAAAAGAAAGATATTAAACAGCGAACTACCAGATTCAGCTGCTGTTTTATTTCCCGTATCTAATATGGCTGTATTTTTTAAATCTAATTTTAGTTTTTTAGTTAAGCTTTTACTCTTGTCACTTAAAAGAATGACTTCTTTTAGTAACTTTTTCCCGTCTAAAGGAAAAGAGAAAGATGCCGCTACTTGTATGCAAGCTTGTTTACAAACTTGTCCATAAATTTCTAAAGTAATCGAAGGAATCGTGGGGTCTACTATTTTTATCCGCTGGGTAAGGATTCCCGATTCTGCAAAGAAAATCTCTTCCTTTTCCCAGATTTCCGAGTATTCTTTTTGAGTCTCACTTTCTTTGGCTTTTCCTACCAACTCATAACCTGTTTTTCCTTCGGGAATTATAATTTCCAGGGCTTGAGATGCATCTTCCGGATTGTATTGGGAGTATAAATGCCACGCTTTAAAAAGACTTGCTGTAAAAATAACGTCGTATTCCGTTTCTGAAACTTTATGCAGGGAAGACTCCCAAGAAATGGGGGAATCTGCGGTTTGTGCCTCCGTGAATACTGAAAAGAATAGCAGTAGGGAAAGAAAAAATTTCTTCATTATTGAATTGTTATTTTTAATTGTTTTGATGCAGGAGCAATTGAGATATATCTCGCGTCTTTTCGCAGACCAAGAACCCAAATAATAGTGTTGTTAGCGTCACAGAGCAACCATTGATCCTGCTTTTCTAAAAGTGATAATTTCTCATCTTTAAAATACTTGCTTAGTTTCTTTTTCCCTTGCATTCCCGCAGGATAAAAATAGTCGCCATTTTCCCATTTCCTTACAATTAAAGGAAAGGTTAAACTTTCTTTAGAGACGTACATACTCTTTTTATTTGGAATGGATTGCTCTGTAACTTCTTCTAATATTAAGTGAATGGGATTTTTAATCTCATGCGTGTTTGCCAAGATTTGAAACTTGACATCGGTTGCAGGTGAAAAATCTCTTTCAGAAAGGATTAAGAAATTTCGATCCTTTAAAAGTACATGCGTATGAGAAAGCACGTGCTTTCCTGATTGGGCATGCAGTAAATTATAAACATCTTTAAATTCGGTGAAATTATATGCTTTTAAAAGCTGAAATAAGTAGGCTTTTGGGTTTGATAACTCGAGTATTTTGGCAACTTTAAATTTAGAAACTCCGTTTTCCTTAAGCACAACATGTTGAGACGTTTCCTCGATGCGATCGGTAATGATTTGAGCGCTTTCTTGAAGATTTTCCAATGTCTTAGAAAACGTTGTTAACATACTCGGATTTATTTCCTTTAAAACGGGTAGTATTTTGTGTCGAATTTTGTTACGCAAGTATTGGGTAGCTGCATTGCTTTGGTCCTCTCGCCATAAAATTTTATTTTCTTTTGCAAAAAAGAGAATCTCTTCGCGTGAAAATTTCAAAAGCGGACGCACTATATTATCGTTAATCTTTGGAATTCCCGTAAAACCATCCAAACCACTTCCTCTAGTTAAATTGATTAAAAAAGTTTCTAAATTATCATCTGCATGGTGCGCGGTTAAAACATAATCAAAATGATGTGCTTTGCTAATTTCTTGAAACCAATGGTAGCGCAAATCCCGAGCTGCAACTTGTGTAGATTGTTTTTTTTCTTGTGCTATTTTTTTAGTTTCAAAAGAAGTGCTAAAACAAATAATGTCGAGTTTTTTTGCAAGTTTTTTTACAAATTCCTCATCTAAATCACTTTCGGTTTCCCTTAAATTAAAGTTACAATGTGCTAAAGAAATATCAAATTTTAAGGTGGCAAAGAGTTGTGTTAAAACCACAGAATCAATACCTCCAGAAATGGCAATTAATAGTTTTTTTCCCCTTAGAAAGGGAAAATTAGTAACAATTATATGTGATAATTTTTCAAGCATATTGGACTCAAAAGTACATAAATTAATGGCGTTATTTTAGACTTGCTTCTTCAGCCAAGCACGGATGTCTTTTCTGATGGAAACCTCCGGTTTTGGTAGTGGAATTGTTTTGCCAAACTGCTTACTTCTATTAAACTTAGAAAAGGTAACTTTAAGTTGCTTCCACTCTGCGGGGTACAAAGTTAAAAAGGTATTAAACATGTTCTGTTCTGTTGGCTTCTCTTTTAAAGTTTCGAACGTTTTTCGAAAAAGGGCTTCTTGGTTTGGAATCATGTTGCAAAAGTATTTAATATTTTTTTAAAACTGTATTTTTGAGTGCAGGATGTGCTCACAAATGTGCCCGTCTTTTGGCAATTTTTTCCTAAAAAAAAGAAGAACCTTTACTTCGCATTGGTTAAAACATATTTCATTGCTTTTGCCTTGAGGAGACATTCTTCATATTCTTTTGCAGCGTCAGATTTAATGGTAATGGCACTACCAACAGAATAGGAAATGTATTTTTTTTCTTCATTGTAGAGAATACTTCGAATGACTACATTAAAATCGAAATCATTTTCAGGTGTAAAATACCCAATGGCTCCAGAGTATAAACCACGTTTTGAAGCTTCTAAGTTTTCAATAATCTTCATAGCAGATACCTTTGGTGCGCCGGTCATACTGCCCATCGGAAAAGTGCTTCGCAAGGTTTCTATAGGATGTAATTGCGGATCAATTTCAGAAATTACAGTGGAAATCATTTGATGCACTTGTTTAAAAGAATAGACCTTACACAATTCCTCTACCATCACAGTTCCTTTTTTTGCAGTTTTAGACAAATCATTTCGAACCAAATCTACAATCATCACATTTTCTGCGCGTTCTTTTTCATCTCGCATTAAATCGGAAGCAATTTTGGCATCGTCAATAGGACTGATTAATCTTTTAGCGGTTCCTTTGATGGGTTGAGAAATAATTTTAGAACCTTCTTTTTTGAGATATCTTTCTGGGGAGGCACACAAGGCATATTGCTGCTCCATTTTTAAAAAGGAAGCAAATGGAGGTTCAGAAATATCGTTTAAGTGCTGATATACAGCCGCGGGATTTATGGTCGAATTCTCGGCATAAAATTCCTGACAAAAATTTACTTCGTAGAGATCTCCCCTTTTAATATGTTCTAAAATAGCATGCACTTTCGCATAATATTCCGCTTTGTGAATTCGAAGTTTTATCTTGATGTTTTCATCAGTATCTGCAATGATACCTTTCTGTTTAGCATTCGTTTGAATGTCCTGAAAATCTGTTTCAATTGCATCAGCAACCATGTTTAAATAATGAAACTCTATATTTTCACCCTTGATAAAAATTAATTTTTGAGGTTGAAAGAAATACAAGTCAGGAAAATCTAAGCCATCAAAATTTTTAGAAGAAAGGCGTTCTGTGTCATTTTTAACATCATAAGAGATATATCCAAAAATATAATCTTTTGTAGAACTCTGGTATTCTTTTAGTTTGTCAAAAGCGTTTGTATAATCTGTTTTGATCGCTGTAAATTCCTCTATGGCCAACGCACTGTCAAAACTAGTATATTGCTGCTGGTGCTTATTGGAGTCTAACCAAAGTGCAGTTTCAAATTGCTGAGACCAAGAGAGTAAAAGTGGTTTGAAGGCTTTTATATTTTCAATAGAAAAAGTACGAACAGTTCTTAGTTTCATTAGTAAAGAATTTTAAGCGACTCTGTGCGTATTGATAACGCAAACTATTTTCTAAAGTATCAATTGAAAATAGAAAGCAACCGAGGTAGGTCGCTCTCTATGCTTGTTTTTAATTTTCTTAACGGTCTGATAAGTACAGATCGAAAAGAGTGTTAGGCATTCAGGGGCTTTCCGTCCCAGGCAGCTTTTGCCGCCTCTTTTACTGCTTCAGAATACGTTGGATGACCATGGCATATTCTTGCCAAATCCTCTGCAGATGCTCTAAACTCCATCGCTACCGCAGCTTCCATGATTAAATCTGCAACACGTGCACCCACCATATGAACTCCTAAAATTTCATCGGTATTTTTATCTGCTAATACTTTTACAAAACCGTCAATATCTCCACTTGCACGAGATCTACCCAAAGCTCTCATTTGGAATTTACCGGCTTTATACTCAATTTTAGCTTCCTTTAACTCGGCTTCAGTTTTACCAACTGCAGCAGCTTCAGGCCATGTATACACAATACCAGGAATTAAATTATAATTAATATGGGGCTTTTCACCTGCTAAATATTCCGCTACAACAACACCTTCTTCTTCAGCTTTGTGTGCCAACATTGCACCTTTAACTACATCACCAATTGCATAGACAGTATCGATATTTGTTTGTAAATGATCATTTACAGCAACTTGGCCGCGTTCATTTACTTCAATACCTATTTTTTCTAAACCTAAACCTTCTGTGTAGGCCTTTCTTCCAACAGAAACCAAACAATAATCTCCAGAAAATTCAATTTCTCTATCTTTTTTATCCGTAGCTTTTACGACCACCGTATCCCCGTTTCTTTCTACTGAAGTTACTTTATGGCTTGTTGCGAATTTTATTCCTTGTTTTTTGAATACTTTTTGTAATTCTTTAGAAACATCGGCATCCATTCCTGGAACAATTTTATCCATATATTCTACCACGGTAACATCTGCACCTAAACGGCTATAAACAGAGCCTAATTCTAAACCAATAGCACCACCACCAATTACAATTAAATGTTTTGGTATCTCAGGAAGTTTTAGAGCTTCCGTAGAAGTCATGATACGCTCTTTGTCCATTTTTATAAAAGGTAAAGCAGACGGCTTTGAACCTGTAGCGATAATGATGTTTGTTCCTTCAATAATTTCTGAGGAACCATCATTTTTTGAAATTTTTACATGTGTTTTGTCCTCAAAAGAACCCAATCCTTCAAAAACATCAATGTTATTTTTGTCCATCAAGTATTTGATTCCACCAGTAGTTGTCTCTACTACTTTGGCTTTTCTGTCTAACATTTTCCCAAAGTCAATTGTTGGTTTTTCAATCGAAATACCGTGCTCTTCGAAATGATGCACTGCATCGTAATAATGATGCGAAGAATCTAATAATGCTTTAGAAGGAATACAACCAACATTTAAACAAGTACCGCCTAAAGTTGCATATTTTTCTATAATTGCTACTTTTTTGCCTAATTGAGAAGCTCTAACTGCTGCTATATATCCTCCAGGACCAGAACCAATTACAATAATATCGTATTTCATAAGTAAGTTTATTTTGGGTTTTTTGTAACCTTCAAGTTTAATTTTCACTAATAATTCACAAAAATACGGATATTTTCATAAAATAAAGTAAGAATTTAGTAGTTTTACCGTGCAAAATATTCATAAAACACAAAGATGAAAATTATAAAAAATATCGGCCTTTCTTTATTAATAGTTCTTGTTATCGCTCAATTTTTTGGACCAGAAAAGAATGACGGAGACATGGCAACAGTGGCTGCTTTTATGGCAGAAACAAATCCACCAGAAGATGTTAAAAAGATTTTGGAAACTACTTGTTTCGATTGTCATTCTGCCAAAACATCGTATCCATGGTACAATGCAATTACACCAGTAAATTACTACTTGCAAGAGCATATTAAGGATGGTCAAAAGCATTTGAATTTTTCGAAATGGGATACGTATTCTCTCAAGAAGAAAGAACATAAAATGGATGAGTTATATGAAGAGGTAGCAGAAGGAGAAATGCCATTAAACTCTTATACTTGGACGCACTCGGAAGCCAATTTGTCACCAACTCAAATTGCTGCTGTTGTAACTTGGGGAAAGAAAGTACAAGCCGATTATAAGCAGCAATTGAATACTAAATAATTGACGCAGCAACACGTTTTAATTATTGGATACGTTTGGGTAGAACCCAATTCTTCTGCTGCAGGAAGCAGAATGATGCAATTAATTGAACAATTTCTAAAACAGAATTGGAAAGTAACTTTTGCCTCTCCTGCTCAAAAAGGAGAAAAAGCAATCGATTTAATTTCTTTAAGAATTGATGAAATTGCCATTGCGTTAAACAATGCTTCTTTTGATGTATTTGTAAAAGAATTAAACCCAACAGTTGTGCTGTTCGATCGGTTTATGATGGAAGAACAATTTGGTTGGCGCGTTGCAGAAAATTGCCCAAAAGCTTTACGGGTTTTAGATACAGAAGATTTACATTTTTTAAGAAAAACGAGATATCAACAATTAAAAAACGAAGCGGAGTTTACGACTGAAGCGTTGCTGAAATCGAAGGACGCTAAAAGAGAAATTGCATCTATTTTAAGATGTGATTTGTCTCTAATTATTTCAACTTTTGAAATGGATTTGTTAAAAAATATTTTTAATATTGATGAGAAAATTCTTTATTATTTGCCTTTTCTATTAGATAATATTGATATGCATCAACAAAAAAAATGGAAATTGTTTAAAGAAAGAGCGCACTTTGTTTTTGTTGGAAATTTCTTTCACAAACCTAATGTGGATGCCGTTTTAATCTTAAAAAACGAAATTTGGATGCAGATTAGAAAGCAGCTTCCAAAAGCAGAAATTCATATTTATGGTGCGTATATGCAGCAGCAAATTCAAGAATTACAGAATAAAAAAGAAGGATTTATCATTAAAGGATTTGCAGAAAATGCAGAAGAAGTTGTAGGCAACGCTAGAGTTGTTTTAGCTCCTTTAAGGTTTGGAGCAGGAATCAAAGGAAAATTAACAGAAGCAATGCTTTGCGGTACACCAAGTATTACAACGTCAATTGGAATAGAAGGAATGGTAGGTGCGCTTCCTTGGAATGGTTTTGTAGCAGACAATTTCTCGGAGTTTGCATTGAAAGCAGTTGAATTGTATACAGATAAAACTGTTTGGGAGCAGTCACAATTAAACGGAGTAGCCATTATCAATTCCGTGTATAGCACAGAAAAAAACGGACCATTATTTTTCAATAAGATTGAAGAAGTTCAACAAGATTTAGAAAAACATCGAACTGCTAATTTCTTAGGAAGTTTGCTGCAACATCAGACATTGCAAGCAACAAAATATATGAGTAAGTGGATCGAAAGTAAAAATAGGTTACCGTAACAATTTTACAGTACATAACAAACTGAAAATTGCCACCGTAACTTTGAATATTAAATTAAACCTGCTCTTTTTAGCAAAGCATCTGGTTTTGGTTCTTTACCTCTAAAACGTTTGTACAGTTCCATTGGTTTTTCTGTACCTCCTTTAGAAAGTACATTTTCTTTAAATTTAGTAGCTACCTCTTTATTGAAAATTCCTTCTTCTAAGAAATACTCAAAAGCATCTGCATCTAAAACTTCTGCCCATTTGTACGAATAATATCCAGCAGAATAACCTCCTTGAAAAATGTGAGAAAAAGCGGTACTCATTACATTTTCTGCTACTTCAGGATATAATTTAGTTTCGGCAAAAGCACCATTTTCAAATTCTTTTACAGAAGAAATTTTAGACGGATCTTGACCATGCCATTGCATATCTAAGAGGCCAAAACTTAATTGACGCAGCGTTTGCATGCCTTCATGAAAACTTGCAGATTCTTTAATCTTTTCTACATATTTTATCGGAATAATTTCCCCAGTTTCGTAATGTTTTGCAAACAGCGCTAAGGCTTCTTTTTCAAAACACCAATTCTCTAAAATCTGACTTGGTAATTCTACGAAATCCCAAGAAACAGAGGTCCCTGATAAGCTATTGTAGGTGGTGTTTGCAGACATTCCATGCAACGCATGACCAAACTCATGAAACAAGGTGGTGACTTCGTTAAAAGTCAAAAGAGAGGGTTTTGTTTCGGTTGGTTTTGTGAAATTACAAACAATAGAAATATGCGGTCTTTCGTTAATATTGTTTTTAACTTGTTGCGATTTGTAAGAGGTCATCCAAGCACCATTGCGCTTCCCTTTTCTGGGATGAAAATCTGCGTAAAAAACAGCAATAAAATTTCCATTTAGATCGGTTACATTGTATGTTTTAACATCTTCGTGGTATTTGTCAATGTTAAAAACTTCTTCAAACTGCAAATCAAACAATCTATTGGCAATTTCAAAAACACCCCCAATTACATTTTCTAATTTGAAGTAAGGTTTTAACAACTCTTGGTCCAAACTAAATAGTTCTTTCTTTAATTTTTCTGAATAATAAGCGCCATCCCATTTTTGAAGTTGATCGATTCCGTCTAACTTTTTAGCATAATTTTCTAAGTTTTTAAACTCTTTAAGTGCAGCCGGTTTTGCTTTTTCTAAAAGGTTGTTAGAAAATTCAATCACTTTTTCAGGAGTTTCTGCCATCCGCTCTTCTAAAACAAAATGCGCATGTGTCTTATAATCAAGTAAATTAGCTCTTTGGTGGCGAAGGTTTACAATTTCTAAAACTATTTTTTCATTATTGAATTCATTCTCTTGAAATCCTTTTTTACCAGCTGCAATTGCCATTTTTTTACGCAGCTCTCTGTTGTCTATATAAGTTAAAAACGGAATATAACTTGGGTAATCTAAGGTAAAAATCCAACCTTCTTTATTTGTAGATTTTGCAACTTCTCTTGCAGCCTCCTTTTCACTGTCAGGCAAGCCTGCCAAATCACTTTCAGTGGTTATATGCATTTCAAAAGCATTGGTTTCTGCCAATACGTTTTCCCCAAATTTTAAAGATAACTTAGAAAGAGTTGCATCAATTTTACGAAGTTTAATCTTAGCATCTTCTTTTAAATTAGCACCATTCCTTGCAAAACTCTTGTATTGCTTTTCTAAAAGCATTGCTTGTTCTGATGTTAAATCTAAGGATTCTCTGGTATCAAAAACAGTTTTCACTCTTTTAAACAAAGCCTCATTTAAAGTGATGTCATTTCCAAATTCACTTAACCAAGGAGAAACTTCTTGGGCAATTTTCTGAATTTCATCATTGGTTTCTGCAGAATTTAGGTTAAAAAAAATACTCGTAATTCTATTTAGTTTTTCACCTGTAAAATCTAAAGCAACCGTTGTATTTTCAAAAGTTGGTGTTTCAGTATTGTGTATAATTTCATCAATTTCTGCTTTTGCAATCTCAATCCCTTTTTTAATTGCAGGTTTGTAATCGTCGTTAGAAATTTTAGAAAAAGGGGCCGTATTAAAGTCTTGTAAAAGTGGATTCATTGGTATCATTAATTATTGTTTGGTCGAGCGCAGTCGAGGCCTAAATTTAATCTTTCGATTGCATTCAAGAATGCAGTGTTATTTTCTTACTTTTTTTGAAGCTTGTTCAACCTTTAGTTTTAAACCTTCTTTGTAAGCAATAATTCTATCTTGAACACATTTGTCTG
>TARA_B110000037_G_scaffold15221_1_pt1 | contig 20286 bp, 18 predicted proteins | sample TARA_B110000037 | Tara Oceans TARA_B110000037 (sample SAMEA4397196) | marine metagenome | biome: Polar Biome; feature: [MIX] marine epipelagic wind mixed layer (ENVO:01000061); material: water (ENVO:00002006), including particulate matter (ENVO:01000060) such as... | depth 10-100 m
GCAAAGAAATGCAATTCATAAACAAATCCCTAAAAATAACGTATATTTGCGCATCTTATTAATTGATAATAAATGAAAATTATTATTGCCGGTGCTGGCGAAGTCGGGTTTCATTTAGCGAAGCTTTTATCTTACGAATCACAAGAAATTACGCTTATAGATCTCAATAAAGAGAGTCTGGTCTATGCAGACACGCATTTGGATATTAAAGTCGTGAGAGGAGATGCGACCTCTATTTCTGTATTGAAAGATGCACGTATTCTTAATTCAGATTTATTTATATCCGTAACTTCTTCAGAAACTTCCAATATTACAGCTTGTGTTTTGGCTAAACAGCTAGGGGCTAAACGTACTATTGCAAGGATTTCTAATCCGGAATTTATCAATCACAAGGAAGAAGTTGGCTTTACCAAATTTGGTATCGATGAGCTCATTTCACCTGAATCTCTTGCAGCTGCAGAAATCGAATTACTATTGAGTCAGTCGGTATTTAATGATACTTATGAGTTTGAAAAAGGGGCACTAACCATGCTCGGACTTTCGCTTTCTAAAGACGCTAAAATCATAAATAAATCCGTTAAAGTCGCTGCAGAATTACTTTCAGATATTCATTTTATTCCTATTGCTATCCAGCGTGCAGGTTCGCATTCTACTATTATACCAAGGGGAGATACTATTTTTAAGGACGGTGACCGCGTTGTTTTTATAACTTCTGAAGGTGGTGACGAAGAGTTATGTAAACTCACCGGAAAGAAAAAAATTGAAATCAAGGACGTTATGATTCTTGGAGGTGGCAAAATCGGGTCTAAAGCAGCTTGTGATCTTTCAAATAATTTTAATACAAAACTCGTTGAAAAACTAAAAGATCGCGCTTTTGATTTGGCAGAACAACTTCCAAATACTTTAGTGATTAATGGAGATGGTCGTAATGTAGAGCTTCTAGAAGAAGAAAATGTTAAAGATATGGATGCTTTTATTTCGGTTACTGGGAATTCTGAAACCAATATCATGTCTTGTTTGGTAGCCAAGTCTAAGGGCATCAAAAAAACCATTGCATTGGTGGAGAATATGGATTATTATGAATTGTCTCACTCTATTGGAGTTGACACTCTGATTAACAAAAAACTACTTGCAGCCAACAGTATCTTTAGGTACATCAGAAAAGGTGAAGTGGTAGCTATGACCAAGTTAAGTAATATGGAAGCAGAACTTCTTGAATTTGTTGTAAAACCGACTTCTAAAATTTGTGATAAATTCATTAAGAAAATTGACTTTCCGCTATCTGCAATTATTGGTGGCGTTATCCGTGACGAAGAAGGGTTTATTGCTTTGGGCGATTTTAAAATCGTTTCTGGCGATCGAGTAGTCGTGTGTTGTCTTCCTCAATCTATAAAAAAAGTGGAGAGTTATTTTTACTAAACCAATCAAGTGATGAAACTCAATTATAAAATTATCTTTCACTTCTTTGGACTTTTGTTATTGTTCAACGGAGGATTTATGTTGTTGGCGGCACTTTTAAGTTTATTTTATAAAGACGGCGCAACTCTAAATTTGTTTTTAGCCGGTATGTCCGTATTGGTTTTTGGTGCAATATCCATGCTTTGTACAAAGAATCATACAAAGGAAATGAATAAGCGTGAAGGATATTTAGTAGTCGCCTTTGGCTGGATTGTGATGACTGTTTCAGGTACACTACCTTATGTATTTACAGGAGCAATTCCAGATTTTACAAATGCGATTTTTGAAACCATTTCAGGATATACCACTACGGGGTCTACAATTTTAAATGATATAGAATCACTCCCCAAAGGCGTATTGTTTTGGAGAAGTTTAACCCACTGGATAGGAGGGATGGGAATCATCGTATTAGCCATAGCAATCTTACCTCTTTTAGGGATTGGTGGGATGCAGCTGTTTGCAGCTGAAGCGCCAGGGCCTAGTGCGGATAAACTACATCCCAGAATAACAGATACAGCGAAACGCTTATGGCTTATATACTTTGGTTATACTGCTGCAGAAACCCTATGTTTATCCTTAGCGGGTATGTCCTTTTTTGATGCGCTAAACCATTCTATGAGCACCTTGTCTACAGGAGGGTTTTCAACAAAAAATGCAAGTATAGCCCATTGGAATGATACTCCCATAGTACAGTATATTATTATACTGTTTATGTTTTTGGCAGGAACTAATTTTGTGTTAAGTTATTTCGCTTTTAAAGGAAACGTAAGCAAAGTAGTAAGAGATGAAGAGTTTAAGTTATATTTTAAATTCATTCTAATTTTCACTCTAATCATAGGAGGAATTATGTGTTATAACTCTTTTTTAAGTGGAACTTCAGCGTTCAATCATCCTCTAGTTTGGGGTGTAGGCGAAGGATCTTTCAGACATGCACTTTTTCAAGTCGTAGCCATTATAACGACGACTGGTTTTGTGTCTGCTGACTATACATTATGGTCACCATTTTTACTTGTTTTCTTTTTTGGATTAATGTTTCTTGGGGGTTCTGCAGGCAGTACTTCAGGAGGTGTAAAAGTAGTACGTCATCTCGTACTCATAAAAAATGGATTTTTAGAATTTAAAAGAACCTTGCACCCGAGTGCCGTTCTTCCTGTACGCTACAATAACAAGTCCGTTTCAGGTGATATTGTATTTAATGTACTTGGATTTTTTATCCTTTATATGTTATCTTTTATAGTTGGATCATTAGGATTTGCACTTTTGGGCCTCGATTTTGAATCTGCCATTGGAGTTGCGGCTTCAAGTTTAGGAAATGTAGGTCCAGCATTAGGTGAATTTGGTCCTTCACATAATTTTTTCGAGATGCCTACTGGTGGTAAATGGTGGGCTGCGTTCTTAATGCTAATCGGAAGATTAGAATTATTCACAGTCCTTATTTTATTTACGCCATTCTTCTGGAGAAACCGCTAAACTAAATTTAGCTTACCGCCTTCTTAATACGATTCATAGCTTCAATAATCTGATCTTGTGACGCTGCGTATGATATTCGAATACAATTAGGGTTTCCAAATGCATCACCTGTTACCGTAGCAACTAAAGCAGCTTCCAATAAGTATAATGAAAAATCAGTTGCATTTTTAATGAGTGTTCCGTTAAATGTTTTTCCAAAAAACGCTGTCACATCAGGGAATACATAAAAAGCACCTTCTGGAGTGTTGCATGAAAACCCCTCAATATCATTTAGTAAACCAAGAATTAAATCACGACGTACTTTAAATTCATCTACCATATATTGAACTTTGGTAGGCGATGCTTCTAAGGCTGTAATTACTGCACGTTGTGCAATACAATTAGCGCCACTAGTAATTTGACCTTGCATTTTGTTACAAGCACGCGCAATGGCTTCAGGCCCTCCTAAGAATCCAATACGCCATCCCGTCATAGCAAAGGCTTTAGAGACCCCATTAATAGTAATCGTTCTGTCATACATATCTTCAAATTCAGCCATACTCGCATGACCTTCGCCAAAATTGATATGCTCATAGATTTCATCTGAAACGATGTATATATTCGGATAATTTTTTATAACATCTGCAAGAGCTCTTAATTCGGATTTACTGTAAACAGATCCACTGGGATTACAAGGAGAACTAAACCAAATCATTTTTGTTTTTGGTGTAATAGCAGCTTCTAATTGTTGAGGTGTCATTTTGAAATCATTATCAATAGACGTCACCACTTCCACGGGCACACCATCGGATAGCTTTACAATATCAGAATAACTCACCCAGTAAGGGCAAGGTAAAATCACTTCGTCACCATCGTTGAGTAACACTAGAGCTACATTGGCTAAACATTGTTTTGCACCCGTAGACACTACAATTTGAGACGGTTGGTAACTTATATTATTATCACGTTTAAACTTAGTAATGATGGCTTGCTTTAGTTCTGCGTAACCATCTACAGGAGTATAAGAATTGTAGTTGTCATCAATCGCTGTTTTAGCAGCGTCTTTAATGAAATCTGGGGTGTTAAAGTCAGGTTCTCCTAAACTTAGTCCTATAATATCTTTGCCTTCGGCTTTTAATTCTCTTGCTTTTGCCGCCATCGCTAGAGTCGCTGATGTGGCCATGTTTAAAATTCTTTCAGAAAGTAATTGGCTCATGTATTTATTTTATGCTGGTATTGCTGGTTTTATCCCCATTTCTTTTAAATATTTGAAATGGGCTATAATTGCTTTTCTTGTGGTTTCAAATTCATTATAGGGTAAGTTAAATTCTTTTGCAGTTTTCTTTACGATTTTTGCAATTTTACCATAATGAATGTGAGATATGTTTGGGAAAATATGATGCTCAACTTGGTGGTTTAATCCGCCTGTGAACCAATTAATCAATCTGTTTTTTGGTGAAAAATTCACGGTGGTTAAGAGCTGATGAATAGCCCATGTGTTTTTCATAGTCCCACTCGCTTCTGGAACAGGCATTTCTGCTTCGTCCATAATATGAGCGAGTTGAAAAACGATACTAAGAATAAGCCCTGCGGTGTAATGCATGACGAAAAATCCTAATAAAACTTTATACCAAACGATGTCAGTAATTAATATTGGAAGAACGATCCATAAGCTTAGATACACAATTTTTGAAACAACTAGTGTACTCCAATTCAAGAATGGATTTGGAAATTTTCCATACGAAAGTTTACGTTTCATGTAGCGTTTCATTTGGATAAAATCAGTGGTGATTGCCCAATTTATTGTTAACAAACCGTACAATAAAACAGAGTAAATGTGTTGAAATTTATGATGACTTTTCCATTCTGTATGTTTTGTAAATCGCAATACACGACCTGCGTCTAAATCTTCATCATGACCATGAATATTTGTATAGGTATGGTGCAATACGTTATGTTGAACTTTCCAATTGTAAACATTGCCTGCAAGGATGTAAATACTACCTCCCATGATGTTGTTTATCCATGGTTTATTTGAAAATGAACCGTGATTTCCATCATGCATTACATTCATACCAACGCCAGCCATTCCAACGCCCATCACAACCGTAAATAAAATTTGTAACCATCCTGGCATTTCGATTGTAAGCATCAAAAAATAAGGTACTAGGAAAATTGAAAACATAACCACGGTTTTTAACCAAAGCTTCCAATTACCAGAGCGATTAATTTTATTGTCCTTAAAATAAGTATTAACTCTACCGTTTAAAGTTTTAAAAAACTTAGCAGAATCTTTTCTTGAAAATGTAATCGTTGATTTTGTCATGAGTCGTATTTTATATCCCTAATGAAAAATAATAATCAAATATAATTAATAAAAAAGTTTCACAGCCTGATATTTATCATATTTAACAGATTAATGGCTATTTTTGCGGAAAATAGATTTACACATGCATTTAATTCAAAAATATTTCCCAAATTTATCAGAAATTCAATTCAAACAGTTTGAAGCTTTGCAAGGGCTTTATGAGGATTGGAATTCACAAATAAATGTGATCTCGCGAAAAGATATTGAGAGTTTATATTTGCGTCACGTGCTTCATTCTTTGTCTATAGCTAAACTAATTCAGTTTAAGGCTGGGACAAAAATATTAGACATTGGTACGGGCGGAGGATTTCCTGGAATACCACTTGCAATCCTTTTTCCTGAAGTGACATTTCATTTGGTAGATAGCATAAACAAAAAGTTGAAAGTCGTCAATGGTGTTACCGAAAGCTTAGGCTTGGAAAACGTCTACACCACACATGCTAGAGCCGAAACTATAAAAGGGCAGTATGATTTTATAATTAGTAGGGCTGTAACAACGATGCCCGATTTTGTGAGCTGGATTAAAAACAGAGTGGCTAAAAAAAGTGTACACCCGATCAAAAACGGGATTTTGTATCTCAAAGGGGGTGATCTGACCGAAGAGATTAAAACCTATACCAAAGCAACCCTTTATGATTTGAGTGATTATTTTGAAGAAGACTTTTTTGAAACTAAAAAAATTGTTCACCTTCCACTTAAATATAAAGGCTAATCGCTATAAAATCACTTTTTAGAAAGACATACTAAGGTTAGCTGTCAATCCAGTAGCCTCGGCTACAAACCTGCAAACCCCACCCACACATAGCAGTCCAGCACGTTGACGTCCATAGTTGAGGCCTAAACGGGTCGCTCCTTTAGTATAACTCCCGCCAACATTATAGAAATGGGTTTCTGCGGTATCACTATCCGTCCCACTATTGTAAATATCATTGACATACACGGAAAATTTAGAATTAAAAGTATACTCTACGGTGCCACCAGTCCAGTCGTGTTTTTCGGAATCTGAATTTAATTTTTGAACTTCAAAGCGTAAAGCTTTTCCTTTCCCTAGTTTATGAGTGGATTCAAATACGGCAATATTGGACTTGATGGTCCCTGCTCCAAAACTCGACTCGATATCTTTTTTGTTGTAGGATTGGTTTACAAAATAGAGGATCGATCGCCACTTTGGTGACCATTTTTTTCTAATTTCGATACTAAGCTCTGAGAAATATTTCCCTCCAAATCCAAATCCATCGACATTATAATCTTGATTCATAAAGTCATAATTGCCTTTTAACCCAGCCCAATAGGCAGCATTCAAAGCAATTTTTGTGCCGTATTTTCCGCCAAAAAAGGTGTCTTTATTGATCTTATAAAACAAATCTAATTGCCCACCAATCTCTCCAACTTTCAACAGTCCTGGATCAAAGAAAGACACTCCAGACTGCGCTTGGTACACAAAAATATTGGTAAGTAAGTAGTCGTGTTGTTTTGTCAAGCCTGGTGTGTAATTTATTAAGTTTTCATTAAAAACGTTAGCGGCTGTTTTTCTTTCAGAATAAAAACTCATGTTTTCTAAGCGTCTAAAAGTCGCATCGATACCAAAGCCTTTTTGAGAATACCCCGTATTAAATAAGAGCGCGCTCCCAGGTTTGATAAATCCGTTAGCTATTTGTCCTTGCTGAATAATTGCATCCTCACTTTTGGTTACATACTCTGCACTGGAATAGAAATTTGCTTGATAAAAATCGACTCTTGCTGAAAAGGAATTGGTGAGTTCCTCAAATGACGGGGCTACAATTGTGGTGTTTTCTTTTCTGCCTACATAGCTAAATCCCAGACTAAGGCTCGTTTTGCTAAAGTCCAAAAGCGTCGCGAGGTCAAACTCAGAATTAAATCCAAACAATTCTCCAGCGGAGGTCGTAAACCCATTTCGTTGCTTTCCGTACAGTGCAGTCATAGCAATGAAGCTAGTTGGATTATAACTTATTTTTCCACCAAGAATAGCATTGTTAATTCCCAATTGTCGGTCTTCCCAATTTCTGAGAATTAAGCCACTCCCAAATTGCGTGTAAAAATGCCCCGCAGTGATATTTAATTTTGAGTTTTTATAATTTATGCTGTAGGTTCCCATATCTGTACCCTTATAAGCTTTAGAATAATTTATGAGCGCAAAAGGTTCATAAGATTCAATTTGTACGGAAGCTGTAAAAGCATTCATAAACCGATAGTCAACTTTTAGATAATTATTTGAACGTATGTGCTTGTCGCTATCATTATTTTCTTGATCAAAAAAGTCCCCAGTTTTAGAGTCATTATTATACCAAGCGGTATTGCTTTCCAATCCAATGCTTATGTTGTCCAGCACCTGTCCATTAATAGTTACGCTAGTTGAAACACAAATTGATAGTAAAAGTAATTTCTTTAGTAGTTGCATGACACTCTATTTAGTTGCTATGTTTTTGAACGATCTCAAACAACTCATCTTCGCTGCCTGGGGTATAACTTGTTTTGCGGTACAGGATGTCTCCATTTTTCACAACTAATACGTGTGGGAGAATGCTGATGTTTAAGGCACGTTTCAAGTCCTGATTGTCATCCATAAGAATGGTATAGTCCCAGTCTTTACCATTTATAAGAGGGCGAATTCTTTTTATTGTACGTGAATCGTCTGTAGAAATGGCAATCAGTTCCACATTTGTTTCGTCCTGCCAGTCTTCGTAAACCTCACTAATAGCGTCAAGTTCATTTATACAAGGAACACACCATGTGGCCCAAAAGGCTAGGATTTTTACATCATCAGAGTTTGATAATTCCTGAACATTTATCGATGCTCCGTCCAAATCTTTGAGGGCTATGTTGGGGAGGTCTTGTGAAAAAAGAAATCCACATGAAATGAGGGCTAGTGAAACTATAATTTTGTTCATTTTAGTTTATTCGAATTAGATACTAATAAAAACAGATTCCTAATATTTTTATTTACTTTTCTGTTTAAGCTTTTGTTTAATCTTTTGGTTATATATTTGCACAAATTAACCAATTTTTTTTATGAAAATGATACTAAAAACTTACAAAAGCATAATTACTATATTTATGATCGCCTTGTTTACAGGATGTGGTCCTGATGAACCCGCCAATGCATCGGTATCAAGTCTGACCTCTATTACGCTAACTTCCAGCACAACTGTGTCCGATGTTAATAGCGTCGTAACATTTACGGTAACTGGAAATGATGGCATCGATTACACTGCGGAATCTACAATTACGATGGCGGATGGTACGGAGATTTCTGGCAATTCCTACACTACGGCTGCTGAAGGGACCTTTGTGTTTACAGCATCCTATAATTCTTTAACTAGTAATGACAAGCAACTCACGGTTTCTGATACAGTCGTTAAATTTCAGAAAAATGTTTTAATTGAGGATTTTACGGGTACCTGGTGTGGCTATTGTCCAAGAGTTACTTATGGTATTGAACAAGTAGAAGCTGCAACAGATTTTGCAATTCCCGTAGCAATTCATGTGTTTGACTCAATGGAAGCTTCCGGTATTGGAACCTTAGTCGATCACTTTAACTCAGCAGGGTCATATCCTTTTGCGAAGCTTGATAGAAATGTAACATGGAGCAGTCCTCAACCTAGCAATCTTGCTCAAGTTGTAGGCTTCACAACTACTGATGCTGATCTTGGCCTTTCGATAAGTTCTGCACTAGACGGGGTTAGTATGACTGTTGATGTTTCAGTTAAATTTGAAGTCGATTACTCGGCCTCAAATTTAAAATTGATAGTTTACATTTTAGAAGATAATGTAATCCAAGATCAAACTAATTCAACGAGTTATTACGGTGGTGCATCCGTTTTAACTGATTTTGTACATAATGATGTATTGAGAGTCATGTTAACGGATTCATTCGGAGATGCGATCCTGTCTTCGGAGACTGTTGCAAACACTACTTTTGATAAAACATTTTCTATGAATGTTCCTTCTAATGTGATTGATACTGCTGAGGTTTCTGTGGTTGCCTTTGTGGTAGATGGTGATACCAAAGCGGTTGTGAATGTACAATCTGCGCACTTAGGAGAGACACAAGCCTTTCAAGCGTTGTAAGTAAGCATTTATAACTAAACATATTATGAGACTGTCTGAAAAGGCAGTCTTTTTTTATGCTTTATTTTTAAGTTGAACGCAGTCACTTCTAGTTATTGGTTTTAAATTACAAATTATTTATTATCAGCTACTTACCGATAATTTTTGATGTTTTCTTTTGGAGGTTCAAAGAATATTTAATAGATTTGAATGAGGAAGACCCCAAAGTCTAAATCTTTGTAAGCAACTTAACCGAAGCTTAAGATATTATTTTATTGAATACCATATTGGAATGGTTCCGATATCCGTCTGTTTAAGACATTATTAGGATCTAACTATTTACTGTAATAACGAATTTACGTTTGTAAATAGCTTTAATTAAAGGAAGTCTAAGGACAACTAAAATAAGATTCATATGCTAAAATCAATTGATTTACAGTATTTTAACATAATAACTTAACAATTAAACATAATGGAAATATCGGCACTAGTACCGATATACAGTAGTTACCACCAATTAAACCAAAACTGTGAAAACAAAATGGAGTCAGTAATTTTTATAGGAATACAAGCATCTGGAAAAACGACATTCTATAAAAATCATTTTTTCGATACACACATTAGAATTAGTCTTGACCAACTAAATACTAAAAACAAACAGAATAGATTTTTGCAAGCTTGTTTTGATACTCAATCTAAATTTGTAATTGACAATACAAATCCAGAAATAAAGACAAGAAAGATTTTTATTGAAAAAGCAAAAGAGAATAAATATAAAATAATAGGCTACTATTTCAGTTCAGAAATTCAAAACTCAATAGAAAGAAATAGCAAAAGAGAAGGTAAAAAAAGAATACCAGAAATTGGAATCAAAGGAACATTTAGAAAACTTGAATTACCTAAATTGGAAGAAGGGTTTGATGAACTTTACTTTGTGAAAATTATTGAGGACAGATTTGAAATAACAGAATGGAAAGATGAAATTTAGTGAATTAGATAATAGATTAAGAGTTTACGAAACTGCTCACGATTTTTGTGTTCCACCAAACATTTATATGGTTGCAAGAATTGACGGAAGAAGTTTCACTCGTTTAACAAAAGAAAAACAAAATTTTGACAGACCATTTGATATAAAATTTAGAGATTTAATGGTAGAAACTGTTAAGCATTTAATGGATTGTGGATTTCAAGTTATTTATGGTTTTACAGAAAGTGATGAAATCTCATTACTTTTTGACCTTAACACAACAGTTTTTTCAAGAAAAACAAGAAAATACAACTCTATATTAGCAGGGGAAGCAAGTGCGAAATTTTCAGTTTTATTAGGAGATATCGGTGCATTTGATTGCCGAATTTCTCAACTTCCAAGAAAACAAGATGTTGTGGATTATTTTAGATGGAGAAATGAAGATGCGCATAGAAACGCACTAAATGCCCATTGTTATTGGATGTTAAGAAACAAAAATTATTCTGCAAAAGAAGCTACAAAAGAAATTGAAGGGAAATCTGTTTCCTATAAAAATGAGATGCTATTTAAAGAAGGAATGAATTTTAATGATTTTCCTAAATGGCAAAAAAGAGGAATTGGCTTTTATTGGACTGATATAGAAAAAGAAGGTTTCAATCCTAAAACAAACCAAAAAGAAACGGCTATTAGAAACGAACTAAAAGTTGATATGGAATTGCCTATGGGAAATGAATATAGCGAAATGATAAGTTCACTAATTGAAAACGGAAAAATAACTGGTGGTAACAATGTATAAAAAAAATAGGGCAAAAAGTGCTTAATCGAAAGGTCTGTGTGTATTTCTCAGGTCGCCAAATTTTTAAATTTGGTATAATTAAAAGAAGAAAAAATAATTAACAAAATTTAAAAATTCGGCTTTAGCTTAATCCGAAAAGTATCGCTTATAACTGCCCTACTTTTCTTATACTAGACCGTTACCTGTAATTGACCAAGCATTCGTCATTTCGATATTTTAAGAAAAAATCTGATTTTATAAAGCAAAATTTACAATGGAAAAAGGAAAATTAAGAATAGAGGCATTAAGACTTCTTCGTTGCGAAACTCAAGAAGACTGTTTAGGTGTAATAGAAATTTATTTGAATTTTCTCTTTACAGTTATTCGTGACCACCAAATGGACGAAGTCGACTCTTTAGCAAAGGCTGAAGCTAGAATAATTAATCAAATGATGTTTACTAAAATTGCTCAATTAAGAGAAACCGTAAAAGGAATTGAATTCGAGTATCAAGATTCCCATTTGAATAATATTATAGACCCAACAATTGTTGCTTCTAACGTAAGGAACATTTATGAGACAGTTGCACTTTTTAATCTAATTTTTGTAAACACTAAATCAAGTGATGAACAATTAATTTTATACAATCTTTGGGTACATTCTGGATTAAAATATCGTCAAAGATTTGAAAACCTTACTAATTCAGAGGAGAATAAAGAAAAGTTAGAAAGCGAGAAAAAGGAAATAGAAAACATAATTTCGGAAATTAAAAATACGGAGTTATATAAATCTCTTGACGAAAGGAATCAAGGAAAAATAGACACCAAAATCAAGGAAAAAGATTATAAAATGAGTTTTAATGGAGATAAGGTAGAATTTCATTCTTGGCAGGATTTAATTAAACCCTTAGGATTAAAAATAAGTACTCTAGATAATATTTATAATTATTTCTCTTTATACGCACATCCAACTAATGTAGCAGTTTTTCAATTTACTGCTATGTTTAAAGATGAGGACAAGGCTTGGATTGAACTCTCAACTTTTAACTTGAAAATTGCAATTATGCTAACTAGTATATTTATTACCGATTATATTTCATTCTTTCCGAAAGTCAAAGCAAGTTTTGAAAAATTAAGTGTAAGAGAACAAATAGCAATCGACTGGCAAAATGTATTTTCAAGAGGAGATGAATACAAGATTAATGATTGTCTAGAAAGTATAAAATAAAAAAACTACAGGTAACACGGTATAAAAAACATAGGGCGTTTGTGCTAAACCAAAAGGTCTGTGTTTATTTACAAAGTCCGCTAAATATAAAATTTGGCATTTATAGTAAAAAAGATAAAAGCAAAATATTTATATTTAGCTAAGTGATAAACCGAAACGAAAGTGCTTTTTAATTGCCCTACGTTTCTTATACTAAACGTTACCACACATTTGAGACAAACTATGCGGAAAAAAGTAATCCTTGCTGATAAAAATTATTCTAGTAAATTCCATATTACATTATACAAGGACAAACTGATTAATTATTACGGAATTTCTAATAGCCGATTTTTTAAGGAGTCTAATACTGAACCTAAAGAGTTTAGTATTAATACAACATTTGAAGTTTATAAACTCGATAAGTTCGACCAAAAAGAGCATAAAGTTAAAGCTTCTCATATTTTACGAAATGAACAATTAGAATTTATTTTAGGTGACCGAATAAGAGTGTATGTGAACTTAAACATTTTTGAGGTAATTAGAATTAAGTGGATAAAAAAACAATATCTAATCCAAACAAAAGAAATAAAAACTGATATTCTAAAATACATAATTGGAGGTGTTTTAGGTTTTATTGGAGCTATGGCTATTCAGAAAATAAACCAATATAACGCTGAACCTGAAAATCCACCAAGACAAGAAATAAAAAAATCTCTCGACCAAATAAATGACCAAACCCAGCTAGCGCGAGCATCTTTTGCTCGTGACCAGCAAACTTAAGAAGACAATGAATTGTTTGAATTATTCAGATGCACAAGCGTGACGCTTGCGCCAGCCTATAGGAGAACAATGAATATTGAACGGATAAGCAATGAGAATTATATACCCTCAAAGTCGGGAAATCGAAGATTCGACGCAATCAATCCTTTCGTGTGGTTGTAATTAAGTTTTACATATTAAACAAAAAAAATCGCCTAAAATTACTTCTAGACGATTTCTGTTAATGTTATAGTGTATTTATTCCTCCCCTAAAAATGGGTAGCGATAATCCGTTGGGGTCACAAAGGTTTCTTTGACCATTCGTGGAGAAACCCAGCGTAATAAATTCTGTGCAGACCCTGCCTTGTCATTGGTTCCCGAAGCACGAGCGCCTCCAAAAGGTTGTTGTCCAACAACAGCACCAGAAGGCTTGTCATTAATATAGAAGTTTCCTGCCGCATTTTCTAGCAGCTTGGTTGCTAGAGTAGCCGCATAGCGGTCTGTTGAGAAAATTGCACCAGTTAAAGCGTATTCGCTCGTTTCATCCACTAATTTTAACGTGGCTTCAAAAGCATCATCTTCATATACATACACCGTCATCACAGGGCCAAATAATTCCGTACTCATTGTGGCATACTTTGGATTGGTGGTTTCAATTAATGTAGGCTCAATAAAGAACCCTTTATTCTTGTCGTAGTTTCCACCAGCAATCACTGTGGCATCTGCATCTTGTTTTGCACGGTCAATAAATCCTGCAAGTTTATCAAAAGAACTTTCGTGAATCACCGCCGTAATAAAATTGCTTAAATCTTCTGGAGACCCCATTTTAAAAGTCTTCATTTCAGCAATCATAAAGGCTTTAATTTCTGGCCATAAACTTTGTGGAATATAAGACCTCGAGGCGGCACTACATTTTTGCCCTTGAAATTCAAAAGCACCGCGCAACATGCCGGTTGCCACCTGCTTGACACTCGCCGAAGGGTGGGCAACAATAAAATCTTTACCACCAGTTTCACCAACAATACGTGGATAGGTTTTATAAGTGTGAATGTTATTTCCGATTTGTTTCCAAAGTTCTTTGAATATATGTGTCGAGCCTGTAAAGTGCAGTCCAGAAAAATCAGGACTTGCTAAAATGGTATCCGTAATCATGACAGGGTCTCCAAAAACGACATTGATCACTCCTGGAGGTACGCCAGCTTCTTCAAAAATATCCATGATAATTTTTGCAGAATAAGCTTGGCTATCACTAGGTTTCCAAACGACAACATTCCCCATAAGCGCCATACATGCCGGAAGGTTCCCCGCAATAGACGTAAAGTTAAAAGGGGATACCGCATAGGTAAATCCTTCTAAAGGACGGTACTCGACGCGGTTCCACGCCGCACTAGTGCTTTGAGGCTGGTCTTTATAGATGTCAATCATAAACTGAACATTGAATCGTAAAAAATCTACAAATTCACAAGCAGCATCAATCTCTGCTTGAAAAACGGTTTTCGACTGCCCAATCATTGTGGAGGCATTTATTCTTGCGCGGTACGGACCTGCGATTAACTCGGCGGCACGTAGAAAAATTCCGGCACGTTGTTCCCAAGGTAATTGTGACCACGTCTTTCGCGCCTCTAAAGCCGTAGCGATAGCTGTTTCAACATGTGTCTTTTGAGCCGTATGATAGCTTCCTAAAATGTGTTGATGATCATGCGGAGGACTCATCGTTTGGGTGTTTCCTGACTTGACATCTTGACCATTAATATATAGTGGTACTTCGATAGTGTCATTGAGCATTGCGTTGTAGGTTGCTAGTACTTCCTCACGTTCGGGAGAACCTGGCTTGTATGATTTGACAGGTTCATTTACTGCTACTGGAACCTTAAAAAATCCTTTTCCCATGATGTTTATTTTTTTAGTGTGTGTATTTAGTATGTGTTTTAAAGTGTAAAACTACACTTTATAGTCGGTATTTAAGTTGTAAATGAAGTTTAATTTTGTGCAAATGAAGCACTTAGTTTAAATGTAGGAATAGTCACTTTAAACTGTTTAGAGTTGGACGGGTTGAGCATTAAATAATTCCCTTTCATTGCGCCAAAAGGGGATTTTAAAACACATCCAGATTTATATGTGTGACGTTCGCCAGGTATAAGAATCGGTTGTTCTCCAACAACGCCTTCTCCAATCACAATTTCATTGTCATTAAGAGCCTCCATGATGTTCCATTTTCTAGCAATCAGTTGGGCGATTTCACTACTTTGATTTTCAATAGCTATTTCATAACTAAATGCATAATGAATATTGTCATCTTTGTAGAAGGTACCTTCAAACTCAGTTTCAATGGATATTTTTATGCCTTTGGTAATTTGTTCTATCATAGCGTATAAAAATAGGAAATTAAGTCAAACTATAAAACTATTTCATCTAAAGTTGTTGCTTTAAGTTGAGTTTACCCTAGTATAGCGAAGTTTAAAGTTGTGGTGTTATGAGATAACACAAATAAGCTAATTGCTAATTTGTGTCGAGTTGCCTTCTCCAAGACCAACAATTCGGTCATAACGCGCACCCAAATCTCTGTAGTACACCAACACTTTATAATTGTTTTCGGTTTCATAAAAATCGCCACTAATAACGCCTTCTTCAAGTTCATTCTGCGCATTTACAAGAACATATTTATAGTTGTAAAACCCTTGTTTTAATTTTATAGCAACTTCATAAGCACCACTATTAGGGTTGAAAATCATTTTATTGAAGTCATTTAGCGCATAATTATTATAACTTCCATAGACGTGTATAGATTCATTTGCTAATTCAGGATTCAAAAGCGAAAAATGTACTTCGGTATAATCGGCCTCGATAGCGGGATTCTCTCGATCTAAAATTGTGATTTGAAAATTCCCGTTGATATCTGGATTATAGGTGTATCCCCGATTATAGCGGTTGGCATCTACATATAAATAGCTGTGATACAGGTCTTCCAAATCTGTAAACTGAACGCCTAAATTCGTTCCTCTAACGTCTTTGGTTTCGAAATATAAATATTCATTACCACCCCAAAATGAGGATTCCGTTGTGTAGCGGTAGATCATTTCATTCCCTAAAATATATTGAGGTTTCAAGCCAGAAATAGAAGTCTTTAAATTGTTATTTTGAAGTATAACGGTATTTACAGTTTGTTTGGGATTGTTAAAACGGTAGTTGGTGGTGTTAATCACAAAATCAACCGATTGTTTGGTGTTAACGTGCGCAACATCTCGCGAACGTTTGATTTGTACGCCAACACTTGCCAGGTTTTCATAAACCATAAACTTACGACTAAACACAATTTCATCGTACTCATTAAAAATTTTAATCAGATAGTTTCCAGATACTTTTAGTCGGGTTTGTGTGTTGGGGATTTGAAGTCTATAATTAGAATAAATCTGATAGGTGTTGAAAGAATTTTCATAATTGACGATTCGTAAGTTATCGAGTCCTTTGAGGTATTCAGACTTCATTAATTTAGATTTTGTCCAATCAAAATTATAATGTTCTATAACATAATAAAAATCGTCTTCGTCTGGGCTGAGTACGTCAAACTCAAGAGTTAGTCGATCATTTAAGCTTAAAATTGGCAGCTCAGATTGATTGGTGTTACTTTTAAATGTAATGGTTTTAATAATATCAGTAGGTTCTATTTCTTTTACTTGAGAAAAACTATGAACTGATAATAGAAAAATAAATATAATACAGAGGTGTTTAAGCATGTTGGTTTTCTAAAATACAAGGTAAATATAAACAAATTTTATGCCTAAAATAAATTGCATTTAATTATGAAAAAAAATCTCTAAAATTATTATGCAAAATGCACATTAAATTCGTAATTTTGCAGCGTTTTTTAGATAATAATTTCAACAAGAAATACCTATGTCAAACGACATCCGAATTAAAAAAGGGTTAGATATTAAGTTAGTAGGCACAGCGGCTTTAACAAAAAGTGACGCCATCAAAAGTAACTTTTACAGTATTAAACCCGAAGATTTTCACGGACTCACTCCTAAGTTATTAGTAAAAGCTGGCGGAAAAGTCAAAGCTGGTGAGCCAATTTTTTACGACAAATCCAACGCATCCATTCAATTTGTTTCTCCAGTATCTGGTGAAGTTGTTGAAGTTTTAAGAGGTGAAAAACGTCGTATTTTAGAAGTCAAAATACAAGCAGATAAAACACAAACGTTTTTGGATCACCAAAAACTTGAAGTTGAAAGCGCAAAAGCGGATCAGATTAAAGCCAAATTATTGGCTTCTGGATGCTGGCCATTTATCATGCAACGTCCCTATGATGTGATTGCAAATCCAGAGACAACGCCAAAAGGAATTTTTGTTTCTGCTTATGCATCTGCGCCTTTAGCCGCAGATTATGATTTTGTGTTAGCAGATAAAAAAGCAGAATTACAGGCTGCTGTGTCTGCACTTGCAAAATTAACTACAGGACATGTAAATGTTAGTGTTTCTAAAGATTCACATTCGCCTTTCACCAATTTAGAAGATGTAGTAACCCATAAAGTTTCAGGGCCGCATCCTTCAGGAAATGTTGGAACACTAATCAATAAAATCGATCCTATTAACAAAGGAGAGGTAGTTTGGACGATAACTCCACAAGATTTAGTGATTATTGGTGAGTTGCTCTTAACAGGTAAATTCAATGCCGAGCGTATTGTAGCTCTTGCCGGATCAGGAATAAAAGAACCTCGTTATTTAGTAACTAAAATTGGTAGTGAAATTGCCACTATGGTTTATGACAGAGGGATTGAAAAAGATGCTAATGTTCGAATTATATCGGGTACCGTTCTAAGTGGAAAAGAAATAAAACCAGATGGTTATTTAGGCTACTACTCCAATGTAGTTAGTGTTATTCCTGAAGGGGATGATTATGAATTCTTTGGATGGAATAAACCTGTTTTTGATAAAGTATCTACATCAAGAGCGTTGACATTTTCGTGGTTAACTCCTAATAAGAAATTTGACCTAAATACGAATACTAATGGAGAACATAGAGCTTTTGTAATTACAGGATCTTATGAAGAAGTGTTTCCGTTAGATATTTTTCCAATGCAAGTCTTAAAGGCGTGTATGTATCAAGATCTTGATGAAATGGAAGCCCTTGGAATGTATGAAGTGGCACCAGAAGATTTTGCGTTGACCGAATTTGTATGTGTGTCTAAACAACCACATCAAAAAATAATAAGAGAAGGACTAGACTTAATGCTAAAAGAAATAGGATAAAAATGAGTTTAAAAAATAAGTTACACACTATTAAAGAAAAGTATAAAGGCACAAAAATGGCTCCGGCCTTTAATGCCCTGCATACGTTTTTATATTTACCAAACGAAACCACGCACAACGGTACACACATTAAGGCTGCCGATGACTTAAAGCGTACCATGAATACCGTTATTATGGCCATGGTTCCTTGCTTGATTTTTGGGATGTTTAATGCTGGATACCAACATCATTTAGCGTTGGGAACAATCGAATCAGCTCAAGGGTTTTTAGGAGAATCATTTTGGACATGGAGCAATTTAGTTATCGGAATGTGGAAAGTACTACCGCTCGTGGTTGTGTCTTATGGCGTTGGATTGGCTATTGAATTTGTATTCGCAATTATTAAAGGTCATGAAGTGGAAGAAGGCTACCTTGTAACAGGGATGTTAGTACCACTTATCGTGCCAATCGATTTACCACTTTGGATGCTTGCAGTTGCTGTAGCGTTTGGAGTTGTCATAGGAAAAGAAGTTTTTGGTGGTACAGGAATGAATATTTTAAATCCTGCGCTTACTGTTCGTGCTTTCTTATTCTTTGCTTATCCCACGTGGATGAGTGGCGATAAAGTTTGGGTACATGGTGCTGTTGAAAGAGATCAAGCTATTGCAGCAGGTCAAAATTTGGATGCCATGTCAGGAGAAACTATTTTAGGAAGTTATGCTCAAGGTCAAGAGATCGTTTATAGCGTTGCTGATATGTTCTTTGGAATTATACCGGGGTCAGTTGGAGAAACGTCTAAATTATTAATTATTCTTGGTGCACTGTTCTTAATCTTCACTAAAATTGGAAGCTGGAGAATTATAGTTAGTACTCTAATCGGAGCACTAGCAATGGGACTTATTTTTAATGGTGTTGTTGATGCGGGTTGGATAGGATCTTCAAGTAAATTTTTCGGATTAATGAGTGTCCCTTTCTGGCAACACCTTATTATTGGAAGTATATTATTTGGAGCTGTGTTTATGGCAACTGATCCAGTTACTGCTGCTCAAACCAATAAAGGAAAATGGATTTATGGATTTTTAATTGGGTTTATATCCATCATGATCCGTGTATTTAATCCAGCATATCCAGAAGGCGTCTTTTTAGCGATCCTTCTGATGAATGTATTTGCACCAACAATTGACCATTATGTGGTTCAAGGTAATGTCAAAAAACGAATGAAACGTCTAAATGTTAAAACTGCATAATTATGAGTACTAACACAGATACTAATAAATACACGATCTTATTTGCTATTGGAATGGTAGTCATCGTAGGATCATTGTTAGCTTTCACGGCCTCTTCTCTTAAGCCAAATATTAAAGAGAATGAGCGTATGGAAAAACAACAAAACATCCTTTACGCAATGGGAATCAACGAAAACGGTGCCACTGACATCAAATTTATTGGAACCGATAAAGTTGCGGGTGAGTTTTCAAAATACATCTCAAAACAATTGACTATTAATGCTGACGGGAGTTCTAATGAAAACTTGGAAGCCTACCTAATTGATGTCAAAAAAGAACAAGCCAAAGCCAAAAACGGGGGTACAAGAGAATTACCGCTATTTGTAGGGGAAAAAGACAACCAAACATTTTATATCGTTCCGATTCGAGGAAAAGGACTTTGGGATGCGATTTGGGGTTATGTATCACTTGATGAAAATATGGTAATACAAGGCGCATTTTTTGATCATGCTGCTGAAACACCAGGTTTAGGTGCCAACATCAAACAACGTTATTTTATGGACGATTTTGTAGGAGAACAATTATTAACCGCTTCTGGAGACTTCAAAGGAATTACAGTAGCTAAAGGAAATAATGACCCTAAAAACCTTACAAAAGACGACTATGAAGTCGATGCTTTAGCCGGTGCGACCATTACAGGAGATGGTGTATCTGCAATGATTAAGAGTGATCTTAAATTGTATTTACCATACTTTAAAAATTTAAAAAATCAATTGAACTAAC
>TARA_B110000037_G_scaffold52743_1_pt1 | contig 20263 bp, 18 predicted proteins | sample TARA_B110000037 | Tara Oceans TARA_B110000037 (sample SAMEA4397196) | marine metagenome | biome: Polar Biome; feature: [MIX] marine epipelagic wind mixed layer (ENVO:01000061); material: water (ENVO:00002006), including particulate matter (ENVO:01000060) such as... | depth 10-100 m
CATGTTGGCTCAACTATTATATCATCAAATGACCAATATTTGCCGTGATGACTCCATCTTTCTTGATTAGTCCAAGATTTAATCATGATATCTATTGATTCATCAAATCTTTCACTAGCTTCTTCCATATCAATATTAAAACCTTTAAATTCATTATATCTATATCCCTTCCCTACTCCTAATTCTATTCTTCCTCCTGACAATAGATCCATAGTTGCAACTTGTTCAGCTATCAAAACAGGGTTATGCCAAGGTAAAGTTAATACTGCAGTACCTAATTTAATCTTTGATGTTTTTGCGGCTAAAAAAGTTAAAAGGTTTAAAGATGCAGAAACTTGTCCCATACCTGTAAAATGATGTTCTACTGTAAAAGTACTATAAAAACCTAACTGTTCTGCTTCTATATTATAATCCATCCATTCATTATAATTTAGAGAACTATCTATGTCATTTTCTGTCTTAGTAAGTTTAGCACTGCCAAAAAGGCCGAATTTCATAAAAAACACTCCCAACAATTTAAAATAACATAAATAAAAAATTTAATTATTTATAAATATATTCTGTGTGAAACTAAAATCATATTATGTGATGCAATCTATTTTTTTTTATCATTTAATGTTTAATATTAATTGAATTAGAGTTTTAAGATATAACTATGGAGGAAATTTTGGAACTTAAACCATATGGTGCAACAGCAGCTAGAGAACATTATCAGAGAAAAACTATATACAACTCTAATAAAACTATTGATGCTCATTGCCATCTACATGTTCAAGAAGCAGCTGATCTAATAGTTGACCTTTTTGACCCTAGTTTTGTTCCAGCCTTTAGATACACTAATGAAACATCTTCAGCACAAAATAAACAACAAGGTAAAGATAGATCGTTACACTTAACAGATTTAGATCAAAGGTTAAGAGATATGGATCGTCAAGGTATTGATATGCAATTACTTATACCTGTCCCTTTTCAAGCTTATTATTCAATTAGAAATAAAAGAGGCCATAAGGCAATTGAAATAATCAATAATACTTTAGCTGATGTTGCCATTAAAAGACCTGATAGATTCATATCTTTAGGTCATTTACCATTGCAAGATGGTGATGCTGCAGTAAAGGAACTTGAAAGAGGTGTCAAAGAATTGGGTTTAAAAGGTTTTCAAGTTATGGGTACAGTAGATGGTCATGAATTATCTGATCCTATTTTAGACCCTGTATGGGAAATGGCTCAAAAGCATGATACTTTAATATTCTTACATCCCAATGGCTATCCTCAAGGAGACCGATTTAAAAACCATTATTTTAATAATGTAATTGGAAATCCTCTAGATACTACAGTCGCATTACATCATTTGATTTTTGATGGGACACTCGAAAAATTTCCTGATTTAAAAATTCTTGTGTCCCATGGTGGTGGTTATTTACCTGCTTACGCTGGAAGAATTGACCATGCATGGGGAGCAAGGCCTGATTGTAGATTAAAAATAAAATCACCTCCCTCTTCTTATTTAAAGAAGCTTCATTTAGATACTATTGTATTCACATATGAACAATTATCTTACTTGGTTGATCTTTTTGGTCCTGATAAATTAGTAATGGGAACAGATTATCCATATGACATGGCTGAAGATGATCCTATTGGTCATGTTTTAGGTACTCCTAATCTTTCAGAAGAGAATATAAAGATGATAACAGGTGGAAATGCGGCAAGACTTTTAGGTATAGATATTTAAATTTCATAATTAAAAAGGAGTTAATATTGATTAATCAAATTAATGTTGGTGTTATTGGAACTGGATGGTGCGGAGGAATAAGAGCTAATGCATGTTATGCAAGCCCTTTAGTTGATAAACTTTATATAGCTGAGAAAAACCCTGATAGACTTAAAGAATTAGCGTCAAAACTTGAAGTCGAAGGCTCAACTAATGATTGGATTAATTTAATTCAAAATCCAGATATAGATACAATTATAATTTCAGCAACTCCTGAAGACACTCATTATCCAATGGCTTTAAAAGCGTTAGAAGCAGGAAAAAATGTTTTTTTGGAAAAACCTATTGCCACAACTCTTATTGAAGCAGATCATTTGATTGAAACATCTATTAAAAATAATGTTAAATTTACAATTGGTTATTCACAAAGATTTAATGCAAAATATGCTTATGTTAAAAAAACATTAGATGAACATTTAATTGGAGAACCTGTTACATGTTTAGTTAGTAGACATGTAACTCGAGAATTGGGTGAAAAAATATCTGGTAGAACTGCACTATCTCCTGCAGCAATGGAAGCTACACACGATCTTGATTTTTTGTTATGGTGCCTTCATCCTAGAAAACCTATTAAAGTATATAGCCAGACGTCAGGAAAATTGTTTTCTAAAAATAGTAACACCCCAGATCATCAATGGATTATGGTAACTTTAGATGACGGCATGACTATAACAGTAGGTGCAGGATGGATTTTGCCTCTAGGTTATCCAAATTTTTCAAATACTTGGATTGAAATTATTGGAACAGATGGTTCATTGTTTATTGACGATACACATAAAGATGTTCAATTAAATACAGTCAAAGATGGTGTGAGGTATCCAATGTCTTCAATGCCGGGAGAACCAGTAAATCATACATATGCAGGTCCAATGCATAATGAAACCATGCATTTCTTAGAAGCCGTTGCTTTAAATAAACCTGTCTTAGTTAAACCTGAAGAAGCTAGATTAGTAATGGATTTATATGTAGCAGCTGATCTATCTGCTGAGACTGGAGAGCCAGTTATGTTACCTAGAAATGATAGAAATTAGATGAACTTTAGTTATTTAACTCCTAATTTAGTAACAGGTTTTCTTAGTGTTTTACTTGGTTTAGTTATAATTTACTTAATTCCATCCCAACTTGAACAACCTGTATTAATTTTTGGTCAATCATCTGCTGAGACTGATCCTGAGTTATTTCCAGGTATAGTAGCCGTGTTATTAATTATCTTTGGTTTTTATACAGCAATATTTGATAGAAAAGCTCTAATATTTAACTCGTGGCCTGAAATTTCAAAAGATTCCATTAAAAATGTATCAATAACTATTTTATGTATAACTTTATATTCTATTTTATTTGAAAAATTAGGTTTTGTAATTTCAAGTTCATTTTTAATACTTTTTATTGGTAATTTTCTTGGAAGTGTTCGTTTTACTTCACTTTTAATAATTGCAATTATTTTTCCATTATCAGTCTTTAGCTTATTTGTATCTGTTATGCATGTATTTTTGCCAGCTTTTCCTTTTTATGAAATTCGAATAGGAAACTTTTTGTTAATGTAATTAAATTATTGAGGTAGATATTGTTTGAAAGCTTTTTAAATTCTTTCCCTTTGTTATTTAGCGGAGGTAGTTTTTTATCAGTATTATCAGCTATTTGCATTGGTTTGTTAATAGGTTTGTTTGTAGGAGCTCTTCCTGGTTTAACTACATTAATGGCCATGGCTATTGTGCTGCCTATTTCTTTTTTTATGGAACCTTTAATTGGAATACCTTTTTTAATTGGTGTTTATAAGGGTGGTATTTTTGGAGGATCAATCCCAGCAATTTTGGTTGGCCTTCCAGGGACAGGCGCTTCAGTAGCTACTACATTTGACGGTCCTCCTTTAACTCGATTAGGTAAAGGGAGAAAAGCTCTTGAAACTGCATTATATTCTTCTGTTATTGGAGATTTATCGAGTGATTTTGTTACAATCCTTTTAATAGGTCCAATTGCATTAGTAGCATTATTAATTGGCCCTCCAGAATTGGCTGCTATTTTATTTTTAAGTATTTTAATAATTTCTTCTACCTCAAATGGTTCAGTTGGTAAAAATATGATAATGCTTGCGGTTGGTTTGCTTTTAGCATTAATAGGACAGGATCCGATTGGTGCATTATCAAGGTTTACTTTTGATATTTTTGAACTAAGAGCAGGTATACCTTTATTGCCGATGCTAATAGGCCTATTTGCCATACCAGAAATTTTATTAAATATAGAAAATAAATCTAAAAATTTTATTAAATCCAAATTAAATTTAAATAAAGAAGAGAAATTAACTTGGAATGAGTTTAAAAAATTAAGAAAAACAATTTTTAGAAGTACTGTTATAGGTACTTCAATAGGAATGATACCTGGAGTTGGCCAGGTTGTCGCAGCATTTGTTGGATACGCAGCTGCTAAAAACGCATCAAAACATCCAGAAAGATTTGGGAAAGGTGAACTTGAAGGTATAGCTGCGCCAGAAGCTGCCAATAATGCTGTAAATGGCCCTACCTTAGTTCCTTTACTAACATTAGGAATACCTGGAGATAATATAACAGCTATATTGTTGGGTGCATTTGTTGCTCATGGACTCCGACCAGGGCCTCAACTTATGAATGAACAAGGAAGTTTAATTTTTGCGATAATGTTATGCATGATTATAGCAAATGTTTTGTTTTTAATAATTGGGTATTTTACAATTCCTATTTTTTCAAAAGTAGTAAGCATTAAAAAATCTTATTTGTTACCATTAACTATCGTATTTGCTTTTGCTGGATCTTTTGTTTTTAGACATAACCCCGCTGATTTATATTTTTTAGTAATATTTGGTGTATTTGGATATATTTTAAGAAAATTAAGTTTTGATGTAACTCCGTTAGTCATGGCTTTTATCTTGGCACCACCTTTAGAATATGCCTTTGGTCAAACAATGAGCCTAGGTAATGAAAATGTTTTGATGTATTTGCTTTATGAAAAACCAATTGCAACCTTTATATTATGTGTAACACCACTAATTACATGGAAACTTTGGCAAAGAAGCAAAAAGCTGCGTCAAGTAGCAGCTGAAACTACCGAAGATATAAGAAACAACAATTAATAAACTATGGAGGAATAAATGAATAATTTAATTAAATTTTTAATCATAAGTTTACTTGGTTTTTTAAGTGTTATTAGCCAATCTCAGGCTCAATATCCAGAAAAACCAATTACTATGGTAATACCATTGGGACCTGGGGGATCCCATGATTTAAACGCTCGTGTATTTACAAGTATAGTTCCACAGTATCTAGGAAATGCAATTATTGTTAAGTTAGTTCCTGGCGCTAGCGGTCAAACAGGTACAGCTATGGTTGCTCAAGCAAAGCCAGATGGGTATACTTTGCTTTTTACACATAATTATATAGATCAACTTCAACAACATGTGAAAAAACTACCATATAATCCTTTGAAAGATTTCAAAGCCGTTGCAAGGATGAATTATTCAGCTGCTTGTATGATAGTCAGATCTGATTCAAAACATAAGACATTGAAATCTTTATTTGATGAAGCTAAATCAAGTAAAGGTAAAATGAAACTTGGGCATTCAGGAATGTGGGGGGCTACAATGGTTCCGATGGCACAAATTCTTTCATGGGCAAAGGTTCAAGTTAACTTAACACCTTTCAAAGGTGGAGGTCCATCAATGCAAGGTCTCCTTTCTGGAGATGTTGAGGCAATATTACAATTTCCTTCAGGTATAAATGCACAAGGAGATAAGGTTAGAACATTAGCCTGTGGCGCCAAAGAAAAAAGTCTTGGAAATCCACCTGTTTTATCCGATCTAGGATTTCCTGGTCAAATTGGTTATATGGATAGAATTATTCTTGCACCAGCAGGTACGCCTGATGATAGAATTAAAATACTACAATCAGCTTTATCAAAATTAAAAGACGATAAGACTTTCAAAAAATTCATGAAACGTTTAGGCGAAAACACAGCCTATATGAATGGCCCTGAATATGAAAAAGTTAGAGCTGATAAATCAGAAAAATATAAAGATCTAGTTAAAATAATGACTAAAGGTTAGTAATATTTATTTAATGTGCTCAAAATATTGGGCACATTATTTTGATTTAGGGTTTTATGTATTATCAAGTTTTATCTATATCAGCTCCAGTTTTCATATTAGTAGCAATTGGCTTTTTTATATCAAAAATTAATATAGACCTTAATCAAAAAACCATTGGGTTTTTATTAACTCACGTTGGCTCTCCCTGCTTAATTTTTCACACTTTATCTACAACTAAACCTAATATTAATATTTTAATGGAAATTGGTTTTGCTGCTGTTTTAGTAACAGTGTTTGCTTCAATTTTTTCTGTTCTTTTACTATTTATTACTAAGGATAAAATAAGCCCATACTTTAGTTGTCTCATTCATCCTAATTCTGCTAATTTAGCGTTACCTCTCTCTATTTTAACTTATGGAGATATAGGTTTGTTATACGCAATACCATATTATGTTTTAATATCTTTTTCACAAAATACAATTGGGTATGCTGTAATTCTAGGATCTATGAATATAATTAAATTTTTATATCATCCTGTTTTAATAATGTCTTTGTTAGGCTTATTTATTTTGATAATGAAGATACCGCTTTATGAGCCAATTATTACTACTACAAAATTTTTAGGAAATATTGTAATCCCTCTTTCATTATTACTTCTTGGTTATTCATTAACTAATGTTAATATTGGAAATCTTAAAAAAGCATTTATGTATTCTATAGCAAGACTAATTATCGGTGCTTCAAGTGGTTTGTTAACAATCTTTTTTTTAAATTTAGATTCAGCTAAGGCTGGTGTAGTTATTTTAATGTCAATTATGCCAGTTGCCATATTGAATTATATATTTTCAGTTCAAACAGATAAGGATCCTGAAACTGTTGGAGGATTAGTTGTAGTATCAACTTTAATATCTTTACTAATACTACCTCTAATATTAGGCTTTGTTTTACATTATTTTGCATAACCAATGTATAAATATATAGTTATTAAAAAATATATCGCTTAAATCACTTTTTTTGATAAAATATATATTAATTAATCATTTAATATTTATAGTTATTTATAATATTCTTATAACGAAATTATAAGATTTTATATTTACTATTATGAATTTAGTTGGAGGTATACCTAAATGAAAGAGAATCGTTTAGTTGAAGTTAATGATTTAAAAGTTCATTTTCCATTAAAAGACCTCACTGTTAAAGCTGTTGATGGAGTTTCTTGGCATATAAATAAAGGTGAAACTGTTGCAGTTGTAGGTGAATCTGGCTCTGGAAAATCAGTTACTGCTATGTCTTTAATGAGATTAACTGATTATTCAGGAGGAAAAATTGTATCTGGAAGTATAAATTTTCGAAAAGAAAATGGTGAAGTAATTGATTTATCAAAAGAATCTCAAGAAAATATGAGAATGATACGTGGTAATGATATCTCAATGATTTTTCAAGAGCCGATGACTTCTTTAAACCCAGTTTTTACTATTGGTATGCAAATTTCTGAAGCCATTATTATGCATCAAGGTAAAACAGAGGCTGAAGCTCTAGATATGTCTCTTGAAATGTTAAAGCTTGTAAGGATTCCTGAACCTGAAAAACAATTATCACAATATCCACATCAGTTATCTGGTGGAATGAGGCAACGAGTAATGATAGCCATGTCTTTGAGCTGTCGTCCATCATTATTAATCGCTGATGAACCTACTACTGCTCTTGATGTTACAATTCAAGCACAAATTCTTGATCTAATCAAAATGTTACAACGTGATATTGGTATGTCTGTAATGTTTATTACTCATGATATGGGAGTAGTTGCAGAAGTTGCTGACAGAGTTGTTGTTATGTTAAGAGGAAAAAAAGTTGAGGAAGGCCCTGCACTAGAAGTTTTTCATAACCCTCAACATCCATATACTAAAGCATTATTAGCTGCTGTTCCAAAGCTTGGCAGCATGAAAGGTAGAAAGTTACCTGCAAAATTTTCTAATATTGATGTCAATAGATCTGAAGGTGAAGATGTTAAAGAAACAAAAATAAAAAATGAATTATTAGATATTAAAGACACTGTTAATAGAGAATCAAAGCCACTTCTCGAGGTTAGAAACCTAACTACAAGATTTGATATTAAAAAAGGTTTTTCTGGCAAGGGAGGTGTTATACACGCCGTTGAGGGTATTAACTTTTCTTTGCAACCCGGAGAGACATTTGGTCTTGTGGGTGAAAGTGGGTGTGGTAAATCAACGACTGGAAGAAGTATTATTAGGCTTAATGAACCAACCAGAGGTAGCGTTTTATTTGAAGGTAATGAGTTAACTAACTTAACTAATAAAGAAATGAGACCTTTTAGACGACAAATGCAAATGATATTTCAAGATCCCTTTGCATCTTTAAATCCAAGAATGACAATTGGTGAAACGATACTTGAGCCAATAGAGGTACATGGTTTAGCTCAAGGAAGTGAGGCTAAAGGTCGTGTTGACGAACTTCTAAAAAGAGTTGGGCTTGGAGCTGAATATGGATCAAGATATCCACATGAACTTTCAGGAGGACAACGTCAAAGAGTAGGCATTGCCAGAGCACTTGGTTTAGAGCCAAAGTTAATTATTGCAGATGAAGCAGTGTCAGCATTAGATGTTTCTATTCAAGCTCAGGTTGTTAATCTTATGATGGAATTGCAAGAAGAGTACGGTTTATCCTATCTTTTTATAAGTCATGATATGGCTGTAATAGAACGAGTTAGCCATCGCGTTGGTGTGATGTATTTAGGTGAAATTGTTGAATATGGCCTAAGAGGACAAATATTTGAAAATCCTGTCCACCCTTATACAAAAAAACTTATGTCTGCAGTACCGATAGCTGATCCTAAATTAAGAAAAACAGAGCTAAATTTAATGACTGACGAAATACCTAGCTTAATGAAACCATTTGGCTATGAACCAGAAAAAATTGATCTTATTACTATTGAAGAAGGACACTATGTCAAACCATTTGAAGGTATGAAATTATAGGTTTTACTCATTCAGAATTGCTACAGCTCTAATTGGGCTTCCAGTGCCTCCTCTAATCTTTAATGGAAACCCTATAAATTGGAATCTTCCTTTATTAACAAGCTTATGTAAATTAATTAAACCCTCCATATGGGTAAATTTCATATTTTTACAAACTAAATGGACTTCAAAATTATTTTTTCCTGGTGTTCCAGGACTAACTGCTTCTACGCCAAAGCTAACAATACCTTTATTTCCAAGCCATTCTGCAGATTCTTTTGTCAAACCAGGGAAATCTGTAAGGAATTGAGGAGTGTTTTTAGTTCTTTCATAATGGTTCATATGTAATAGAACAGTATCACCTAATTTAATTTTTTCTCCTGATTTTTCCTCTGCGTCTATTAAATCTTGTACTGTTATATTACTTTTTAAAGGTTTATGGGAAAGGTCTAAACATATACCTTCAGTAAAGAAATTTTTTAATGGGACTTCATCAATAGACTGAGCATTATCATTTGGGTCAAAATGAGAAGGTGCATCAACGTGAGTAGCTGTATGCTCTCCCATAGACATAAACATAGAAGAACATGAAAAGTTAACTCCATCTGCATGCCTAATTGTTTTATGTGATTGAAATTCTGTTAAAACCATATGTGGATGGTTAGGTAAAGTAGGACAACCTTGATAAATTTCAGAAGATAAGTCTATAAAAGTTTGATTCAATTTAAACTCCATGATTTGATTTAAATAAAAAGTCAATTATAATAATCACTATATTTAAACATAACTATAATAACGAGAATTATTTTGAAAAAAACAATTAAATTGGCTGGTTATCAAGGTCATCAATCGATACATACTCAAGCAATGAAAAGCTTCATAAATAATATAGATAATTCATTTGATATAGATTTTATGATGGATGTTACATTGAAAGGTGAAATGGCATCTAGCCTAATAGAAAAAACAATTAATGAAGATATTCATATTTCTTATTTATGGTCTAGTTATTATGAAAAAATTATACCTGAAATTAAGTTATTAGATTTACCTTATCTTTTTAAAGATAGAAATAGCGCCTACAAAACATTAGATAAAAAATTCTTCAATTATATCAATGAGAAAATGAATAATAATAATCTAACACTTTTAGGTTTTTGGGACAATGGGGTTAGACATTTAAGTTCAAAAATAAAAGAAATAAAGGCCCCTGAAGACTGTAAAAATCAAATAATTAGAACGACACCTAGTCAACTTCATATTGATATATTTAAGTCAATGGGTTTTATACCTAGTCCTCTCGACGTTAGAGATTTTAAAATTGCGGTTAAAGATGGTAAAATTGATGCCCAAGAAAATCCATTAACAAATTATTGGAATTTTGAAATTTATAAAACACAGAAATTTGTTTCTTTAACTAATCATATGATAGGATTTTGCATTTTTGCTATTAACACAAATTTTTTAAATAATTTAAGTGACCAAGAAAGATCCATAATAGAAAAATCTGCTGAAAACAGTGTTGTTTTTCAAAGAAATTTAGCTTCTAAAGAAGATGGCATTCTTTTGAACAAAATGGAAAAAGAGAGTGTAAAAGTTACAAAACTCTCTTTATCACAACTCACTGAATTTAAGAAAACTACTCAAAAATATCATGATTTATTTTTTAAAGAGTTTCCTTTAATGAAAGAATTTATTTAATATTAAAAATATGCTTCACCTGGTTTTATAGTTGGGTCCCATTCACAGTCTGAAAATGGTCCCTCCCCTTTATTTGTAACATATGCAATTCTTTCTTTATTTGTCTTTCCATGGACCAATGCTCTTTCAAGCCAGTCCATTATATAATGATGGCAATCTAATTTTCCTAAATTTGGTATGTTCCATAATGGATGAAATTGATCTTCAATAACCCATAATTCTTTTCTAGACTTTATATCACCATAAACTTCAAGAGCATCCTCAAGAGGACATAATGGATCAAACTCTCCTGTAGCTAGCAATGTTGGGCACTTAACCTTATCTGCATAACCTTTAACAGTCATTTTATCTGCCATTGCATCAAATTCATCTTCATCTTCCATACCAGCCATATACATAAACATTTGTTTAAATCGTGGAGAGGAAACAGAAAATATTGTATTATTAGGATTAAAAGTAGCCACTCCACTTGCTACAGCTGCTGGTCTATGATCATAACTAGCAAGCCTAAGGGACCAATAGCTTCCCATACTCACTCCATATATTCCAATTTTATCAGAATCTACTTCGTCTCTAGTCATAAGGTAATCAATTACAGCTGCTCCAGCTCTTTCATAATTATCACCAACAGCTCTAATTTTTTGTATATTAGAATTTCCTTGACCAGGACCATCCATAGATATTACGTGCATACCTCTATTAATACCTAAATTATTCATAGCTTTAGGGAAGTATTCTTTAGTTTGATCCATTCCAGGAACATATATTACACAAGGAGCTTTTCTTCTATCAGGTAATAAATGAAGCAAACATGAAATAGTTTTACCATCATCGAATGGTACCTCGACTCTTTCAATAGGATAGTTTGAAATAGCTGATCGTCTATCAACCATTTCTTTAAGTTTATTACATAAATATATCTTAACTGGATTATCATCAAAGAAAATAGGATGTTGTGCCATTCTATATGCTTCAACTGCATGATCATAATGTTCTAATGCAGTCATTGAAAAACCTTGTTTTTCTGCCTGCTTTGCTAAAGCTTCATCATGCTCAGCTTTTTTACGCCACATTTTTGGAAGCATTCTATAATTATGAGCTCTACTAGGCGTTTCCCATTCATCTCTTTCAAAATTTTGAACCCTTCCACGCATATTTAATGCTAAATCTAACATCCATTGTTGATTATCTCTTTTAGTTCTCATAATAAGTAACTCCTTAGTTAAAATTAATATTTATATTAGGTTCTAATGCATTACTTAATGTTGCATGAAGATAGCAAGTCTTCTCAGACATATCTATTAACTTTTCGTTGTGCTCATCACTTGCAGCCCCATTTACAAATAAATGAGTATCTAAAGGTAACATCTCAATTGAACCATCAGAGTTCTCTTTGAATGTCGCATATTGGGACATTCTTAATCCTTCAATATTAAACTTTTGATGATGAATATATCGGTGTGTCTGGGTTAAAAAGCAAAAAGAAATAGCAGCCCCCATTATGTTTACAGGTGAAGGAGCAATCACACCATTAATGTCCATGCTTATTACAAAATGAGTCATTCCAGGTAAACCTAAAACAGTATCAACCTCAATAATATTATCTGAAGCTTTTGTAGTACTACTTCCAACTATAGTTCTAATTATTTTATTAAAATTAGTGTTTTCAGTAGCATTTTCAGAACTTTTCGAAACATTATAACCATCTACAGGTTCTACTTTACCTTCTGAAACCTGACCTGTTTTAACAATCATTCTATCACTAAACTTTTCAGTTATATTTGGAGATGGTTGTTTTTTATAGTAATTATATGGATCTTCAGGGTTATTTAATGAGCTTTCATTTAAACTTGAAAGATTTTTTTTTCTTCCATTTGCAATTAGAGAAAACGTATTTTTAAGAGGTGTTCTCAAAGCAGTTAAAACTGGAGATGATTTAGAAGATTTATTAATTAATTCTTTAATTTTAGATTTATCTTCTGAAGATTTAATTTCTAAATTAATTTGTGTTGGTTCGGCATGACCTACGCCATCACCTTTAACAAAAGAACCAGTTAAATAATAAGAGTTCTTAACCTCACATTTAATCTCATCTATTGATATTTTTTCTTTTAATGCAGTTTTAAAAATTCTTCCTACAATATCACCATGAATAGACGCGTTAAAAAATCCAAGTGGAAATGGTGCAAGGTCAGTCCCATTCAAGTGTTTACCTTCATCAGAAGTTAACCTCCAAGAATTAGAGTTCAAATCACCTTCGTAACCAATTGTTTCTTTTTGTAAAAGTGCCATTTGACGAGTATGAGAAACAAAAGTTTTATTTAAATCATCACTATTAGTCGACGACCCTTTATTTATTAAAAATCCTAATGGATAATTGTCTTCACTTATATCATTGTAAATCATTATAAACCTTTTAAAAATTATAATAATAAGCGTAGGCTAAACGATTAAATATTATAAATTATAATATTTAATAAGTTAAATAAGTAAATATGATATTAATCAGGCAATAAATTAGTCAATTGGCCTTAAAAATTCAAAATCAACACCTTTATCCGCTTGCAAGACTTCGTTAAAAAATAATTTATTATAACCTCGTCTTTTAACATCTGATTTAACGGGCTTTTCTAATTTTCTTTTATTAATTTCTTTATCACTTAAAAGAACTTCTATATTTCTATTTAAAACGTCTAGACGAATAACATCTCCGCTTTCAACAATATTTAAAGTTCCTCCAACGGCTGCCTCTGGGCAAACATGTAAAACAATAGTACCAGAAGCCGTCCCACTCATTCTTCCATCAGATATCCTAACCATATCTTTAACACCTTGTTTAGCAAGTTTTTTAGGAATTGGTATTAAGCCCGCTTCAGGCATGCCAGGAGCACCAAGAGGACCAATATTTCTAAGAAGTAAAATACTATCTTTAGTAACATTTAAATCTTCGCTATCAATTCTATTAGCTAAGTCTTCTAAATCTTCAAATACTTCAACAATTCCTTCATGTAAAAGCAACTCTTTACTTGCAGCAGATTGTTTTATTATAGCAGAACCAGGTGCAAGATTACCTTTTAAAACAGCTATGCTGCCTTTTTCAAAGATAGGGTTTTGGGGACTTCTAATTATATTCTGATCCCAATCATATTTATAGCTTTCTATTAACTCACCCATAGTTTGACCTGTAATAGTAACAGCATCTAAATGAAGAAAATCTTTAAGGTTGCTCAAAATACGAGGAAGCCCGCCTGATTTAAAAAGATCTTCCATATATCCTGAACCTGACGGCTTTAAATCAACAATCATAGGAGTATTTTTTGTCATTTTATCAAAATCATCAAGGTTTATGTCAAAACCAAGTCGACCAGCTATAGCAGTTAAATGAACAATACCATTTGTTGAACCACCAACTGCAGATAAAACAGTTAAGGCATTTTCAAAGTTTTTAATTGTTAAAAACTTACTAGGTTTAAAATCATCAGCAGCGATCTGAACTGCAACTTTACCTGTTTGTTCGGCTATTCTTCTTCTTTCAGCAGAAACTGCGGGCGCACAAGCACCATTTGAAACCATTAAACCAAGTGCTTCTGTGATCAGGGCCATTGTGCTAGCCGTTCCCATTACACCACAGGTGCCTACAGTGGGTACTAGTTGATTATTTACTTCATTAATTTCATTTTCGTCAATTTCATCAGCTCTAAACTTTGCCCAGTAACGCCTGCAGTCCGTACATGCCCCAACACGCTCTCCTCTATGTGAACCTGTAAGCATTGGACCAGTCACTAGCTGTATAACTGGTAAATCTGCACTAAAAGCCCCCATTAATTGAGCAGGAACAGTTTTATCACATCCACCTATTAAGACGCATGCATCCATAGGCTGAGCTCTCAACATTTCTTCAGTATCAATTGACATAAGATTACGGAGATACATGGAAGTTGGATGAGCAAATGATTCATGCACAGTTATCGTAGGAAATTCTAAAGGAATTGCCCCTGAAGATAGTATCCCTGATTTTATGCTTTTAATTAAATCAGGAACATTACCATGACAAGGGTTATAATCACTGAAGGTATTTGTAATACCGATAATAGGCTTATCAAGCATTTCATCCGTATAGCCAAGACCTTTTATAAAAGCTTTTCTTAAAAAAATAGAAAACCCATTATCACCGTAACTAGTAAGATTTTTATACATACCACGTTTTTTATTAACCATATTAAACCTTTAATAAAGAAGTATTATCCACGACCTACAAATGGCATGTTTGATGCCATTATTGTTAAGTTTAATATGTTAGTGCCTTTTGGTAAATTAGCAATATAAGCTACAGCTTTTCCACAATCTATAGATTCAAATACAGGTTCAACCATCATTTCACCATTAGCTTGAGGAACACCAGATTTAAACCTACTACCTATTGCAGTATCGGCATTACCTATATCTATTTGGGAAGCTGTTATGTTAAAATTTCTTCCATCTAATGCTAATGATTTAGTTAACCCTGTAATTGCATGTTTTGTAGCAGTATATGCTATTGTATCAGGCCTTGGAGCATGAGCAGAAATTGAACCATTATTTATAATTCTTCCACCCATTGGATTTTGTTCTTTCATTAATCTAACGGCTTGTTGAGCACATAAAAATGATCCCGTTAAATTTACATCAACTGCTTTTCTCCAATCTTCTTCTTTCAAATCTTCAATAGGTACTCTAGGAGCTCCCATGCCTGCATTATTAAATAAGATATCTACTCTACCAAAGTCATTTTTTATTTTTTGAAAAAGAGAATTAACTTCACTTGAGTTTGTTATATCAGCAGGAAAAGGAATTATATTAACAACACTATTTTCAGATAATTTTACTGTTTTTAATAGCTCTTCTTCTCTTCTTCCAACAATATAAACATTAAAACCAGTTTTTTGAAGTTCTAATGCAGCAGATTGACCAATACCAGAACCACCACCAGTAACAACAGCAATTTTTTTCATGAATACAGTCCTAATTTTGTTATTAAAAATTTATAATTTAAAAGTTATAAAATTTATGAGGATTAGAAACCATAATTTTCTCTCTTAATCTATCTTCTATAACCCATTCACCAAAAGCATTAACTAAATCACCATCATTTGGATTGACTTCATATTTATTGGGATGTGGCCAGTCAGTTCCCCACATAATATTGTCTTCATTAGCATTTATTAAAGCTCTAGCCATAGGTAATACATCATCATATGGAGGAAGGTCGGTTGCACTAACTCTATTCGCTCCTGATATCTTTACCCACGTGTTACCAGCCTCTACTAATCTTAATAAACATTTAAATCCATCTGAACTAATTCCATTAGTTGCAGGTTGATAAGCAAAGTGACCAATTGAAATAGGAACAGAAGAAGCATTAAAAATTGTTTCTAAATCAACAAGATCTTTTCCAGGAAAAAGATACTCAATATGCCAACCAAAAGGTTTGATTCTAGCTTCAAGCAAAGGAATTTCACTTAATTCCATAGGCATTCCACCTTTATTATCCATATTTAGCCTTACACCACAAATACCTTGTTTATCAAGAGATGCTATTTCTTCATCTGAAGTATCCAGAGTTATTGCGCAAACACCCTTCGCTGTTCCAGGTTTCTCTTCGTTCATAACTCTAATACCTTTTAAGATGGCTGAGTTGTCAATTCCATATGGAGATGGCTGAGTATATACAACTCGAGAAACTCCTAAAGTTTTATGTAAATGTTTAAGATCATCTAATGTTGAATCTGGAGGATTATAACCACGACCTTCAAATAATGGATATTCTTTTTCAAATATATGGACGTGAGTATCAACAGTGCCATCAGGAAGAATAATATTGGGTACTTTTGGGTTTCTATCTGGAGCTATGCAGTCTTTAATTGTCATGTTATCCTCTTTAAAAAAATATTATATACTTGTAAAACATCTGTATTCAAACATTAAATGATAAATTTGAATAATTTAAATCAATAAAAATGATAAATAAAATATAAAAGATATCAGTGTATAAATCACTTTTTCTGATTTAAATTATTCATTAAAATCATTTTAGATTTTTGATTAAATATCTTAGTTTTATTATATATCAAAAATTTAGGCTAATGATTTATCTATGATTGAACAATTCTTAAATGAGTTATTAACCATTCTACCTGGTTTCTCTTATTTACAGTTTTTATCAACTATTTTAGTAGCTTTTTTAGGTGGTCTTATAAGAGGTTATACAGGCTTTGCTGGTGCTCTTTTGCTTTTACCAGGTTTTGTTTTTATTATGGGTCCCCTTCCAGCTCTTAACGTTGTTGTAATATCTGGTATGATTGGACAGTTATTAATATTACCAAACGCAGTAAAAAATGCTCAAAAAAAAATTGTATCTTTTTATGGTATAGGAATTTTTATTGGTGTTTATTTAGGTTTGTTTTTTTTATTCCAAAGGGAGATCCCAGACATTACTTTCTTTATGGGTATTTTTATAATAGTTGCTACGGTTATACTAATGAGTGGATGGAAATATAAGGGAAAATCTTCACCCGTTATTGCAAGTACTATTGGAAGTGGAATAGGATTTTTTGCTGGTTTTTTTGGAGTTCCTACTGGACCGTTGACTGGTTTGTTTTTCCTTTCACAAAATGAACCTACTAAAATAATACACGCAAATATTCAATGTACTGTAATTTTAACAGTAATTGCTTTTTTTTCTTATTTTTATTTAATTGAAGGTTATGAGCAAGATTATCTTTTTTTAGGTTTACTGATGTCAATACCCTTAGCAATTGGACTTAAATGTGGTCAACTGCTTTTCAAAGTTCTTCCTGAAAATATTTTTAAGCCAATTACATACGCTTGCCTTATAATAATAGGAGCCACTCTATCATTTAATGCATATATATAATTAATTATTTAAAAAGAGGTTAAGGTGAGTAAAATACTAGATAGCAACAAAATTGATCATATTGGAATAGTTGTAACAAATTTAAAAAAGTCCATAGAACATTACGAAAATGTTTTTGGAGTGAAATCAAGTGCTATCAAAATATCAGAAGCGCAAAAAGTTAAAATTAGCTTTATTGAGTTTAGTAATATTAAGTTAGAATTAATTCAGCCACTTGATAAAACTAGTCCTATAAATAATTTTTTAAATAAGAACCCAAATGGAGGTTTACATCATTTGGGAATTGAAGTTCATGACATTAATAAAAATTATAAAATTGCTCAAGAACTTAACCTAGAACCAATTAATGAGCCTTCTAAGGGTTATCATGGAAAGCTATTGTTTTTTTTACATCCAAAAAAAATGATGAATACATTAATTGAATTATTATCAAAAAAATAAAGGAGAATAAAATGAAAACTGATTACAAAGAAATAATTGTAGAAAAAAAAGAAAGTGCTGTCTGGATAACTATAAATAGACCAGAAGTAAGGAATGCTTTTAGAGAACAGACCTTAGACGAAATGAGAGAAGCTGTTCTAGAAACAAGGAATGATTCAACTATCACTTGCATAGTTTTTTCTGGAGCTGGAAGTGAAGCTTTTTCAGCTGGAGGAGATTTCTATGCGATGAAACGGTTAAATTGGTCTAATGCAGCCCACTGGAATGATAGAATGCTGGGGTTAGCTATGGCTATTAGAGGTGTGCCAATACCAGTTATTGCTATGGTTAATGGTTATTGTATGGGTGGAGGTCATGAACTCGCGTTATGGTGTGATTTAGTTATTTGTTCTGATACAGCTGTTTTGGGTCAAACAGGAGCAAGAGTAGGAGCATGCCCTACTGTTGGAGCAACACAATATCTTCCTAGGATTGTAGGAGAGAGGATTGCTAGAGAAATGATTTTTTTATGTAGAACATTTTCAGGCAAAGAGGCTGTTGAAGTAGGTTTGGCTAATAAATGTGTGAATCAAGAAGACCTTTACAATGAAACTGTTAAATGGGTCAGGCAAATTAAAACTTATAGTGGCCAAACTATTAGACAAACTAAGAAATCATTGAATGCTGAGTCAGATGAATTATATGCATCATGGCAGCATGGAATGGAGCTGTTAGCTCATGTTTGGGGATCTGATGAATGTATGGAAGGAATGAATGCATTTATTGAAAAAAGGAAACCAGATTTTTTTCAGTTTAGAGAAAAAAATGCTGAGATTGTAAAAGATTACCTCATTGGCTTAGAAAATGATGATAATGTTAAACCTACTTAACATAACATGAATGGAGTTATAGAAAAGCAGCCCTTAAGTGGGATTAAAGTATTAGATCTCACTAGGGTACTAGCGGGCCCTTTATGCACCCAATATTTAGGCGACTTAGGTGCAGAAATTATAAAAGTTGAAAATCCTTTAAAAGGAGATGACACAAGATCTTGGGGCCCTCCATTTGATAAAAAAATGTCTGCATATTTTTTAGGTGTAAATAGAAATAAGAAAAGTATTACTTTAGATTTTAAAAAACCGGAAGGTCTTGAAATTTTAAAAAAGCTTTTAAAAAAATCTGATGTTGTAATTGATAATTTTAAACCAGGTTTTTGGACTAAAGTTGGCCTAGATGAAGAATGGTTTAAAAAAAACGCAAAACAAATTGTAAGAAACTCAATCACTGGTTATGGAGACCTTGGTCCCCAAGGTGGCCGACCAGGTTATGATTTTTTACTTCAAGCTGAGTCTGGCTTAATGAAAATAACTGGTGAACCTTATGGAAATCCAATGAAATTAGGTGTTGCAATTGTAGATATTGTGACAGGATTAAATTCAGTAATTTCAGTTTTGGCAGGTTTGTTATTCAAAAATAGAAATCTTGATTCATCCATATTAACAGAAGTTAATCTTTATAATACAGGAATTTTTTTATTAGCTAATGTTGCTTCAAATCACCTTGCTTCTGGAGAAGAATCTGGTCGTTATGGTAATGGTCACCCAAATATTGTTCCATATAATTTATTTCAAACGAAAGAAGGTGAAATAGCTATTAGTGTTGGAAATGACAACCAATTCAAAATATTCTCAAATTTAATGGGTTATCCTGAATGGGCTAATGATGAAGAATTCAAAACAAATGAAAATAGAGTTATTAATAGAATTAAAATTGAAGCATTAATAACTAATGCTCTTAAAAATAATTCAGCTGATTTTTGGTATGAGGAACTTTTAAAAGCAAATATTCCAACAGCAATAGTCAGAAGTGTAAGTAACGCTTTAAGTAATAAGCAAACATTAGAAAATGAAATGGTTAAGGAAATTCAACATGCAAATGGAGGAATTTTTAAATCTGTTAATATTCCTATGTCATTAAATAATAAAAGAGGTTTAGATCACCCTCTGCACCCTCCGCGTTTAGGAGAAAATTCATATGAAATTTTGAGCAAAATTTTAAATTTTTCTGATGAAGATTTCTATAAACTTTGTCAAAAAGGAGTGACAACCGATGGTAGATAAAAATTATAATGAAAAATTCGTTAAAATATTAGTTATAAAAGATATAAGTCTTATGACAATGAAAATCCCTCTTAAAAAACCAATTAAGATGTCTGGTATTACAGTTTCTTACGCTGAAAATTTATTTATTAAAATTATTGATGAAACTGGTATTTTTGGGTGGGGAGAGGCATCTTCAGCACCTACAATGACAGGCGAGTTTGCTGAAGGAATGTTTGCTGCAGCGTCATTTTTAAAACCCCAATTAATTGGTAAAAAAATATCTTGTTTGGAAGACTTAAATTTATTAAAAAAATTACCTATATA
>TARA_B110000037_G_scaffold95558_1_pt1 | contig 20181 bp, 16 predicted proteins | sample TARA_B110000037 | Tara Oceans TARA_B110000037 (sample SAMEA4397196) | marine metagenome | biome: Polar Biome; feature: [MIX] marine epipelagic wind mixed layer (ENVO:01000061); material: water (ENVO:00002006), including particulate matter (ENVO:01000060) such as... | depth 10-100 m
AGCTAAGATTTCTGGAAAATCTTGAAGGGTCATTTGATAAATTATCAGCACCTTGAATCCATCCATAAGCAAATCCTGCACTTGCTCCAAAAAGGTTGTTAATCTTATAACGAGCAAAAAGGTTAAAACTTGGTCGTGACATTTCCAACTGGATATCACTAACAAAAGCTTTTGCTGCACCCTGGCCTCCAATATCACCAAGGTAGTTAGAGGAACCAATTCCTCCTCCAAAATCCCATAAATATTGAGCTTTTAAGCCTAACATGGTAAAAAAAGATAAGGCAATAACTAATAAAAATTTGTTCATTATATTTTTCTTCACAACTGCCAAAAGTAAAAAATAAACCAATCATATTTTGATTTAAAAATTTTTAACCACAAATGTTTGGTTTTTCTTTGTGGCAAAGAATTTAAATTTATGAAAAACAAATTTTGCGATTTATTAAATATTAAGTACCCTATCATTCAAGCAGGAATGGTTTGGTGCTCTCCTTGGCAATTGGCATCGGTGGTTTCTAATTACGGAGGATTGGGGGTTATTGGCGCTGCATCAATGTATCCCGAAGTATTGAAGGAACATTTAGAGAAATGCATAACAGCAACGGATAAGCCATTTGCGGTTAACTTGCCCTTGTTGTATCCTCAAATTGATGATCATATTGATCTAATCATCCAACACAAAGTTCCTGTAGTTATTACGTCTGCTGGCTCGCCAAAAAAATATACTTCCTTGTTTAAAAACAAAGGAATCAAAGTGATTCATGTTGTGTCAAGTTCAGTATTTGCCATTAAAGCGCAACAGGCAGGTTGTGATGCCGTTATTGCTGAAGGGTTTGAGGCAGGCGGTCACAATGGAAGAGAAGAAACAACCACACTTTGTTTGATTCCTGCAGTAAAAAAAGCGATTAACATTCCTCTAGTTGCAGCAGGAGGTATTTCTTCAGGAAAATCAATGCATGCAATGCTGGCTTTAGGAGCTGATGGGGTTCAAATAGGCACCAGATTTGTTGCGTCAGTGGAGTCTTCGGCACACGGAAACTTCAAAGAGTGGGTTGTTCGAGCACAAGAAGGCGATACCGAGTTAACATTAAAAGATGTTGTTCCCACAAGAATGCTAAAAAATGATTTGTTCCATAAAATAAAGAATGGGTATAATATTAATGTGACCACGGATGAAATTAAAGAAATCTTAGGAAGAGGAAAGGCGAAGCAAGGCATGTTTGAAGGTAATGTTGTGAATGGAGAACTTGAAATAGGCCAAATTTCATCAATGATAGATAAGGTTCTACCTGCAAGCGAAATACTAAAAGAGCTGGTTTCGGAGTTTAATGAATCAGTGCATTTAGCGAAAGAATGGTCAATGTAATTCATCTAATTCAGTTTTATAAATTTGCTGACTTGTTTATGAGCCGTATTTTAATTTCTTTTTTAGTATCAGTTACGTTTAGTTTGTCTCTTACCTTGCAGGGAGCTATTGATCCTCCTTCGTTAAGATGTGTTGCTGTAAATGCAGATGGAACAATTTCACTTTCGTGGGATACCCCTGCTGGAATTCCGTCACAATTTATAAATTACACCATATTTTCCTCTGCGAACTCAATTGGCCCTTATTTAATCATTGATAGCGTTACAACGTTTAATCAGCAAACCTACCTTGATCCAGGTTCCGTAGGTAATATATATTATTTCATTTCTACAAAATACCAAGATTCTACAGGTGTAACCTATTCCTCACCTTCCGATACGCTCAAAAACATCGTTTTAACCGTTTCTTCCTTGTCCGGTAACTCTTTGCCACCTCAACTTAGTTGGACTCCTTTACATGTTCCAAACCTGATAACCAATTCTGGGAAATACAGAATATACCGCAAGAAAGGTTTTGCAGGTACTTGGGCCTTGATAGATTCTACTAACTATGGCAATGAGAAATATTCAGATTTAGGAATTGTTGTTTGTAGTGACTCATTGTACTATAAAGTTGAAACAGACGACAACTTACCTTGTATTAGTATTTCTACCATTGACTCTGAACTTTTTAAAGAAGAAACGCCTCCAAATGTTCTTATTCTTGACTCGGTTAGCCTCGATACCTCAACCGGAACAGCAAAGATTGGATGGCAATTGAGTAGCTCTCCTGATGTTACTGGATATATTATTTATTACAACAACAATGGAACCTGGATTACAGATACTATCTGGTCTGATTCCACTACATATTTTGAAAAACTCAACGTACAGGGAAATTACTACATTTTAGATTTTAATATTGCCGCAATAGATAGCTGTGGCAACGTATCAAATATTCTTACCTCAAATAAGCACAGCACCATGTTTTTGACGGGTGCTGAAAATTTATGCAATCGTGAAATGATTTTATCTTGGACCAAATATGCTGGATATGTCGTAAGCACCTACGATATTTTTTCATCCCAAGATGGAACTTCTTTTAAATGGGTGGGCAGTGTTGATGGAACGGAGAATACATTCTCACATTTGGGATTAAACAACCTTTCATCATATTGCTACACGGTAGTTGCTAACGGAAATAACAAAACTTCACGGTCAAACAATGCCTGTTTACAGTTTACACAGTCAAACCTACCTGTTTTTCATTTTGAAGTTTATGCAACAGTTACTCCAGATCACTTGGTGAAGGTTAGATGTTTGGTTGATACTACTGCTGAGGTAGATAGATACGTACTTACAAGATCGTTTAAAAAAGACGGACCTTATTTAGATGTTGATGTTTTGTTCAATCCCGACAGTCTTGAAATATTGTTTATCGATTCCACAGTACGTCCTGATCAAAGTGCTTATTACTATAGGGTAGACGCGATGGATTCTTGTGATCAAATCATTGTAAGATCCGGTGTGCATAGAACCATCCATTTATCTGTTTTTGATGATGCTCCAAATTTCTTTCATAATTTAACGTGGAACTTTTATGAAGGTTGGGATTCACTTGGATTTGGAGTTCAGAGCTATAGAATTTACTCCGCTTTTAATGAAGACTATAGTATTGCAACTGATTCTGTTGGAAGATTGAAAAATGATTTTATTGATTTGTACTACGATTCAAAGAATGCAGGAGGAAACTTCTGTTTCTTTATTGAAGCGCAGGAAACAGGTAATATTTACAACTACAGAAGTATAAGTCAATCCAATAGAGTTTGTTTACAAAAAGAAGCAGTGGTTTACATTCCAGTTATATTTACTCCAAACAGAGATGGACTTAACGATGTGTTTATGCCTGAGATTCAATTTGTAGATGCAAATGATTTTCAAATGTGCATTTACGACAGATGGGGCAAACAGGTGTTAATCGTTGAAGATCCAGCTGAAGGGTGGGATGGCTCTTACAATGGCTCGGATGCTCCCTCAGGCGCCTATGTTTATCACCTCAAATACACGAATTCGAAAGGGTCATTTTTCGAGAAATTAGGATCTATTACTTTGTATAGATAGTGGTTTTTAATAGAGGAAAAACAAGCAACAATATAATTTGAAATTCGCTAAAAATGGTAGTATCAAATTTTTTAAATTTGTCGAATTTTTCATCGACCCTTTAATTCGGTAGAAGCTATGCAACAGGTAAATAATAAAATTAAAGAAGGATTAACATTTGATGATGTTTTACTAGAACCAGCTTATTCTGCAGTGGTTCCACGTGATGTAGATATTTCATCCAGGTTTTCGAGAAACATTGAAGTAAGAACACCAATCGTTTCTGCAGCAATGGATACAGTTACTGAATCTGAAATGGCCATTGCAATTGCCCAAGAAGGCGGTATAGGTGTGTTGCATAAAAACATGAGCATCGAGAAGCAAGCTGCTGAAATCAGACGTGTTAAAAGGTCTGAAAGCGGAATGATTCAAGATCCTGTAACTGTTTTGCCAACCGCAACAATTAAAGAGGCACTACTTTTAATGAAAGAACACTCCATTGGTGGTATTCCGGTAATTGATAAAGATGGTTTTTTAACAGGTATTGTTACCAACCGAGATTTAAGATTTGAAAAAATCCTTACCCGGAAGGTTAAAGAAGTGATGACTAGCGATGGTCTAATTACAACCCTTGACGGGAAAAATCTTGTTAAGGCAGAAGAGATACTTCAAATTCATAAAATTGAAAAGCTTCCTGTTGTTGACGAAAACAACAAATTAACAGGATTGATTACCTTTAAAGATATCGTAAAAAAAAGAATTAGACCAAACGCATGCAAAGATAAATACGGAAGGTTGCGTGTTGCAGCTGCAGTTGGAGTTACTGCCGATACAATGGATCGCGTTAATGCTTTAATTAAAGCAGGTGTAGATGCAATTGTTATAGATACAGCTCATGGTCATTCTCAAGGTGTGTTAGACGTTGTTAAAGACATCAGAAGCAAAGTTACCGGAGTAGACATAGTTGTAGGAAATATTGCCACAGCTGAAGCGGCTCAGGCTCTTATTGATGCTGGAGCAGATGCCATTAAAGTTGGTATTGGGCCAGGTTCAATTTGTACAACTAGAGTAATAGCAGGAGTGGGCGTTCCGCAATTAACAGCAGTAATGCAAGTTGCGTCGGTAACCAACAAAGCAGGCATTCCCCTTATCGCAGATGGTGGTATTCGCTTTACAGGAGATATTGTAAAAGCATTAGCGGCAGGAGCAGACACAATTATGGCAGGGTCGTTGTTTGCAGGCACCGAAGAATCACCAGGCGAAACAATATTGTACGAAGGAAGAAGGTTTAAAGCATACAGAGGCATGGGCTCAATTGAGGCAATGCAGAAAGGATCTAAGGATAGATACTTTCAAGACGCAGAAGATGACATTAAAAAATTGGTTCCAGAAGGTATTTCAGGTAGAGTTCCGTTTAAAGGGAAGGTTAACGAAATTATATATCAATTAATTGGAGGTTTAAGAGCTGGTATGGGATATTGCGGTGCTGAAACATTAGACAAATTGAAACAGTCACAATTTATTCGCATAACACATGCAGGAATCCTTGAAAGCCATCCACACGACGTAGTTATCACAAGAGAAGCACCAAATTATTCACGAAAATAAATTCACATCAATGATTAAAAAGTTTTTTACAGTTTTAGCAGCAATTGGATTGTTGTCAAACACATTTGCACAAGAAAATGTGCTTGTAACGATTAATAATGAAAAAATTACAACCGATGAATTTCTTCGTGTTTACAATAAAAACAACAATCAGTTAAATTCGATTGACCCAAAAACAATTGAAGAATATTTGGAATTATACGTTAATTTTAAATTGAAAGTTGCTGAGGCTGAAAGCTTAGGTTTTGATACAGTTCCTTCGTTTGTTAAAGAATTAGCAGGGTATAGAAAACAATTGGCAAAGCCATACTTAACAGATAAAGACAAAGTGGACGAATTGGTTAAACAAGCTTACGACAGAATGTTGACCGATGTAAAAGCAAGCCATATATTGATTAGAGTAGCTCAGGATGCATCTCCATCTGACACCGTAAAAGCATTTAAAAAAATCAGGTCTTTTGCGAAAAACATTAAAAATCCGGATACAGATTTCGGGAAACTTGCAATGGAGCAAAGTCAAGACCCATCAGCAAAACAAAATAAAGGCGATCTAGGGTATTTTAAAGCATTCCAAATGGTTTATCCGTTCGAAAACGCGGCATATCAAACCGAAGTTGGTAAAGTTTCAAAACCTGTAAGAACGAGGTTTGGATATCATTTACTCTATGTTGAAGACAAACGACCTACAAGAGGAGAAATTTTGGTGTCACACATTTTAGTGAAGTCAGAATCTGAAAATGAAGATGAGTTTTTAGTAGCTAAGAAAAAAATTGATGAATTAAAAGTAAGAAGCGACAACGGGGAAGAATTTGAAATGTTGGCACGCCAGCATTCCGATGATAATTCGTCCGCTTCAAAAGGAGGGCAACTGACATGGTTCGGAACGGGTCAAATGGTAATTGAGTTTGAAGATGCAGCGTTTAGCTTAAAAGCGGATGGTGATATTTCAGAGCCTATTAGAACCAAATACGGATGGCACCTAATCAAGAGAATTGAAAAAAAAGGCACGAAATCTTTTGAAGAACTTGAAAAAGAGTTAAAAAGGAAAGTAGGACGAGATGGTAGAAGCAGAACATCTCAAGAATCATTCATAGTGAAACTAAAAAAAGAATACAATTATAGTTATGATGAATCAGCGCTTATTCAAATAATAAAAAAAGTTGATGATGGTTTTTTTGAAGGTGATTGGACTTCTGAAAAAACAAAAGGGCTCAATGAAAAAATAGCATGGTACAAAGATGATAAAACTTCTAAAAAAGAATTTACCATTAGTCAGCAGGATTTTGCGAAATTTCTTGAAAACAACAAAAGGCACGAAAGATCAGAAGAGAACCTGGCTCAAAAAGAGACTATTGTTCGAAATTTGTTTGATAAAATGGTGAAAGACCAGCTTATTGAATTGGAGAGCAACAACTTGGAAGCTAAGTATATTGACTTTAAAGAAATTATGCAAGAATACAGAGATGGTATTTTGCTGTTTGACTTGATGGATACTAAGGTTTGGAGCAAGGCTGTTAAAGATACACTTGGATTGCAGTCTTACCACGAAAACAACAAAACCAATTTTATGTGGCAAAAAAGAGTAGATGCAAAGATTTTTGTATGTACTGATGAAGCAATCGCGAAAAATGCAATGAAACTATCGAAAAAACAATCAAAAAAAGGCTTTTCAAATCAGGTGATATTTGATAAACTAAATAAAGAAAGTCAGCTGGCGGTTGAAATAAGAGAAGATAAATATTTAGCAGGAGATGACCCTGTTATTGACAAGATTGAAAAGAAAGCCGGGTTGTCTGAATTAATGAACATCGACAACCGGTTTGTTTTTGTAAACGTTAATATGATTTTACCGCCACAGCCTAAAACAATCGATGAGGCAAGAGGTCTCATTACTGCGCAATATCAAGATTACCTTGAAAAAGAATGGATAGCAGAGTTAAGGTCTAAGTTTTCGTTTCAAGTCAATCAAAAAGAAATAGACCGTATAAAATAGGCATGAGAAAGTTTCCCTTTTTGCTACCGCTAGTAGTGCTTTTTTTTGGAGGGTGTAACTTATTTGTACCCAAATCTGAAACTACTGAGCTAGCTCGAGTTGGTAGTAAGTACCTGTATTTGGTAGATGTAAAAGACAATATTCCCATTCAAGCAGGGCTTGAAGATAGCTTGCTTATCATCCAAGAATCGGTAAATAAATGGATAGAGCAAGAATTGCTCGTACAAAGAGCAGAGTTGAACCTTGGTAAGGAGGCTTTGGATATTGATAAGCAACTTCAAGATTATCGAAATTCATTGGTTGTTTATTCTTTTGAGAAAGAGTTTGTTAATCAAAAATTAGATACTGTTGTAGGTGAGCAAGAGTTGTTAAACTACTATCAAAATAACACCCAAAATTTTGAACTGAGAGATTATGTTGTGAAGGTGCTGTATGTTAAAGTTGAGAAAAATGCACCACATCAAAAAGAGCTATCTAAAATGCTTACTGCCGAAGAAGATGAAGAACTGCGATACTCGCTCGAGGATTATTGTAGACAATTTGCAACTAATTTTATGCTAGAAAATGAAACCTGGCTCTACTTCAATGATCTTTTGAAAGAAATCCCGATAAAAACATTTAGCATCGATGCATTTTTGAAAAAGAACTCCTATCTGGAACTTGAGGATGAAAACTTCAATTATTTTTTATCCATTAAAGACTTTAGGCTAAAAGATTCCGTTTCACCTTTTGAATTAGAATCAAACCGAATTAAAAGCATCATTTTAAACAAAAGAAAATTAGATTTACTCTCTAAAATGAGAAAAAATCTTTTTCAGGATGCACTTTCCAATAACCAAATTGAATATTTCAATAGATGAACAAAATACTTTCAATAGTTGCTTTATTACTTTCAACAGTATCTCTTTCTGCACAGGATGGTGAAGTGCTCGACAAGCTTATTGGTGTGGTAGGGGATAGAATAATTCTATACTCTGAACTACAAGAACGTTTTTATCAAGCCGAACAGCAAGGAATCAAAGATGAAAACATAAAATGTATTGTTCTTGAAGAAATGATGTTCAATGAACTCCTTTTAAACAAAGCTGAAGAGGATTCAGTATATGTTGGTGTCGATCAGGTTGAATATGAGCTAGATAGAAGAATGAGGTTTTTTATTCAGCAGTTTGGCTCGCAAGAAAAAATGGAGAAATTCTATGAAAAATCAGTGTTAGAATTAAAATCTGAATTGCGTGGGATGGTAGAGGAGCAACTTCTTGTTCAACAGATGACAGGTACTATTACTTCCGATTTAAAAGTAACTCCAGCTGAAGTAAAGTCATTTTATGCATCTATTCCTAAAGACTCGTTGCCTTATATTGATTCGGAAGTTGAGCTTGCTCAAATCGTAAAGAAACCACCAATTAGTCAAGAGGAAAAAAACAAAGCAATATTGAAGCTGGAAGGGTTTAAACAAAGAATAACCGATGGTGATAACTTCTCAACCATTGCTGTATTGTACTCTGAAGATCCAGGGTCAGCAGCAGAAGGTGGTGAACTAGGTTTTATGACAAGAGGTATGCTTGTGCCTGAGTTTTCAAGGGTTATGTTTAGCATAGAGCCAGGAATTATTTCTGATGTTGTTGAAACAGAATACGGATTTCATATTATTCAGCTTTTAGAAAAAAGGGGACAAGAGGCAAATGCCCGTCACATTTTAGTAAAGCCAAAAATGAAACCTTCTGACTTGTTAAATGCAAAGACAATGTTAGATAGTGTGTATGCCGCACTGTCGTCTTCAGATACAATCGAGTTTGAAGAGTTTGCAACCACGTTGTCAGATGATGAAAACACAAAAAGCAATGGAGGAATAATGATTAACCCAATAACAGGGAATTCGCGTTTTCAAATGGAAGAATTAAGCCAAGTAGACCCTGGAATTTTTATTATGATTGATAAATTAAAAGTCGGTGAATTCTCAAAACCTGAAGCAACAACGTTACAAGATGGATCAAAAGCATACCGTATTGTTAAGCTGATTAGTGTAACTGAGCCACATGTTGCTAATCTACAGCAAGATTATTATCGTCTTCAGGTATTGGCAAAAGCACAAAAAGAATCAGTTCATCTTGAAAAATGGGTGAATAAATATGCAGATAAGTATTACGTAAAACTTAATGATGGGTATGGCTCTTGCCAGTTTGCACATCAATGGAAAGTTGCAGAAAATTAATTATGAGCGAAATAAAATTTAATTCTGATGTTGAAGCAGTGGCGCAATTTCAACAAAAGTACCAAGCCCTAAAAGCCGAAATTGCAAAGGTTATTGTTGGTCAAGAAGATGTAGTTGAGAAAGTGCTCATTTCTATTTTTTCAAAAGGACATTGTTTGCTTGTTGGAGTGCCAGGATTAGCAAAAACGTTATTAGTGAACACCATAGCGGATGCATTAGGCTTAAGATTTAGCAGGGTTCAGTTTACTCCTGATTTAATGCCATCTGATATTATTGGTGCTGAAATATTAGACGAGCATAAAAAGTTTGTTTTTAAAAAAGGGCCCTTGTTTGCAAACATCATTTTAGCTGATGAAATCAATAGAACACCTCCTAAAACACAGGCTGCACTGCTAGAGGCAATGCAAGAGAAATCAGTAACATCATCAGGACATACCTACAAGCTTGACGACCCATTCTTTGTTTTAGCTACTCAAAATCCAATTGAACAAGAAGGAACTTACCCTTTACCAGAAGCACAGCTTGACCGGTTTATGTTCAATGTTTGGGTTGATTACCCGACCTTTAAAGACGAGGTAGAAGTGGTTAAAAGAACCACTGGGTCTTTGAAATCATCGGCAAGTAACATCATGAGCACCGAAGAAATTTTAGCATATCAAAATTTAGTTCGAAAGATTCCCGTGCCGGATAATGTTATTGAATATGCTGTTAAATTGGCTTCTAAAACTAGAATTACTCCAGATGCACCGCAAATTGTGAAAGACTATATTTCATGGGGAGCAGGACCAAGAGCATCTCAATATTTGGTTGTGGCTGCTAAATGCTATGCTTTAATAAAAGGTAAATTTTCGCCAGATATTGAAGATGTAAATGCTGTTGCAGTTCCTATTTTACGTCATCGTATTGTTCGAAATTATAAGGCAGAAGCGCAAGGTTATTCAGTAGAAAAAATAATCAACGAACTTCTTAATTAGAGAAGACTAATTCCCGATTTACTTTTTATGTGGGGTTTCAAATCGAAAGCATGAAATGACCATGGGTCATATTATGATCAAGAGTGATAACTTATTCTTGCTCTGAACTTTACGAAAATGTTTTAAATCGTCTAGCTTTTGTTTAAATCGAACACCATGCGGCATTTAATACAACAAATATTATTAGGTTATAAGAAGAAAACCTAAAGTGCCTATACAAACGTAGTATTGAAAATACTGGCTAATAAATTAGCTAAAATAAGCTAAAGTTCAATCCTAACAGAAGTCAAAACTGGATGTCCTAGAATTGCTGCCGAAGATTGCTGTGATTCATTTCCATTAAATGAATTTTGATAACCAAGTGAGCCGACCCCAAAATAAATGGGTACAACAGTAGGCAAGTTGTATCGTTGAACAATTGGTAGTTTAAATGGACCTATTTCAATAACGCCATTAACGTTATTCCCGAAAGGATATATTAACCTTAATCCAGTGGTTGAAGTTCCCGCAATATTTTGGTTGTAATATGCATTAAAGTAAGTATCAAACCCCCCTATGTAAAGCGTGTCTCCGGTTTTCAGCTTACCATTGTCAATAATCTTGAATCGGGCATAGCCAAAAGGATCTTTATATAAATCTTGAACAATATCCTCATTTTGAGGAATAGCACCAAGCATTTGACCCATATAAAAGTTCACAGGATTGCTTTTAAAGTCCTGAACAATGAACATGTCGCTTAAATTCTTATCGTGGTTGTAATCAAAGATATACTGTCCCAAAACATTGGTTGTTGCAAAATCTACAACTTTAGACTTACCACTACCCGAATTTAAATTTTTAGTATATAAAATTAAATCCACACCGGCAATTGGTACTAAATGTTCGTCGTAATAAACGCTCCCTGAAACCGTGTAATTTTTGTTGAGTGGATTTTTAAAGTCTATTTTTTTGCACCCGTAAACGATAAAAACTAAAAGGAAAGAACCTAAAAATAGCACAGGTGATGATTGCTTCATGGGTGATAAAAATAAGATAGATATTACTTGTCAAAAGCTATATTTGCGACAACTTATCAAAACACAAATATTTACAAGTTCTTATTGTTAAAATTAGTGGTACAAAAAGTGTTTAACTCAGTCTGAATTAAAAAACAAACAAATGAAAAGTTCAATTAAATTAGTGCCATTGGTTTTGATGGCTTTTGCTTTTACTCAAATTAACGCGCAAGATTTCAGTAAAGTTTCCAACGGAAGTTTCGAAACAATTGAAGGAAAAGTAAAAGGGTTAGGGTATTTAACCGGCGAGAATGTTCCTAATTGGGAAACTCCAAGAGATTGTCCGCCTGTAGATATTTTCACCTCAAGTGCTAAAAAAGAAGAAGTTCAAGTTCCTGCAAACGCTTATGGTACATCAGATACTCAAGAAGGAGATAACTATATAGGAATGTTGGTTTATAGTGAAAGAGAAGAGAATCCTCGAATGTACATTCAATCAAAACTTACAAAAACGTTAATTGCCGGAAAATCATACTGTGTTAGGATGCATGTAAGCATGGCAGATTTATCAAAATATGCAATCAACAATCTTGGTATGCATTTATCTGCTGCTAAAGTCAAACTAGCTACTATTGAAGAAGGTGTTGTTCCGCAGGTATTAAAAGCAAATAATGCAATAATCACAGAAATGGGATTATGGACACCAATTTGTGCTGAATTTGAGGCAACAGGAGCAGAAAAATACATCACTATTGGGAATTTCGCTAAACAAGAGGATGTTTTATCACAAAAAGTAAGAAGACCGCGTGAGTACACTCAACAGCAAGTTAGAGGAGCCTACTATTATTTTGATGACATTTCTGTGATTGCTTCGAACCATCTTGATGAACCATGTATTTGTGAGGAAGAAGAAAAAAGCTCGAATGATAGATTGCAAGTTGTTCATACATTGAATACGAGTGAGAATATGGATATAGCTCCTGCTAAAATAATTGAACATAATAAAGTGTTTTTTACCGCTGGCAGATACGCCTTAGATGAGGACCACAAATATAAATTGGGTAAAGTAGTTTATTTGATGCAAGAAAATGTATCTATTACCTTGGTAGTTGAAGGGCACTCTGATGAATCGGAAAGCAGTATGTATAGCTTTGATGTGTCTGAAAAAAGAGCAAACGCTGTAAGAACCTTTTTAATTTCTAAAGGTATCGATGGTGGTCGATTATCAATATCAGCAGTAGGCTCTATAAATCCTGATGCAGGAGGAGGAACTACACAAGCAAAAGCACAAAACAGAAGAGTTCAATTTATTGCAACGGAGTAAAAGAACTTTATTTATTAAATTCAACAAAAAAGGGATTAGAATTTTTTATTTAATCCCTTTTTTGTTTGTTGGATTGAATGTTGGCTACGCTCAGAATCTTGTTGCTAATAGCGGGTTTGAAGAATATTCTGATTGTCCCGATAATATTGGCCAAATAAAAAGAGCCGGCCCATGGCAAAGTTTGAATACTGGAACTCCAGAATTATTTAATATGGCTTGTGGATACAGCGAAACCGTCCCAAACAATGGTGTGGGTTATGCAGGCTTCATTTTCTTTAGCGACTACGAAGAAGCTATCGAGTACTTAACTATATCTTTAAATAAACCCTTAGAGCAAAATAAATATTGTGTTCAATTTTATGCAAAAGCTAAAGCATCACCATTTTATTCCTCGGGGTTAGGGTTTATATTAAAACAAGGGAAAACTAAATTGGACTATTGGGGTTCTTATCGAGCTAAGCCAAGTTTCAGCAGCGACGAAGTATTGGTGAATAACAACGAATGGAGCAAGATTACTTCCGTTATAGATGCGCAAGGAGGTGAAGATTTTTTAATGATTGGGAATTTTCTAAACCCAGATGCATTGACTTTACAAAAGGATAAAAACGTTGTTCCCAAGCAAGGATGGCAAACCTACGTTTACATTGATGATGTATCAGTAATTAAATCAGAGATAGGATGTGCTTCAGGGCCAACTGATAATGTGGTGATTAACAAAGAGAATAATATTTTAGAAGATATGCTCGTATTGTTGTTCAACTTTGATGATTATACCGTAGATTCTGAAAACCAAATGAAAATAGAGGATGTGTTAAAAAATATGAATTCTGAAAAAATAGACAGTATTCAAATCATTGGTTTTACTGATAGCCTTGGTGCACTTGAGTACAACAAAAGTTTAGGGTATAAACGAGCTGAGGCAGTGAAAAATGAAATGGTAAAATTATTTCCGGAGATAGAAATGATTACTTTGGTTTCTGAAGGCGAAGGAAAAGGACTGAACAACGCAACCCAACTTGCCCGATCCTTAAATCGTAAAGTTGTAGTCAAAATAAACTACCATGAGTAACCTTAAAGTAAATATAAAAGAAGAGAATGCATGGGCCATGTATGATTGGGCTAATTCCAGTTACCCTCTTGTAATTACAACGGCAATATTCCCGTTATTTTACATTACTGTAACTAGCGGAAACACGGAAATCATTAACGGTAATGAGGCTGATATGGTTATATTTTTCGGCTATAAGTTCGTTAATACGGCTTTATACTCTTATATTACAGCAGCGTCATTTCTTGTAGTTTCTTTGATCTCTCCTATACTTTCAGGAGTTGCTGATTATATTGGTAATAAGAAATTGTTCTTGAGTGTTTTCTGTTACATAGGATCAGCATCTTGTATGGGGTTGTTTTTTTTCGATGCAAATTTTCTTGAACTTTCTATGTTCTTACCCTTCTTTGCAAGCATTGGCTATTGGGGAAGTATGGTTTTTTACAATGCATATTTACCCGAAATTGCACCACCCGAAGAGCACGATCGTATTAGTGCCAAAGGATTTACATTTGGATACGTAGGAAGTGTGATGCTCTTGGCGGCAAACCTGATTGGTATTCAAGCATTTGGGATGCCTGCTAAATTCGCATTTATTACCGTAGGTTTATGGTGGGCTGGTTTTGCGCAAATAGCATTACATAGATTACCATCAAACCCTTACAATCATAAAATTCAAAAAAACGACAGAATCTTTAAAAAGGGTTTTGATGAGATTCGAACGGTATTCTGTCAGTTGAAGCATCAGATTCCATTAAAAAGATTTTTATCAGCCTATTTTGTATACAACATGGGGGTTCAAACTGTAATGCTAACAGCAATTTTGTTTGCCAACAAAGAAATATCGTGGCCATTGAACGCTGAAACTGGACTACCTGACACGGCAGGTCTTATTATAGCTATTATCATCATTCAATTGGTAGCAAGTGTCGGAGCTTATGTTATGTCGAAACTGAGCAACAATATTGGGAATATTATGGTATTAAAAATAGTTGTTGGGCTTTGGGTTTTACTATGTATTAGTGCTTATTTTATTACAACCCCATTTGAGTTTTATTGTCTGGCTGCATTCGTAGGTTTTGTTATGGGAGGTATTCAAAGCATGTCGAGGTCAACTTATAGCAAAATATTACCCAATACTGAAGACCATGCCTCGTATTTTTCATTTTACGATGTAGCTGAGAAAATTGGTATTGTTTTAGGGACACTCTCTTTCGGTTATATTGAAGATTTCACTGGCTCAATGAGAAGCTCGGTTTTAGTGCTAATTTTATTTTTTGTGGTAGGTTTTATAATGTTGCAATTTATGCCAAAAGTTAAAGCATTAGAATCTAAAAGAGGATCCTGATATTCGTTATTTTTGCGGACTTAAATTCGAGTTTTGGAAAACAATAACTATGATTTAGCAGTTATCGGAGGCGGAATAGTTGGCGCCGCAACTGCCTATAAAATTCAACGAACTTACCCTAATTTGAAAATTGCTTTATTCGAAAAAGAAGATCGAATGGCACCTCATCAAACGGGAAATAATTCTGGTGTGATACACTCAGGGATATATTACAAGCCTGGATCGTATAAAGCAAAGAACTGTGTTGACGGAAGAAGAGAGCTTGTTGAGTTTGTTAAAGAACATAAAATAGACCACGATATTTGTGGGAAATTAATTGTTGCTACAGACAAGAAGGAGATTCCATTCATGGAACAAATTCAAAAGCATGGAGAACTTAACGATGTTGAAGGAGTGGAACGTGTAAATGTCGAGCAAATGAGAGACATTGAGCCCGAAGTACGAGGTATTGATGGTTTAGTAGTTGGCTGTACTGGTATTGTTGACTTTAAAGCAACAACCATTACCTTAGGTGATTTGGTTGAATCCATTAACAAGGAAAGTGAAATACACTTAGGATGTGAGGTTAAGGACCTTAAAAGAAACGAGAATGGGTCAGTTATTAAAACAAATAAAGGAAACTTTACTGCCAAGTATTTGGTTGTTTGTGGTGGCTTGTTTGCTGATCGTTTGGCCAAAAACGATGGTGTTAAACTAAAAGAAAAAGTAGTAGGCTTTAGAGGTGACTACTATGAACTTAATGAACAGGCAAAGCACAAGGTCAAGAATTTGATTTACCCAGTACCAAATCCTGATTTCCCGTTTTTAGGTGTTCATTTTACTAGAATGACCGATGGTGAAATTGAATGTGGACCAAACGCCGTGTTTACCTTTAAAAGAGAAGGCTATGGTAAGACCGATTTTAGTTTAAGAGACACAGTAGATGCTCTTTCTTACAAAGGAACCTGGAATCTGTTGTTGAATAATTTTGGGTTTGCGGTAAATGAATACCGCAGAGCTTTTTCTAAAAAACTATTTCTAAAAACCCTTCAAGTAATGATTCCATCATTAACTATGGATGACATTAAACCAGGAAGATCAGGAGTACGAGCAATGTTATTAGGTGAAGATGGAGATACGAGAGATGATTTTAGAATTGAATATCATGAAAATAGTATTCATGTTCTAAACGCCCCATCGCCTGCAGCTACAGCTTGCTTAGCAATAGGAGAAGAAGTTAAAAATATGGCTGAGCAGTATTTTAAGCTAGGTTAAGACAATAGAATTTACTCTACAACTTTAAGTTTAGCCTTAATTGAGTCCCAATCCCAAATAAACAACGAAACAATTTCGTCTAATCTTTTTAAGAAAACTGGATTCGGAGTTTTCATTTTCATGAAATACTCTTGTTGAAAGTTGTTTAACTCGTATTTGTAGAAAATCGCTTTGCTCATGGCGTAATGCGTATTCTTTGAAGGGTGATTTACCTTGTGCAAATACTGCTGATAACTGCTAATTAATTTCTGTAATTCAACAACCTCTATCGCTAATATATCAGATAATTTTGCCATTATTTGATTAATTAATCTAAAGTCTTGGTAGTCGGTAAAATAGTTAGGTATAAACTCTAAATTTCCTGCAAGAATTATAAACAGAAAATCGTCGGAATTGCTAAGGTCAACAGTCGGAGGGGTTTTAAATTCAGGATCTTCCTGAATCAATGAGACTACCTCAGGGAATCCTTCGTCAATCGTTTTAAGAGTTGAGTTGACAAATATTTCAGCAAGTTTTTTTTCCTGAACTTTTTTCTTGGTTAAAAACGAAAGCATTGTTCCCCTACTATTTTTTTGTGTTTCAACAAATCTATGTACAACGCATTTGGTTCGTTTTAAAAGGCGGTTATACTTTTAAACAATTGTTATTGCTTGAATTGTTAATAACGTTTTGTTGCTTTTAGGTTAATAATTCATTTGAAAATTCGTCTAATAACCTATTATGTAATATCTTTCGGGTTAATGATAAAGTTATATTTAGTCAGGCATGGCAAGGCAGGAGTGTTAGATATTAACACCAACGACTGGCAACATATTTTTCCGATTAAACCCTTTTTCATAAAGATGATAAGACCCAAAAATACCAATATCCAAAACTTGAATTGATAAAAGTATGAAATCAGAATTTATTAATCGAGAGAAAAGTTGGTTGTCATTTAACGAAAGGGTTTTACAAGAAGCTGAAGATAAAACAAACCCATTGGTTGAAAGGTTTCGCTTCTTAGGCATATTCTCAAGTAACCGAGATGAGTTTTTCAGAGTGAGGGTAGCGACAGTTAAGCGATTAGTGAAATTTTCATACAAGGACAAAAACCCTCAATACAAGAACCCAGATGAATTGCTGAAAGAAATTCAAGGTATTTCAGCAATACAACAAACTCGATTTGAGAAAACCTATGATCAATTAGAAACTGAACTTAAAAGTCGAGGCATTTTTATAATCGATGAAACGGAAATTTTAGATGAGCATAAAGCTTTTGTTCACGATTATTTTCACTCTTCGGTTTACCCTGCTTTGGTTCCCATAATGTTGAACAACGTAATTGATTTTCCTTTCCTAAAAGACAAAGAAATTTATTTGGCAGTTCAGCTAAAAAATTCAAAAAGTGGAAAAAAGGAACAATATGCCATTATAGAAGTTCCATCTGCGGCAGTAGGTCGGTTTTTAGTTTTGCCCGAAGTTGATGGTAAAAAGTACATCCTATTGCTAGATGACGTGATACGGTTTTGTCTGGCTGATATATTTTTGATTTTTGACTATGAAACCATAAATGCCTACACAATCAAGATTACTCGAGATGCAGAACTTGATTTAGACAACGACGTGTCAAAAAGTTTTATTGATCAAATGAAACGAAGCTTGAAACAAAGAAAATTAGGAGAGCCCGTTCGGTTGGTTTACGATCAATCATTACCTGAGCGTTTAATGAAATACCTAGTAAAACATTTGGGTATGGATAACGATGATAATTTTATACCAGGAGGTAGATACCATAACTTTAAGGACTTCATGAAGTTCCCTAATGTAGGGTCGTCAATATTCGAGTTTAAAAAGAACAAGCAGCTTGAGGTCAAGGCCTTTAAAAAGCAAGGTAGTATATTGAATGTTGTCTCCAAACAAGATGTATTAGTTCATTATCCTTATCAATCGTTTAAATACTTTGTTGATTTATTACGCGAGGCAGCGATAGACCCAAAAGTTAAAAGCATTAAGATAACAGCCTACCGTTTAGCTAACGATTCAAAAGTGGTTAACACCCTTGTTAATGCAGCAAGAAACGGTAAAAAGGTAATCGCAGTTATTGAATTACAAGCACGGTTTGATGAGGAGAATAATATTCATTGGTCTAACATTCTACAAGAAAATGGAGTAACTGTATTACACGGTAAAAGTGGGTTGAAGATACATTCGAAAATTTGCTTAATTACAAGAAAAGAATCGGGCGAAACTAAAAACTATGCTTGTGTAGGTACAGGGAATTTTCATGAAGGAACGGCTCAAATTTACAGCGATATTTCATTGTTTACTGCAGACGAACGAATTGCGAATGAAGTTAGAAGGGTATTTGACATTATTGAAGGTGCTTTGGTCTCCTTAGATTTTGAACACTTGGTTTTATCACCAATAAATCTCAGAAATCAACTTGGAGTTCTTATAAAAACTGAAATTGAAAACGCCAAAAAAGGTAAACCAGCATTTATTCAATTAAAACTAAACAGTTTGGTTGATAATGATTTAATTGTTAAACTCTACAAAGCAAGCAACGCTGGTGTTAAAATTAAGTTAATTGTAAGAGGTATTTGTTGTTTGGTGCCAGGCGTTAAAGGGTACAGCGAAAACATTCAAGCAATAAGCATTTTAGATAAATTCTTAGAACATACGCGAATTTTTATTTTCGGTAATGATGATCAGCCAAAATACTACATAGCATCAGCTGATTGGATGGCGAGAAACTTAGATCGAAGGATAGAAGTATGTTGTCCTATTTACAGCAAAGATTTGCAAAATGAAATCCTTAACTTTATGGATACTCAATTTACTGATAATGTAAAAGCACGTATTTTAGATAAGGATTTATTAAATAAATATCAAAAGACCGATTCGAATCGTGAAATTAGAACCCAGTTTGAAATGTATAATTATTATCAAAAACAGTTAGAAAGATGAGTATGGTGACAAAAAAATATGCTGCCATAGATATCGGTAGTAATGCCGTTAGGTTAATGATTATGTTGGTTCATCAAACAAATGAAAGTACCTTTTTTAAGAAAGTATCGCTCACAAGGGTTCCCATTAGATTGGGAGAAGATGTTTTTTTGAAGAACAAAATATCAAGAAGAAATATTTCGAGAATGATTCATGCAATGAAAGCATTTCATCATTTAATAAAATTACATGAAGTAATTAATTATTCTGCATGTGCTACCTCTGCAATGCGTGATTCAACGAATGGTACTGAATTGGTAGAAACTATATTCGAGCAAACTGGATTAAAAATTAACGTGATATCTGGAAAAGAAGAGGCAGAAATAATCTATCAAATGCATATTGAAGAAAAGATTGATGCTTCAAAAAATTACGTGTACATTGATATTGGTGGTGGGAGCACAGAGATTACAATTTTCGAAAAAGGCGTTCCAACAAATTCTAAATCGTTCAATATTGGAACCATTCGGTTGTTACACAGTTTGGTTGAAAATAAAGAGTGGGATGACATGAAAAGTTGGTTTAAAACGCATGTTGCACATTTAAACAGTGCGCTTGCAATAGGTTCAGGAGGGAATGTGAATAGGTTGCATAAAATGGCGGGTAAAACGGATTGGGCTACCCTAGATTTAGATTATTTGAAAAAACAACAAAAGTACCTTGGCGGATTTTCTTACGAAGACAGAGTTACCGAACTGAACATGAATATGGATAGAGCCGATGTTATAATGCCTGCGTTAAAAATTCTCATTCAATCAATGAAGTGGTCAAAATGTGAAGAACTCATTGTTCCTAAAATGGGATTGGCAGATGGATTGGTTAGGAGAATGCATGCTGAAACTAAGTAATTTGTTATTCGATGCCTGAGAAAAATTGTATGAATCAAAGCAGATAATGATTTTGAACTCGAAGGCATAAAAAAAAAGATAACAAGATATCTTAACCAGTTTTTTTAAAATAAAAAGGCCCTCGAGCGATGCTGAGAGCCTTTTATAA
>TARA_B110000037_G_scaffold202716_1_pt1 | contig 20163 bp, 16 predicted proteins | sample TARA_B110000037 | Tara Oceans TARA_B110000037 (sample SAMEA4397196) | marine metagenome | biome: Polar Biome; feature: [MIX] marine epipelagic wind mixed layer (ENVO:01000061); material: water (ENVO:00002006), including particulate matter (ENVO:01000060) such as... | depth 10-100 m
ATTGGTTCACGAGGTCTTGAGAATGTTTGACCAATTTTATATGACAAAACGCTACAAAATCTTTTCCAACACTTTGTTTGTTAAGTAGAGCGACATACTTGTTAATCACCCCTGCTTTTTCTAGCTTTTTAATACGCTCATAGACTGCTGTTACCGACATGTCTAGTTTCGAGGCCAGCTCTTTGTTGGTTTGTTTAGCATCTTCTTGAAGAAAATTTAATAATTGGGTATCAATAGCATCTAATTTCATAGTGGATAATTTTCTGGTTAAAAATTGTTTAAATCAAAAATATAAATTTATTATCTATATATACACAAATACATAGATTTATTTATTACAATCAAACAAAGTTGTTGTTTATAACTCTAAATATGATGAAATTTGAATGTCTAATAAAACACACAACCATGGCTTTTAAACCCGCAAACAACATACAAGATTTACAATATTTCGGAGAATTCGGAGGTGTTAACCCCTCTATTTCAGATGCGACCACTTTTACCTTCACTTCTGCAAAAAAAATGTCAGATACTTTTGAAGGCAATACAGAAGGCTGTCATTTATATGCGCGTCATACTACGCCTTCCAACTTATACCTTGGCGAAGCGCTAGCAGCTGTGGAAGGTACTGAAACAGCTAATGTATTTGGATCTGGAATGGGTGCTATTACGGCAGTGCTTATGCAACTTTGTAGTGCTGGCGATCATGTAGTATCCAGTCGTACGATTTATGGTGGTACGTATGCGTTTCTTAAAAACTTCGCACCCAAACTCAACATTCAAACAAGCTTTGTGGATATTACGAAACTTGAAGTTATAGAAGCGGCCATCACTCCGCAAACAAAAGTATTATACTGTGAGTCTGTAAGTAATCCACTTTTAGAAGTGGCTGACATCAAAGAATTGGCTGCACTTGCAAAAAAATACAACTTAAAATTAGTAGTCGATAATACGTTTTCGCCCTTATCAATTTCTCCAAACAGATTGGGTGCTGATATTGTGATTCATAGTCTTACTAAATTTATTAATGGATCGAGTGACACTATTGGCGGTGTAGTTTGTGGCACACAAGAAATGATTGATTGTTTGAGAAGTGTAATTGATGGAGCGGGCATGTTATTTGGGTCTACAATGGACAGTCGTCCAGCGTCATCCATACTCAAAAATCTTAGAACGCTTCATATTCGAATGAAACAACACAGTGCAAATGCCTTGTATTTAGCTGAAAAGTTTGAAAATGATGGCATAACAGCCGTATATCCTGGGCTTGAATCTCATCCGTCACACGAGCTTTTTAAATCTATGATGAATACAGAATATGGATTTGGAGGCATGCTGACAATCGATGTTGGTAGTTTAGAAAACGCTAATGCATTAATGGAACTTATGCAAGAAAAAAACGTAGGCTATTTAGCTGTGAGTTTAGGGTTTTATAAAACCTTGTTTAGTGCCCCAGGAAGTTCGACATCCTCCGAGATTCCAGAAAATGAACAAAAAGCTATGGGACTAAGTAATGGGTTGATACGATTTTCAATTGGACTGGATAATGACATCGAACGGACGTATCAAGAGATTAAAGCCTGTATGAAAACTGTGGGCGTTTTGTCTTAAATACCTTTGAGACGAGTCCAAAATGCATCCCTTGCCCCTTCATTAATATCGGATACATAAAATGGGGCGGCTTCCCATCGGTCGTTTGTTTTAGTGATAGTGAATTTAAAAATCGAGGAATTTGGATCAGTTTCATCCATTAATGGGTAACGTAAATCTTTAAACAAAAATGTATCGGACTTGTCCATTACATTTAAGTTGTAATAGCCATCACTGAACCAAGCAAGCGTTTCTAAATCTGTTGGCATCCCTTCTATCAACTCATGGTTTTTTGGCAGTTTGTGCCATTTATTAATGGTGGCTTCTGTATCTAAAATCGAATAAAACCCTACAAAATAGGCATCCGTTGTTTCGGCTATGCCATACCATAAAATATTATTCAATATGGTTGGCTGGGTTTGAAATCGAAAATAATCTATCTGTTGGTCTGCCAATGCCTGCTTATAAACGCCATGCACATGGTATTTATTGACGAGTGTCAACAGCATATACAACGAACTTATCCCCAATCCTATCTGTAAAAACAAACGACGTTTAGTTGACGTTCGCTTGAAACACATCATGATAATTAAGGCGATTAGAAAAGGAAGGGTGTACATCGGGTCGGCAACGGCGATGTTATTAAAGGCAACTCTATAATTTGAAAAAGGCGAAAATAATTGTGTCCCGTAAGCTGTAAATGAATCTAGAATAGGATGGGTGAAAATAGAGGCAAAAAACAACCACATCCATTCTTTTTTGGTGGTCATGCCGTAGCGTTTACCTCGGTTATACATCCAAAATACGAGCATCCCAAAACCAACGGCTGCCAGAATAGCAAACAGAAACGAGTGCATAAACCCCCGATGAAACGCCATCGCATCGATCTCATTGTTAAACAAGAGTTTTCCAACAAAGACATCCAAATCTGGGATGGTGCCGCCTATCGCGCCAAAAAGCAAAGCACGGTTGCCAATTTTTTTTCCGAGAACAGCTTCGCCACAAGCGGCGCCTAATACTATTTGTGTGATTGAATCCATAAAGATGCAAAAATACGATTATTTGAAAGTGTAGCGATTTTTTTTATATATTTATAGCGAAGTGAGGCCCCAACGCTTTTCTTCATAACCAAATTTTCTTTTTTTCTAATTGATTGTAGTGCTTGGAATGGTTTTGCATGGGAATGTTTTGGGACCTGCATTTTGAAAGGATATTTATATAATAAGTAAATGACTCAAGGTTGAGAGGCTTTGTGCAGACATGACATAATTCCATTTATAGGGACAACTTTGTAAAATAAACATTAACACTTAAATATACATATTATGAAAAAAATAATAATCGCGTTTAGCTTAATAATTTCAACAATAGGTTTTGCTCAAATTACGCCAACTAATGTAGCACTTCCAATTAGAGATATTCAAATGGCACAGGGTAGTAACAGATCTTTAACTTGGTTTACATCTCCTTGGGGTAATGGATTTGGACATAGAATTATTAATTACGACCCGGGTTCCAAGACTCTATTAAACTTTCAATCTCGTCATAATTCAGCTAACTGGTCAACAAGTATGTCAATTACATCACGAGGGGACGTCGGCATTGGCACAACAAATCCAGGTGCTAAATTTCATGTTCAAAATGGAATAACAAATTATTCGTGGACACCAATCACTGGAACAGCAGGTATTTTTGAAAGTTCAAATGCCAGTAGAGCCTTTTTGACTATTGTAGGTAAATCAACAGCCCAATCAGAACTTTGGTTTGGTGACGAAAATACACAAAACTCTGGAAGAGTTAGATATGAGAACAGCACTGATGATTTAGAGTTTTGGACTAACAACACTCAAAAAATGACAATTAATTCATTAGGCAACGTCGGCATTGGCACAGCAAATCCTTCTGCAAGATTGGCACTAAATAATAGCTCAGATAACACCAAGATTTTACAATTTGGAGCTGATGGCCCTACACATTGGTATATGGGTATAGGAACTGCCAATGGAGACTATTTTCACGTTGGAGACAATTCTAATAAAAGACTGACTATTAAAAAAGGTTCTGGCAACATCGGCATCGGCACCGCAAACCCTTCAGAAAAACTAACGGTAAAAGGTAAAATTCTATGTGGCGAAGTAGAGGTTGTTATGGAAAGTACCATACCCGCAGATTATGTATTCCAAAAATACTACACCGGTGCATCTGCATTAAAAGCAGACTATGTAATGCCAAGCTTAGTAGAGGTAGAAGCCTTTACCAAAGCCAACCACCACTTGCCAGAAGTCCCAAGCGCAGCTACAATTAAAGAAGACGGTTTACAACTTAAAGAAATGACCACCTTACTCCTACAAAAAGTAGAAGAGCTAACGCTTTATACTATTGAACAAGAAAAACGTAAAAAATCTCTTGAAGTAAAATTGGTAGAGAAAAATTAAATTGAAATCCCATTTTACTCGTATCACAAAAGGCTGATGAACGTTTATTAGTTAGCCTTTAATTTTTTTAATAAACACTTACTTTGTAGCACCACTACTAGCTAAAGCATCTTTTGCTCGTGCCCATTATGAGTAAGAAATTATAATATTCCCTAAATCCCTACTCCTTTTTCTTCCTCCCTAAAAAGCCGCCAAGGATATCTTTAACAGGGTTTTTAGTATCTATGGACGTAGAGTCAGTTTTTTTTGTCTTACCTCCTAGCAATCCTCCCAACACATCTTTTACAGGGTTATTAGTTTGGGTAGAGTCTTTAGATGTACCGCCTAATAAACCACCAATCGCATCTGTTAATTGGTCTTTCCCTTTCGTAATCAATTTTTGTTTTTGAATTTCAATGAGTTGGTTGGTCAAATTTGAAACACCACTTGTTAAATCGGTGGACACGTTTGGACTTGTATAGCTACCGCCTATCGTTGCTGTCACTGGAACCGTTAGGTTTTCAACGGCCTTAGCATCCCCAATTTTAGAAATTAAGCTATTCACTTCATCACCAAAATATTTGGCAGGCACGTCAAAAACCGCATTATAATTCATGGTTTTATCAAATCCGTGAGACCCTGCTACAGAGATTGAAATGTCCTCATAGCTGACATCAAAAGGACTCACATTTACGGTTCCATTTTCAAAATTGAGTTTTGTTTTCAGGTCTTTTAAATCTAACTTTTCAAAATCCACAAAGGACAACGCCCCTTTTAATTGATCAAAAACAGCGGCATTCTTTGGTTCCACTTTGGTGGTTAGTAATTCTGCAAAGGCATCGCCAGTTATGGAATTTAAATTTGGTGTTAAATCAGACGTTAAATCCCCTGAAATTTTAAAGGTACTGTTTAATTTTCCTTGTAAGGCTTTGGCGATGGGTGCTATATTTTGAAGTAGCTCTAAGCTGTTGAAGGATTCCGAAATATTAAACCCGTCAATCCCAAGGTCCATATCGAATGTGGGAGTAACAGGCTGCGTATCTACCGTACCGTTAATTGTTAAACCGCCATCAAAAATCCGAGAGTACATGTTTTTTAAAGTCGCTTTTTCGTCTTTTAGAACGACCGTACCTTTCACATCTTCAAGTATTAGATTATCATAGTAAACTGTTTTAGCATCCGCCATAAGCGTACAGTCTAAAAACGCTGGGATTTTTAAGGATTCCGTCGGTTCATTTTTTGTAGATTCAGAAGTATCTTCTACCATAAAATCGCTCACAGAAAAGGTGTTTAAGTTGAGTTTAAAATCACCTTGAAGCGTTTTATCACTTAATAGAAAGCCCATAAAATTATGAATGGTGCCCGTCGCGGCGATATCACTTTTTCCTGCAGTAGCAGCAAAGGACTCAAGTGTGACAATGCTCGGTTTAAATCGAATGTCAACTTTAGAAATTGTAATAGGCGTCGCCACGTCCTCCGAATCAAAAATAAGATCAGTAATCACAATAGTTCCCCTGTTTGTTGTGCGTTCATACGCATTGGTCTCAATGGCGTTCATATCAAAAGTCGTGTGTAAGCTGCCTTCTAAGAGCCCGCTTAATTCGGTATCTAATTCGACGGGATATGCTTTGCTAATTTTTGCTAAATTTAACCTGCCATCAATTATAGCATCCACCAGCATATTTTTAGAGAGATTTTTAAGGGTTGCCGATGCTTTAAACACATCTTGATCGATTTGGAATTGTAAATTTTTAATATTTATAGAGGTATCGTCTGGATTTCCTGTATCGTTTTTAATGCTTGTATGTATAGAAATCGCCTCCACAGTTTTCGGAAGGCCAGGATACTTAAAGGACGCATTGTTGGACACGATTTGGATATCCAACTTAGGGATGGTTGTTTCTGTTACCATGCCTTTGATCTGTCCATCGACTTTGAAACCACCCGTTGTGATCACCCCTTCTATATCTTTTGAATAGGTTTCTGGCAGCACAGCTAGAAAATCTTTAAAAGATGACCCAGTATTTTTAAAAGAAATATCCAGTTCTTGACCGTCGTCTAACAGTTTAAAAAAACCATTAAATTCTAGGGGCAATTGATTGATCAATGCGATGTTGTCTTTAAAAGTGTATTTATTTTCAATGAGATCTAAATCCATTAAGGCATCTAGCTTTATTGAAACTGAATTCATGTAGTTGGTACTATCTATAGAAAAACTAACGAGTGTTTCAGTTGTGGTATTTAGTTCAGAAAAATCAGTTGAAAAATTCCCTTGTCCTGAATGGTTGAATTCAGAAAATTCAACGACGGTAAGAGTCGCTTCATCCTCATAAATTAATGTACTATTTTGAATGGAATAGTTCTCTATATTAAGTGCAAAATCAGCCGCCTGTGTTTCTGATGAACTGGTCTCCGTTTCTTTAGCGATATCATAATTTGTATTTCCAAGTTCATTTGATTTGATGGTTATAACAGCACTTTCAACTGCAATTGAAGTCACGACCATTGGACCGTCATTTTCAGATTTAAACAACTCCGTAACAGACATGTCAAACGAGATCGATTTTACGGATGCTAAAGACGCGCCTTCAAAAGGTGCGTTGTTGATTATGTTTAAGTTTTCAACGGTTACATTCGCTTGAGGGAAACTACTTAAAAGACTTAAATTGACTGCTTCAAATTCAATTTGGGCATTCACAGAATCGTTTAGATAGGTTTTTACAGTTTCATTGATTTGTTTTTGATACAGGAATGGAATAGTTATTAGAAGTAAAAAAATAACCAATACCGAACTTCCAATAATTTTAAATGCTTTTTTCAATTGTAATACAATTTATGGGTTTGATAACAGGACTGCAAAAATGATGCTAAAAGATGAAAACTGTATTATATTTTTATGTTTTTAGGCGGTATTTTTATTTTGATACATAAAGAAATTACACAAAAAATCCAGACCTTTAAAGTTACTTGTGAAAATTACAGAACCAAACACGCCACAACTTTGTTTTTTCCATTTGCGTTGCTTCCATAAAAATTGTATCATTACAAACGCTATGAAAGCAGCCACCGTTGTACAACTCAAAAAAGAATTAGAAACCTTAAATTCAGAAGATTTAAAGACACTTTGTCTGCGATTGGCACGTTTTAAACTGGAAAACAAAGAGTTGCTCACCTATTTACTTTTTGAATCGGATGATGAAGCCTATTATGTTGAAGGCATCAAAGAAGAGGCCGATTTACTGTTTGAGGACATCAACACCAAAAGCTATTTTTACATCAAGAAAAGTGTGCGTAAAATTCTTCGGATGCTTAAAAAACATGCACGCTATTCAAACAATAAAGAAACCGAAGTTGAACTCCTACTCTATTATTGTTACAAACTCAAAACCTTTACACCCTCAATAAAAAACAATGTTACGCTCACAAACATCTATTTGAAGCAGGTTGAGAATATTGAGAAAAAAATTATAAAGTTACACGAAGATTTAAAGTACGATTTTCGGGAACGACTCAAAGAAATCACAGATTAATTTAAAAAATCCACAAATGAAAATTCTAGGCATAGACATCGGAGGTACTGGCATAAAAGGCGCCATTGTAGATACTGAAACTGGAGAACTCTTAAGCGATCGACATCGAGTACCAACACCAAAACCTGCTACTCCTGAAAGTGTCGCTAACGAATTAAAAACGTTTTTAGAACACTTTGAATGGAAAGGCCCTGTTGGCATTTCATTTCCAACGGTTATAAAAAATGGTAAAGCGATGCAGTATGGCAATCTCGATAAATCATGGCAATATACACAGGTAGATGCGTTGTTTAAATCCAAAACTGGCCATGACTATTTTATTGTTAATGATGCGGATGCAGCCGCCATGGGCGTCATGGAATTTGGAGTTGGTAAAAACCAAATGGGTCTAGTCATTACAATTACTCTAGGAACAGGAATTGGTTCAGGTGTGTTTTATAATGGACAGTTGTTATCAAATTTTGAATTGGGTCGTATGTATGGTCGTAAAGGAGACATCATGGAAGCTTTTGCAGCAGATTCTGCAAGAAAGCGCGAAGAATGGAGTTTTAAAGCTTGGGCAAAACGGGTTAATTTCTTTTTAAATCACGTGGAAAAAACATTCAATCCCGATCTCATTATCATTGGAGGTGGTGTTAGTAAAAAAATGGAGAAATTTGAGAAGTATATCGACTTACAAACACCCATTAAAGGCGCAGAATTAAAAAACAATGCAGGAATTATTGGAGCTAGTATTTTTGCACAGCGATCAATTGATAATTAAACAGTAAAAGACGTTTTATTTTTTTTTATATCTTTATACACGCAACCCCAAATTGCCGTTATTATGAACACACCTACAGATGGAAGGAGTCAATTCTTTTCCAAACAAGAACACATTCTATTAAAGCGGATGCTCATCAAGGAGATTTCGATTGTAAATACAGAACCTTTAATATTATATCAAGTCCCCTTTGAATTAACAAATGTTCCCACTAGAGATTGGAAGGAAGTTTTAATAGAGACGTGGCATTCCATATTCCAACAAAAAGAACGAATATCAAACACTGTAATATGGGTGTTTAATAATCGTATTCTTATAAATAAAGTTCCTTCTGGTCTAGTTAACAAGCGATTAGAAACGATGATTTCTAATGCTATAGACAAAACTAATGAGCAGATGAAATTGAGTTCGCAACGCGTTATTTAAGAATGTTGTAAATCAATTCATTATACAAATCTCTTGGGCTTAGATTTGCGCCTACCCCTTTACTTTTTGTGTCATAAATACGAAGTGTTTCCAATACACCGCTAATACGTTTCATAGGGAAATTTCGAGAGGCTGTTATATATTCATTTACAAAATAGGGATTGACACCTAAGGCTCTTGCTACAGTTCCTGGGTTTTTATCGCGCACGGTATGTAATTTCATTAACTTTGAAAAATACATATATAAGATAGAAATGGTCAATACAAATGGGTGTTGCTTTGAATTTTGTGCAAAATAATTAACAATTTGATAGGCCTTTTTATGGTCCAAATGTCCTAACGCTTTCTGAAGTTCAAAATTATTAAAGTCCTTAGAAATACCTATATTTTCTTCAATAATTTCAGGTGTAACCTCTTTATGAGTACCGACTACTAGTTCTAATTTAGTGAGTTCATTCGCAATTTTACTCAAATCATTTCCCAAAAATTCCGTCAACATTAAAGAGGCTTTTGGCGTAATGGTAAGTTGTTTTGCTCTTAAAAAATTTTGAATCCAGCTAGGGATCTTATCTTCGTATATTTTTTTACTTTCAAAGACTACTGCTGATTTTGAAAGTGTTTTGTAAAGTGCTTTTCGTTTATCTAACGTTTTATATTTATAATTAAAAACCAAAACCGTTGTAGGTTGCGGATTTTTGGCATAGTCTACAAGCTGCTCAATAGTTTTAATAAGGTTTTGCGCTTCCTTTACGATGATAACTTGGCGTTCAGCCATCATTGGATAGCGTTTAGCATTGGATACTATATCTTGAATAGACACATCTTTTCCATAAAGCACCATCTGATTAAATCCTTTTTCTTCTTCAGCCAACACATGAGACTCAATATAGTCAGAAATTATATCAATATAATAGGCTTCTTCACCCATTAAAAAATAAATAGGCGCAATCTTACTCTCTTTAATGTCAGTTATCAGCTGGTTAATAGTATTCATTCAAAAAAAATTACCAAATTTGTACTGTGCAAAATTTAAATTTTCCAACATATTCGTTCAGGCTCAAAAATAGCGAAAATAATACTCATATTTTTGATGTTATTCGTAAAAAATTTGTGGTCCTTCAACCCGAAGAATGGGTACGTCAACATTGTGTACAGTATTTAATACAAGAAAAAAACTACCCTATTTCATTAATTAATGTTGAAAAAGTTGTTGTAATCAATGGCCTTAAGAAACGTTATGATATTGTTGTATTTAACCCCGACGGAAGCATAGCATTAGTTGTTGAGTGTAAAGCCCCTAAGGTTAAAATCACACAAGCTGCATTTGACCAAATAGCACGGTATAACTTAGCACTAAAAGCGCCCTATTTAATGGTTACCAACGGATTAAATCATTATTTTTGTACTATGAATCATCATTTGGAAAATTTTGAATTTTTAGAAACCATTCCAAACTATAATACCAAACAAATTTGAAACTCGCAATTGTCATACTGAATTGGAATGGACAACAGCTATTAGAAAGATTCCTACCCTCGGTTGTTAATTATGCTGATGGCCATGATATCTATGTGATTGACAACGCTTCAGAAGATACATCTGTGTCATTTCTTGAAGCGCACTACCCTACAATTAAATGCATCAAACTGACAGATAATTTTGGATATGCTGGCGGCTACAACGCTGGATTAAAATTAATAGGGGCCGATGTTTTTTGTTTATTAAACTCTGATATAGAAGTCACTGAAAACTGGTTAAAACCCATTATAAACACTTTTAAATCCAACCCTGATACAGCAATCATTCAACCTAAAATATTGGATTATCATCACAAAAATAAGTTTGAATATGCTGGTGCGGGTGGTGGATATATTGATCAATTGGGATACCCGTATTGCCGCGGACGAATCTTTAATACAATTGAAGTCGATCACGGACAATACAACGACCAAAAAGATATATTTTGGGCTTCGGGTGCCTGCTTTTTCATAAGAACTAAATCCTTTAAACATCTTGAGGGTTTTGATACCTCCTTTTTTGCACACATGGAAGAAATTGATTTATGCTGGCGTGCTCAAAATAAAGGCTTTACAGTAACATATGTGGGAGAATCAACCGTTTATCATGTAGGTGCTGCGAGTTTAAAAACTTCAAACCCTAAAAAAACCTATTTAAACTTCAGAAATAGCTTGTATACTCTGGTTAAAAACACACATAAACTAGTTGGTTTTGTTGTAATTTTAAGGTTAACTTTAGATGGTTTTGCAGGGATACGTTTCTTCTTTCAAGGGAAACCCAAACACCTGATTGCAATTATCAAAGCCCATGGTAGTTTTTACAAAGCGGTCCCTAGATTACTCAAATTTAGGCGACAACATTCAATCAAAAAAACACACAACCAATTACCTTCAATTGTATGGTCTTATTTTGTGCGCAATAGAAAGGTTTTTAATAAATTGTTAAAAATTTAAACAATTCTTGTTATAGGTATAATAATTTTTTAATTTAGCGTTATACAAATAAACCGATTTAATATGAGAAAAATATATGTGTTGGGAGTGACTGCAATGGTTTTGCTAGCTTCTTGTGTTTCTAAGAAAGAATTAGTTGCGACTCAAGTAAAACTAAAAAACACTCAAGATTTGTTAAATACTGCTACTGTAACATTGAACAGCTGTTTGTCTGATAAAGCGGTTGCAGACGCAAATCTTACGGCTTTGAGAGATCAATTATCTGATTTAAGAAAAACAAATGACGCACTGATTACTAGTACTGAACAAATGACACTTTTGACGTCTAAAGGAGCTGATAACTTAGAAAAAACTTTAGAAAGCCTTCAAGAAAGAGATTTGAAAATTAATCGGTTACAAGATGCCATCACTAAGAAAGATAGCATCACATTGGCAATTGTTTCAAGCTTAAAAAAATCTGTTGGTATCGATGATCCAGACATCGAAATAAATGTAGAAAAAGGTGTTGTTTTTATTTCAATCGCAGATAAATTATTATTTCAAAGTGGAAGTTTTAATGTAACTGAAAAAGCTAAAACAGTTTTAGAAAAAGTAGCAAAAGTGATTACAGATAAACCAAACTTTGAAGCTATGATTGAAGGCCATACAGATAGTCGTTCATATTCAAATGGGGTTTTAGTTGATAATTGGGATCTTAGTGTAAAACGATCGACTTCAATAATTAGAGAATTACAAGGAATGGGCGTTAATCCTGCTCAATTAATTGCTGCAGGACGTAGTAGTTATGTGCCATTAACTGATAATGAAACTGCAATTAACAGAGCAAAAAACAGACGAACTCGTGTTGTTGTTCTTCCAAAAATTGATCAATTTTATGAAATGATTGAAAATGAAGTAAAAGAACTTTCTGGACAATAAACGATCTTCACATAAAAAGATTACAAAAGCCCACCGTTTTGGTTGGGCTTTTTATTTGTTAGCTAATAGCTTTATTTTATATTTGCTCAAAAGATATAAAAACGCATAATGAAGATATCCTATAACTGGTTAAAACAATTTATTAAAATTGATTGGACTGCTGAAAAAACCTCTGAACTCCTCACTGATTTAGGCTTAGAAGTCGAAGGTTTAGCGCCTTTTCAATCCATCAAAGGTGGATTACAGGGCATTGTTGTAGGACACGTACTCACTTGCGAACAGCATCCCAATGCTGATCGTTTAAAAATAACCACGATCAATATTGGAGCAGAAGACCCCTTAGCTATAGTTTGTGGAGCCCCTAATGTAGCCGTTGGTCAAAGGGTAGCAGTAGCCACTATTGGAACGACATTATACACAACAGATGGTGAAGCATGGACCATCAAAAAAGGAAAAATTAGAGGTGAAGAAAGTCACGGGATGTTATGTGCCGAAGATGAATTGGGCTTAGGAGCCTCTCATGATGGAATAATGATATTGGATGATTCTCTTGAAATTGGATCCGCGCTCGCCAAGCATTATGACATTGAAGATGATCTCGTATTCGAAATTGGGCTTACACCAAACCGGGCAGATGCGATGAGTCACTTTGGAACAGCTAGAGACTTAATGGCTGGTTTATCTCAGCATGGCATTAATACTAAAATAATTAGTCCTTCTGTCACTGCTTTTCATGTTGACAATAGAAGCTTAAAAATAGATGTTGTCATGGAAGACAAGTTGAGAGCCCCTCGTTATTGCGGGTTGACAATATCTAATGTAACCGTAAAAGACTCACCAAAATGGCTACAAAATAGGCTTAAATCAATTGGTTTAAGTCCCATAAACAATATAGTAGATGCTACTAACTATGTATTACATGATTTAGGACAGCCTTTACATGCCTTTGATGCAGACCGAGTTTCTGGTAAAAAAATAATCGTTAAGACTCTTGAAGCTGGAACGAAGTTTATAACCTTAGATGGTGTTGAACGCACACTTCACAAAGATGATTTAATGATTTGTGATACTGAAAAACCGCTTTGTATTGCTGGGGTATTTGGAGGTAAAAACTCGGGTGTTTCAAATGAAACAAATTCAATATTTTTAGAAGCGGCCTACTTCAACCCCGTAAGCATTCGAAAAACTGCCAAAAGACATGCACTTAACACAGATGCTTCTTTTCGATTTGAACGTGGCATCGATCCAAACATCACTAAATATGCGCTTAAAAGGGCCGCTTTATTAATTACTGAAATTGCAGGCGGAAAAATCTCAAGTGACTTAATTGATGAATATCCGAACAAGATTGAAGATTCGCAAGTGTTTTTAAGTTTTGAAAATACGAATAAACTTATTGGAGAGGAATTGCCAAAAGAAACCATTAAAGGGATTTTAAGTGCCTTAGAAATAAAGGTTAATAACATTACTGAAAGTGGCTTAGGATTGACTATTCCTGCGTACAGAAATGATGTACAACGCGAAGTTGATGTTATTGAGGAAATCCTTAGAGTTTATGGATATAATAATATTGGAATTACCAATAAGTTAAATGCATCCATTTCAAATACATCTAAGTTTGAAAGCTATAAAATTGAAAACATTATAGCGAATCAACTTGTTGGACACGGTTTTTATGAAATTATGAGCAATTCATTAACTACAGATAAACATACAACTTTTAGCGAGCAGCTAAATCCCGCACATGATGTCCAGATATTAAACCCTTTGAGTACCGATTTATCAGTTATGCGTCAATCTTTGATTTTTTCTGGTTTGGAAGTAATTGCTTTTAACATTAACAGGCAACAAAGCGATTTAAAGCTTTTTGAATTTGGTAAAACGTATCATAATTTTGAGGCTAATAAAGAAGAACATAATCACCTCACCGTTTTTGTAACTGGTAATAAGACCGAAAAACGATGGAATTCTGAAGAAACTAGTGTCGATTATTTTTATTTAAAAGGGTTGATTACTGCTGTATTTGAACGATTAGGGATTCAAAAACTAAAAACTTCACCGCTTTCTAATGATGTGTTTAGCGAAGGACAACAGCTAAGTGTTGGTAAAAATTCAGTAGTTGAATTTGGAAGCTTAAAACCTGCGGCTTTAAAATCGTTTGGAATTTCACAGAGTGTATTTTGTGCTAACTTTAATTGGGATAACTTGCTAAAAGTCATTAATCAGCAAGCCATTAAATTTAAAGACATTTCTAAATATCCAGAAGTTAAACGCGATTTTTCTTTACTAATTAATGAAGATATTACTTTTGAAACGCTTTATAAATTAGCAAAACAAACTGAAAACAACTTTTTAAAAGACATTAACCTCTTTGATGTTTACACGGGTGATAAATTAGCTAAAGGCAAAAAAAGTTATGCAATAAGTTTTACGCTACAAGACAAAAATAAAACGCTTACGGATGTACAGATTGACAAAATAATGTCGAAAATACAAAAGCGTTTTGAATCGGAATTAGGCGCTGAACTGCGTTAACTATCCTTCTTTAGAAGCCAGGTACCGTTCGGCATCCAAGGCAGCCATACAACCTGTTCCAGCAGCAGTAACTGCTTGTCTATAAACATGGTCCGCTGCGTCTCCACTTACAAAAACGCCGTCAATATTAGTTTTTGAAGACCCAGGAGTATTAATAATATAACCTGTTTCGTCTAAATTTAAAAAATCTTGGAAAATATCAGTGTTGGGTTTATGTCCGATTGCTACAAAAAATCCGGTTGCAGGAATGTCTGTAATTGCATTGGTTTTATTGTTTTTCGCACGAACTCCAGTCACAACTTGACCATCTCCTAATACGTCTTCAGTTTCTGTATTAAACAAGATTTCTATATTCTCTGTATTTTTTACACGCTTAGCCATTATTTTAGATGCTCTAAATTCATCTCGTCGTACCAACATTGTAACTTTTGTACATAGTTTAGATAAGTAATGAGCTTCTTCACAGGCAGAATCACCTGCACCTACAATCACTACCTCTTGATTTCTGTAAAAGAATCCATCACAAACAGCACAAGCTGAAACACCTCCACCGAGTTTTAAATATTTTTGTTCAGATTCTAGGCCTAGATACTTTGCGGATGCTCCGGTAGATATCACTACAGTTTCACAGTGAATTTCTTTGGTGCCGTTTATCCAAACTTTGTGAATAGGTCCAGAAAAATCAACTTTGGTGACCCAGCCATCCCTCACATCTGAGCCGAAACGTTCCGCTTGAGCTTGCAACTCTAGCATCATCGCAGGTCCTGTAATACCATCTGGATATCCCGGAAAATTTTCAACTTCATTGGTCGTAGTTAACTGACCGCCAGGTTGTGTACCTTGGTATAACACAGGAAACATATTGGCACGAGCGGCGTAGATGGCAGCAGTATATCCAGCAGGGCCAGATCCAATAATCAAACATTTAACAGACTCTATAGTATCAGACATATTTTAGATTTAGGTTGCAAAAATAGGCGTTTTACATAAAATTTGAATGGGAAGTTATCAACAGTTTTTAATAAATTGTAGATAATGACTTAAAATTAATATTATTCATCGATAAACTAAATCCAGTAAAATAATCTTAACTTTGTTTGAAATTCAAAAGCGAGGGTTATGTTAATTATTGGTATTGGTGGTGGAACAGGAAGCGGAAAAACGACGGTGGTGAATCAAATTTTATCAGAGTTTCCAGCTAGAGAAGTTCAAGTGATTTCCCAAGACTCCTATTACAAAGATACCTCACATTTATCCTTTGAAGAACGTTGTAAAATTAATTTTGACCATCCAAAATCTATTGATTTTGAATTGCTTGAATCACATTTAAAAACACTGCAAAAAGGAGAAAACATAAATCAACCTGTATATTCATTTAAAACACATAATCGCACTGGTGAAACCACTATTACCGAACCTAAAAAAGTGGTAATTGTAGAAGGCATTTTAATTTTATCTAATACAGAATTACGATCATTATTTGATATAAAAATATTTGTACATGCGGATAGCGACGAACGACTAATGCGACGTTTAAAAAGAGATATTGCCGAACGTGGAAGAGACTTAGACGAAGTTTTGGAGCGTTATCAATCTACTTTAAAACCCATGCATCAGCAATTTATTGAACCTATGAAAGCTTTTGCGGACATCATAATCCCAAATAATCATTACAATACCGTTGCTGTAAATGTGGTAAAATCAATTATAAATGAACAACTGTAATGCAAAAAAAATCAAACCGTTTTTTAAAACTACTAAAACCTTTTAAGACTATTTATTTTCTTGTTTTGGTTATATTTATTGTTTGGATGGTTATTTTTGATGCAAATTCATGGCTCATCCACAACGATTTAAATGATGACATTGAAGATTTGAATTCTAAAATTGAATTTTATAATAGTGAGATTAAAAGTGACCAAAGAGAAATTAATACCTTGAATTCTCCAGACGGCATTGAAACATATGCTCGTGAGCATTATAAAATGAAAAAAGAAAATGAAGTTGTTTATATTATTGAAGACGCTGATAGTTTAAACGTAAATACAAATGAGTAACTCGAAGCTTTTTGAAAATTTTAATTCCACTTCTGCGAAGGCGTGGAAGCAAAAGATTCAATTTGAACTTCAAGGAGAAGATTTTAACGATCATCTAGTTTGGAATTCTATCGAGGGTATTGATGTAAAACCATTTTATCATTCTGAAACCTATTCAAAAGCACCTAGTATTCATCATAACGCATCCGATTGGAATATAGGATATTCTATTTATGTGAATACTGAAGGAAAAAGTAACCTCCACGCTGTTAAATGGATTAAAAAGGGCGCAGAAAGCCTGTATTTTACACTTCCAACAGATGAAATTTCAATTGATGAACTTTTAAAAAACATAGATACTTCTACGGTTTCTATTTATTTTGAACCTTTATTTCTTTCTGAAAAATTAGTCAAAAATCTTCAAGCATATTCACAAAAAAACAATAGTTTATTTTTTGTCTTACAAGACCCTGTAGGACATTTAGCTCGCTCTGGAAATTGGCATGAAAATCTAAAAACAGATGTTCAAAAATTAAAACAAAGTTTATCTTCAGGAGCGAATTTAAAAAGTGTAATATCTGTTGACTTAGGTCTTTTTCAAAATGCTGGAGGTAGTATGGTTCAGCAACTCGCCTATACCCTAGCCCATTCCAATGAATACCTGAATTTATTTGATGATGAAGTTATAAAATCTGTAGTTTTTAAAGTTTCTGTAGGAAGTAATTACTTTTTTGAAATTGCTAAACTTCAAGCTCTTCGTTTGTTATGGCAAAGCCTAACAAAAGAGTATGGACTTTCAATTGAATGTCATATTCTTACGCAGCCCAGCTATCGTAATAAAACAATTTATGATTATAACATCAATATGTTGCGCTCTACGACAGAGTGTATGAGTGCGATTTTAGGGAGTAGCGATACGATTATTAACATGCCATACGATCATTTGTTTCATAAAAGTAATGCGTTTGGAAGTCGCTTGTCGATAAATCAGTTGTTAATTCTTAAAAACGAAAGTTATTTTAATACGGTTTCTAACCCTACTGAAGGCGTTTACTACATTGAATCCTTGACACAACAATTGGCCCAAAAATCATTAGATTTATTTAAAGAAATTGAAGCTCAAGGAGGTTTTTTAAAACTTCTTAAAGCGGGTAATGTGCAACGAAAACTAAAAGAACATGCACAAAAGGAAAGCGATTTATTTGACAAAGGTCAGGAAGGCCTTTTAGGAACACATTTCCAAATCAATGTTTCAGATAAAATGAAATCTGATTTAGAGATTTATCCATTTATAAAACATAGTGCACGTAAAACATTACTTGAACCTATCATTCCTCGTAGAATTTCTGAGGAGATTGAACAAAATCGATTGAAGGATGAGTAGAAAAAAAGTGCAACATATTGTTTTAGAAGGCGTAAAAGCAGAAGACAAAGATAATACACGCTTTGAAACTGCTGAAACAATCGCTATAAAATCAAAGTATTCGGAAAAAGATATAGCTTCTTTAGAACATTTAAATTTTGCGGCAGGAACAGCACCATTTTTAAGAGGTCCTTACAGTACGATGTATATACAACGCCCATGGACTATTCGTCAGTACGCTGGTTTTTCGACAGCTGAAGATAGTAATGCTTTCTATAAACGAAATTTAAAAGCGGGACAAAAGGGGTTGTCTATTGCTTTTGACTTGCCAACGCATCGCGGTTATGATAGTGACCATGAACGCGTTTTAGGTGATGTGGGGAAAGCCGGAGTCGCTATAGATTCTGTAGAAGATATGAAATTATTGTTTGATGAAATTCCATTAGATCAAATGAGCGTTTCAATGACAATGAATGGCGCTGTTTTACCTATTATGGCTTTTTATATTGTCGCCGCAGAAGAACAGGGTGTTGAAAAGCATCAATTAAGTGGAACAATTCAAAATGATATTTTGAAAGAATTTATGGTGCGAAATACCTACATATATCCTCCAGAAGCTTCCATGAAAATTGTTTCTGATATTTTTGAATACACCAGTCAACACATGCCAAAATTTAATAGTATTAGCATTTCTGGATACCATATGCAAGAAGCAGGTGCCACTGCCGATATAGAACTTGCTTACACTCTAGCCAATGGTCTTGAGTATATCCGAAAAGGATTAGATGCTGGCTTAGATATTGATACATTTGCCCCTAGACTTTCATTTTTTTGGGGGATCGGGATGAATCATTTTATGGAAGTCGCAAAGCTTCGAGCTGCTCGAATGTTGTGGGCAAAAATAGTTGAGAAATTTAACCCTAAAAATCCAAAATCTTTAGCATTAAGAACCCATTGTCAAACCAGTGGATGGAGTCTAACGGAACAAGACCCTTTTAATAATGTAGCGCGAACTTGTATAGAAGCTACTGCTGCTATTTTTGGAGGCACACAAAGTTTACACACAAATGCTTTGGATGAAGCTATTGCTTTACCTACTGATTTTTCAGCTCGAATTGCTAGAAACACTCAGATATACCTTCAAAAAGAAACACAAATCACTAAAACGGTAGATCCTTGGGCTGGAAGTTATTATGTTGAAAAACTGACCCAAGAAATTGCTGAAAAAGCATGGGGTCATATCGAAGAAATTGAAGCGCTTGGTGGGATGACAAAAGCCATTAAAACAGGCGTTCCAAAACTTAGAATTGAAGAAGCTGCCGCAAGAAAACAAGCTCGAATTGACTCTGGGCAAGATGTTATTATTGGGGTTAATTCGTACAAACTCAATGATGAAGATCCTTTACATATTTTAGAGGTTGATAACGAACGCGTTCGAGCACAGCAAATAGAGCGTTTAAAACAAACTAAATCAGGTCGTGATTCAGAAAAAGTAAAGGCGATTTTAGAAAAGATTTCGAAAGTTGCTGCTAGTGGGACAGAAAATTTGTTAGCTTTAGCGGTGGAAGCTGCTAAACTACGTGCAACACTAGGGGAAATTAGTATTGCATTAGAACACGAGTTTGGAAGGTATAAAGCAGAAATAAAAACATTTTCGGGCGTGTATAGTAAAGAACTAAAAAATGACGAATCCTTTGAAAGCGCCAAGAAATTGGCGGATCAATTTGCGAAATCAGAAGGGCGGCGTCCTAGAATAATGATTGCAAAAATGGGACAAGATGGACATGATCGTGGTGCTAAGGTTGTGGCTACTAGTTATGCAGATTTAGGGTTTGATGTTGATATTGGCCCTCTTTTTCAAACTGCTGAAGAAGCGGCAAAACAAGCCGTAGAAAATGATGTCCATATCTTAGGAATATCTTCGTTAGCTGGCGGACACAAAACGTTAGTTCCTTTAGTTATTGAAGCGTTAAAAACATATGGACGCGAAGATATTATGGTTATAGTTGGAGGGGTTATTCCTAAACAAGATTACCAATATTTGTTCGATGCAGGGACTGTTGCTATATTTGGTCCAGGTACAAAAATCAGCAAAACTGCCATTACAGTTTTGGATA